>Ga0182021_10001726_pt1 | contig 25326 bp, 17 predicted proteins | sample 612E3MmetaG_FD_120493 | JGI IMG/M metagenome (GOLD analysis project Ga0182021, IMG submission 120493) | Permafrost microbial communities from Stordalen Mire, Sweden - 612E3M metaG (Illumina Assembly) | ecosystem: Environmental > Terrestrial > Soil > Wetlands > Permafrost | place: Sweden... | reverse complement strand
GTCGAAGCTCACAGCTGTGGCCCCGGTCAGGTTGGTGCCGGTGATGGTCACGCTCGTACCACCGATGGTGTTGCCGGTCGTCGGGCTGACGCCGGAGACGGTCGGCGCGGGCGGCGGAGTCTGGAACGTGAACGTGTCCGCGGCCGAGGAAGCAGTGGTGCCGGTCGCGGTGGTAACCGCGATGTCTACGGCGCCGAGCGCGTGGGCGGGGCTGGTGGCCGTGATCTGGGTGGGGGAGTCCACGTTGAACTGAGTGGCGTCGGTGTCGCCAAACTTAACGCCGGTAGCACTGGTGAAATTCTGCCCGGTGATGACCACGCTCGTGCCGCCGAGAGTGGTGCCGCTCGTGGGAGCGACCGCGCTGATCATGGGTGCGGCGTATGCGATGACGCCATCGACCTTCACCGCGTCGATGGTGACGTACTTGCCGCTGGTCGCATTCCACTCGATCTTGACGCTGTGGAGACCTCTCGACAGGTACCCCGTGTTCCACACGTCCACCTGGTAGCTGGCCGCACTGGCGGCCAGGTTCACGTTGATCGCCGTCGTGCTGCCGTCGACGTACACCTTGGCCGCGCCGACGGTGGTCCCTTTGGTGGCGATCCAGTCGAGCCGGGTGCCGGTGAAGTAGATGGTGGCCGACGAGCCGGTGCCGGTCAGACGCTCGTAGGTGCCGTCAAAGGACGGAGCCGACGTGTAGGGAGTGTGGCCGCCGGCCCAGACGATGTGGCCGTCGGTCTGATCGTACTCGGTCAGTTTGTCGAGCCCGAAGTTGATCCCGCCAACGTTGGCGGTCGTGACGGGTATCGCTGTCGCGTGGGTATGGTCGAAAAGGGAGAACGATACGTCGTTGTACCATTCTTCCTTGTAGTCGGCGTACGCGTAGTCCTCAACCGCTGCATAGTAGGTGGTGTTGCCGGGGAGTGCCCAAGTGGTGTACGCCTTACTACCGGTGGGTCCGCCTACCAGGGTGTCAGCGACCAGCGTGCCCGCGCCATTGTAGATGGTCACCACCATGCCGGGATCCGCGAGAGCGCCGTTCGTCAGGTTGTCGACCACCGTGCCGGAGATCATGTAGCCCGGGTCGAGGGCGAAGTCGATGTTGTTGGCATCGCCCGACGAGATGTTCACATGGCTGGCGTCGTCACCGGCTATGTCGCCGGGTACGGGATCGTTTTGATAATACTCATCGATGTAACCCTGGTCGTTTGCCGTGCGAAGGAGGTACTGTCCGGGTATGAGACCATCGAACTCGTACGCGCCGGTCTCGTCCGTGATCACGTATACCCAGGAAGTTGCGCCGACCGGCTTGAGATCGACCTCTACGTCGGCCAGTCCGACATCCGAGGAGTTGGCCACTGTGCCGGAAATGCTATGGCCGATCCCCAACTGGAAGTTCTTCGCGGAGGCGCTGGCCGAGCGGACGTCGATGACGGTTGCCTTCGCGCCGTCCATGTCAGTAAGGATCGGATCGTTGTTGTACCACTCGTCCACATAGTTGCCCTCGGCACCGCTTGCATCGGTAGCGATGTGGTATTGCCCCGCGGGAAGCCCGGGGATCTCGTAGGCTCCGGTGTCGTCCGAGTAGCCCGAGGTCATGTAATTGCCGTTCAAGTCGTACGCGTCGACAGAGACATCGGCCAGTGGGCTGGAAGAATCGTCCTTGACGGTGCCCTTGATGTACTTGCCCGCCGCCAAAGAGAAGTTGATGTTCGTGCGAGAGGCGCTCGCGCCAACAAGGTTGAGCCACGTGGCCCCCGTCGCGTCCATATTGCCCGGCATCGTGATGTTGTTGTACCACTCGTCGACATAGGTGGTGGCGCCGTAGTAGTTGCTCTCTGCAAATACGCCGACCACGACGGAGACGTTAGGAAGACCGGTGAAGCTGTACGCGCCGCTTGCGCTGGTAGGCGTAGGATCCTGTACCCAATTGAAGTCGCTGTCCATCACGACGACCGCGACGTCGACCAGCGGTGTTCCGCTGGAGTTCGTCACTTTCCCGGAGATGCTTCCGGTGCCCGTAGCGGATACCGTGGTGTGCACACCGCGAAGGGTTTCGAGCCGGGTGGATTCCGGACGCAGTCCCTTGCTGTCGGCGGCGGTCAGGGGCCAAGGAGATCCTTGGGCGTTGAGCGAAATGCCGGGGTACTTGTCGCCCGCCGACGGTGCGGCCATCGCCGCGCCGGCGAACAGCATCATCCCGAGGATCACCGCCATGACGGCGACGCCCAGCATCAACAGGTGTGAACGCCGGCGCATGGAGCTGCGCCCTCCATCCCGAACGGCATCCCGGCCATTGGCTCCCATCGAACCCTCCTTGCTATTGGACCTTCTTGTTCCGCTTTGCTCGTTCCCCGAGTCGGTCGCCCGCGAAGCGACGAGCACGCTCCGTGCGGTGAGCACCAGGGGAGGGCCGCGAGCAGGCGGAAAGTCGGCGAAGCCGCATGCCCTCCACAACATGCTTATCCGCACCAAATCCTTTTATCACAAAATGGAGGGAATTTGCGGACGCGTGGGCAAGGCGGCGGCAGAGTCTGGCCCGCCGTAAACCAAAGTCCACTGTGAAGTCCTGTGAGCGGGGGCCGGCCGCGCGAAGCGCGGCCCAGCCCCGTCATTCATCCCTTACGGCACTTGCCCCCACACATCCACCGCGTCGAGATCGATGGTTAAGCCGGTAGAAGAGAAGCTCTTGGTCCCTGCCCGGCTGAGCTTCACCGTGTGCGTCCCCGGAGCAAGGAAGGCGGTCAGCACCACCTTCTTGTAGGTGGCGACCGAGGAGTAGAGGCTCACCGTCTGGCTCACCCCGTCGATGGTCACGGTAAGGTTGCCGTAGGAGGTAGTGGTCTTGGCGATGAGCTTGAAGCCCACCCCGGTGAAAGAGAAGCTCACGTAGGCGCCGGCGGAGTTGGTGTAGCGGTAGCTGCCCCCTGATGCCGAGGCGGTGCTTCCCAGGGTCCAGGAGGGCGGGTTCCAGGTGAAGAGCGAAGCGGTCTCCTCGTAGCGCACCGGAGCGGCCAGGGTGCCGGCGATCTCCACCGCGTCCAGAGTGAGGTATCTGCCCGAGGCGCTGGCGGCGTCCCGCACGATCTTCACGGTGTGATAGCCGTCAGCAAGGGTGCCGGTGGTAAAGACGTTCTGCTGGTAGGCGGCGGGGCTGGCGTAGAGGTCGAGGGCCGTCGCCGCCGCGCTGTGGGAGCCGTCCACGTAGATATCGGCCTTGGCGCCGGTGGTGCCCTTCATGGTGATCCAGTCCAGGCGGGTGCCTTTGAAGGTGATCACCGCATAAGCGCCGGCGGTGCTCGAGCGCAGATAGGAGCCTCCGTAGGCGGAGGCGCTCTTGTAAGCGGCCCAGGTGCCGGAGACGGTGAGGCCGGCGGTGGTAGTGGTGGGGATGTCCATCCGGGTGGTGGGCGCAGCCACACTGTAGGTGAAACTGGAGGAGACGCTCCCGGTAGCGGTGGTCACCTCGACCGGGACGCTGCCGGCGGCGTGGGCCGGGGCGGTCGTGGTGATCTTGCTGGAGGAGACGAGGGTGTAGGGCACGGAGGCGCCGTCGAAGGTGACCGAGGAGACGTCGGTGAAGCCGCTGCCGTTGATGGTGACCGAGGTGCCGCCAAGGGTGGAGCCGGTGGCGGGCGAGACGGAGATGATGGTGGGGGGACCGGGCACCGCGTAGGTGAAATCGTCGGTACCAGTATCGAAGGTGAAACCGCTGGCCGTGGTGACCTGCACCCGGACCGTCCCCGCCGCGTGCGCCGGGGAGATCGCGGTGATCAGGGTCGAGGAGTTCACCGTATAACTTGCCGCGTCGACACCGTCGAAAGTAACGGCCGCCGGCCCGCTGAGCCCGACAAAACCGCTACCGGTTATGACTGCGGGGTCTCCACCCGCTGTGGAGGCGGCGTCAGGACTCACGCTGCCGATAGTGGGAGGCGCGTCCGCCAAGTCCCCCACTACATCCAAGGCATCAAGGGTCACGTACCGGCCGGACACCGTGTCCGCTTTCCAAGAGATGACGACCTTGTGGATCCCTGCCTCGATGGTGCCCGTCGACCACACACTGACCCTGTATGCGGCAGAACCGGCGTTGAGATCGACCGCGGTCGCCGGCCCGTCATCCAAACTGACCTCGGCCTTGCCCGTAGTGGTCCCCTTCATGGCGATCCAATCAAGACGGGTGCCGTCGAAATAGATCGTCACCGAGGACCCGGCGGTATTTGCGCGCTGGTAGGCGCCCCCGGATGCCGAAGTGTTGGGAAAGGAGGCCCAACTTCCCGCGTAGACGAGGCGCGGGTCGGTTTCCTCGAACCGGGTCATAGATGGGCACAAGGCCACGAAGACGTCTTGGACCCCGTTGGTATCTCCCGCCACCAGGTTGCCGGCCAGCGAATAGAAGGCGACCTTCCGGCCGTCCGAACTCATCGAGAAGGTGGATAAGCCGCTCGGCCCATCGCCTTGAACGCCGTCGCCCTCGCTCACTACGGTGGTGGTGTCGGTCAGGCAGTCGTGCACAAAGACGTCGCTGGCAGCGTTCGTATCCCCGGAGACCAGGTTAGTGGCCGAGGAATCGAACGCAACGTACCGGCCGTCGTTGCTTACGCACGGGTCACGGCTCATGCCGTTACCTTGGCTGCCATCGGAGGCCACGCTGACTCGGACCGTTGTACCGGCGGTCCGGTCGCGAAGGAAGACGTCATTTGTGGCGTTGGTGTCGCCCGAGACGAGGCCGGTCGCAGCCATCTCGAACGCCACGTAGCGGCCGTCTGCGCTGATAGACGCCTCTACATCCTCGGAAGGCTTGCCGCTGCACTGGGCGCCGCTGCTCGAGACGCTGACTCTCGTGGTCGTGCCCGCCTGGAGGTCCCTGACGAAGACGTCTTCAATGCCGTTCGTATCGCCTGAGACGAGATTGGTGGCCGCCGAGGTGAACACTACGTATCGGCCGTCGGCGCTGATGGACGGGAAGAAGCTTTCGCTGTTGCCGGCCGTGCCGCTACTGCTCACGCTTATTCGGCTGGTAGTGCCGGTCTGCATGTCGTGAAGGAAGACGTCGTTGGCGCCGTTGGTATCGCCGCTGACCAGGTTGGAGGAGGCTGAAGAGAACACGACATAGCGGCCGTCGGCGCTGATCGAAGGCATCTGGCTGTAGCCGTTCCCCTCGACGCCGGCGGTGCTCACACTCGCCCGCGCGGTCGTTCCCGTCTGTCGGTCGTGCACGAAGACGTCGTAACAGTCGTTGGTGTCATTCGGGACAAGGTTGGTGGCCGCCGAGGTGAATACCACGTAACGGCCGTCGGCGCTGAACGATTCTTCGTAGTTCGTCAGGGAGTTCGCGGGGTTGCCGGAGCTGTCCACGCTGGCCATCTCGACGTTCCCCGTCTGGAGGTCGCGAACCAGCAAGTTGCCGTTGAACCCTCCTGGCACCAGGTTGGAAGAGCTTGAGGAGAAGGCCACGTATCGGCCGTTGGCGCTGATCGCCGAGGAGCGGCTCGCTTTGGTCCCTTGTGCACCGCCTGCCGAGACGCTGACCCGGCTGACAGCGTTGGGTATCACGCTGTAGGCGAAGTCGTCGGCAGCTCCCGCGTCGACGGAACTGCCTCCGATCGCGGTCACAGCGACGTTGACCGTCTCCTCCGCGTGCGGCGGCGAGACTGCCGTTATCTGGGTGTTGGAGTTGACTACATAGCTGGCCGCGTTTGCGCCCCCAAAGGTGACTGCGGACCCTCCGCTCAACTCGTAGAACCCGGTGCCGCTGATGATCACCGTGGACCCCCCATCAACGTCCCCAGCATGGCGGCTGAGATTGTTGATGGTAGGGACGCCGGCATAGACGTAAGCGTTCGGTCCGTAGCCCACGGGGCCGGTCCCCGATCGGACCCCGACGTTCACAGACCCCGCGGAATGGGCAGGGGCGGTGGCGATTATCTGGGAATCGGAGTCGATGGTGTAGGCGGCGTCCGCGTCACCGAATGTGACCCCGTTCGCTCCCGACACCTTCGACAGGTTATCGCCGGTGATGACGACGCTGTTCCCGCCGCTCGGCAGGCCGACGGCGGGGCTGATGCCCGTGATCGCCGGTTTGTCGTCGGCGACTGCGGTATAGATCTCGGCCGTCGTGGACGGCATTCCGATCCATACCATCCGGTTTCCGGAGATGATCGGATAAGAGGCATGGCCGTCGGTGGTCACCTGCTGGGAGCCGCCCGTCGGGGTCCACATGGTGATCTCGGAGTCTGAGGAGATGCCTTTTCCATACCAGACGACCCGGTCCCCGGAAACGGTAGGGTTGCCGCGCCATCCGGAGCCGGATGTGAGCCTTACCACCCCACCGTCGGGTGTCCAGGTGAAGATCTGCTCGGATGTGTCGTCAGATCCCTGCCAGACGACCCGGTCCCCGGACACACGCGCTTGGCTCTTGCCGGCGGCGTCGAACGTGAGCTGGGCCATTCCTCCGGAGGGAGTCCAGGTGTAAAGATCGCTTCCGACGCCCGACTGCGTGTCGATCCAGACGATGCGGTCGCCCGAGACGTCGTAGTTGCCCATCGACCCGGCGCCTGACGACACCTGTTGAGTGCCACCTGTCGGCGTCCAGGTGTAGATCTGGTAGTCGACGGCGTCCGAAGAAGCCTCCCAGACCACCCGGTCGCCGGACACCGTGGGCGCGCCGTGCGTCCCGGCCCCCGATGTGAGCTCCACGGCGCCCCCCGCCGGGGTCCAGGTCCAGATCTGGACATCGGGGTAGTCACCGCTCTGCCAGACGATGCGGTCACCGGATACATAGGGCGCTTCGTCGTTGACGTTGTTATTGGTCACCTTCACGGTACCGCCCGTGGGCGTCCAGGTGTAGATCTCCCAGTCAGCGCCGTCGTGCGCCTGCCAGACGACGCGGTTTCCGGACACCTCGGCCGCTGCGTCATCGTAGCTGTTCGAGGTCAACTGGACGGCGCCGGTCGAAGGAGTCCATTCGACGATCTCCGAATCGTTCCCGTCGTTCGTCTGCCATGTCACCCGGTCCCCGGACAGCTGCGGCCACTCCTCATCGACGCTGTTGGTGGTCAGGCGGGTGATGGTGATGGTCTGCCCGGCAAAGACAGGCGCGGCCCCCACGGCGGCAAAAGCGAACAAGAAACATGCTGATAGCATTGCCAAGGTCGCCGATGCTATCAGCAGCCTCCGAAACGAGAACAGCCTCTCCGGCTGACCAGATCGAGCCGCGGACGGCAGTGGGCGCTCGACTCTCACGACGCTCCCCTCCTCCACTGAGGTTGAAAACCATTGGGAAGACAAATCGAGCCAGGAACGAGACTTCCGGGTCTGGTGTAATTACCTAACCCCAATCGATCGGCTCTCGGACTCCCCAACAGGCCTGGAATACTGCCTAAAAAAGTACTCCCTGTCCGAAGAGTATGCAAAGCGGGCGGCCGAATCTGGGGAGCCGATCTCGAAGTACTTGCCTGCCGCGACCCTATCGCCCCCACGGCATCGATGCTGATGTACTTGCTCGCTTGGTGGGTTTAAGCCTCCTGCCTCCCCCCAGTCTGGAGACTCTGTAAAGACGCTCAGGCAGTCTGCGCCCCCTACCCCTCGACCACCCCGACCTTCTCCTTCTGCAGTCGGATCCGCAGCAGCGCATCCACCACCCGAGGGTCGAACTGCCAGCCGCGTTCCCGCTTGATCTCGGCGAGACCCTCGGCTGCGCTCCAGGCCGGCTTGTAGGGGCGGGTGTGGACGAGGGCGTCGAAAGAGTCCGCTATCGCCACGATGCGGGCCGAGAGGGGGATCTCCTCGCCACGCAGTCCGCGGGGGTACCCGTGGCCGTCCCAGCGCTCGTGGTGGGAGGCGGCGATCTCCTTGGCCATGCGCAGGAGGTCTGACTGGGCGCCGCTCAGGAGTTCCGCGCCGAGCAGCGCGTGCTGGCGCATCTCCACCCGCTCTTCGAGGGTGTCGAAACCGCCCGCCTTGAGCAGGACCTTATCGGTGATGGCGATCTTGCCGAGGTCGTGAAGCGGCGCCGCCTGGGCGATGAGCCGCACCTGCTCCTGAGGCAGGCCCATCTCCTGAGCGACCTGTCCGCTCAGCTGGCCCACCCGCCTGGTGTGCTCGCCCGTGGTGTCGTCGCGGAGTTCGGCCACCCGGCCGAGCAACTCCAGAGTCTCCTCCTGGGCTTGGCGGAGTTCGTACGTCCTGCGGCGGACCAAGTCCTCGAGAACGTCCTTGGTCTCGCGCAGACGCAGGTTGGCGAAGCGGGTGTCGAGCAGCGCGTGCACGTGGAGGTCGAGTTCCGTGGGATCGACCGGCTTGGGGAGGAAGTCCTTGGCCCCGGCGGCGAGCGAGCGCCGGCTCATCGCCGGGCCCGGTGCGCCCAGCGCGAGGATGGGAAGGAGGGCGTCCGGGGAGAGCTGTCCGACGATCTCGGCCACCAGGGTGATGCCCTCGTACTCGGTCGCGTCCACGTCCACCACCAGCAGGTCGGGCTCGGCGGTCTGCAGATAGCGCTTCGTCTGAAGGGGATCGGACAAGCCCATCAGCCGGGGATACCCGGCGAGCTCGAGAGCCTGCCTGACGGATTCCATAGAAGCGGCGTCGGGCTCCACCACCACGATCTCCGCCTGGGCGTACGTCCTTTCGATGCCCCCTCTGCCGCGGCTCACACGAGAGTCGGGCATCTGGAACCGTCCCAGATCGGAAACGTCGAGGCGCTCCGGCATGTCAGACGGACCTGGTCCCAGAGCACTCGAGTTCGCCCGCCTTGCCCTGGGCCTCCTCCCGAACCACCTCTTCCGGAGGCGACGTGGTCATGGCCAACTGGACGAGCCGGCTACACCGTTCCAGGGAATCCATGGCAAGAGACAGGCAGCAACTCTGTGCAGCCCGGCCGCCGCGGTCGGCGGCAAGCTTGTACATCTCCATCGTCTGGCGCAGCTCGTTAAGTTGCGCTTCGAGCATCCGAGGCATGGCGCGCTCCTATAGAGGTCCCTTATAAGAGTGATGTCCGGCAATGCGCGATTTATGACAAGGCTGAAGGAAGAATTTCGTGGCGGCAGGCGGCTGGGACGCCAGACCGTCCCTGAAGAATAACGGGGGCGGCCGAGTTCCGGCTCGGCCGTCCCCGAGGAGGGGGAGTTTCTGCGTGCCTACGGCTATTGCACCGCGGCTTGGGTCATTGTGCTGTCGACGGCGGATTCGTCGATAGCCAGCGAGGTGTACTTGCTCGAAGCGTCGGCCGGTACGAACCGCTTCGCTACCCCGCTATCGATCTTGAAGTGGCCCTGGAAGGCGCCCATCGGCACGTAGTAGGTGCCGGGCACGACGTCGATCTTGCCCACGCCGAGGAAATACAGGCTCTTCTCGCCCACCTGGGTGAGCGGCGCGCCTTCCAGAGTGACCTTGACCTGGGTGTCGGCATCCTCTTTGGTGGTGGCGCCGAACTTGTCGCCTTTGACGGCCGCCATGGTGGTGATGCCGCCGACCTCCATGATGGTGATCTGATCACCGGCCGCGATAGAGCCCTTGTAGCACTTGGCCACCTTGAGGGTGACTTTCGTGTAGGTGGCCGTGTTGAAGTCGAGATACGACACGTCGGTGACTTCACCGCGGACGATGACGTCGGCTGCCTTTGCCAGTTGCGGCACGCTGTTGTACCCCACCGCGAAGTCGGCGTCCATGACGACCTCGGGCTGACCGACGGTGGTCTCAGCGGTCGGAGCGGCAGTGGCTACCGCGTTGACGTCGTTCTGCGGAACGCTCGCCGGGCTGTTGCCGAGCAGCATGAAGGACACCACGATCGCCGCGGCAAGAACAGCGAGACCTGCGAGGGAAGCGATCACTTTGTGCATACGATTCATGGTCACTCCTCTAGTACAGGTAGTTGATGCCGTTGGCATCGTCGACTTGCGCGGCGTTCACGGTGCGGCCGTCCTGGAGTTGGCACATGACCCTGTTGGTCACCGACGTGTGTGCGAGCCCCATGATGTGCCCGATCTCGTGAGCACAACTCCCCTCCTCGTTGTAGCTGGAGAGGGGGTCGAAGCATGGAGTGTTGAGCTTGACCTTGCCCCAGTTCCAGTTGGTGTTGGAGGGGCTGATGACCACGTTGTTGAGGATCTGATCGGTGGTGGCGATGATCCCCGTGCTTTGGTCGTAGTAGATGTTGTGGTAGAAGTCCATGACGCTTGAGCTCTGTGTTGACGTACGCGCCCAGTAGATCGGGGTGGTGACGCCGATGCGGGACGTCGTATGAATCCATGTAGAGACGGCGTTTGTAATGTCGGTTTCCTGGTCGCTCGCCGAGAACGTGATGTAGTAGTACCTGGGGGTAGATCCGTAGTTGCCCACGCCCCCATTCAGAACATGCCCGTTGTAGGTCGCGAAGGCAAATGCGTTTGCCGCGAATGCAAGCACTGCCACCATCGCCGTGACCAGCGCGAGAACCGCTGTTCGTTTGTGTTTCACCAATGTCCCTCCTACGTCTGCGGATCTGAAGACTCTCCTAAAGGAGATATGTCCGGATACCGCCCGATACTTACGCGAGGGGGAGAAATGAGATGACAGGCATCGCGAGAAACGAAGAGCCGATGACCGCCCGCTGATTGCGAACCGCGCGTCGCACTAGATGGAGCGCTGGTGAACGCCTCTTACTGCTCTTGGCTCAGGTTGCCGATGATGTCTCTGACCCTAGCCAGCAGACGTTGTTCCAAGCTTTCGGTGAGAGGTAGGCTGACTTGGAACGCACCATCCCCAGGAACGATCACTCCTGAAGTCATCAGGGCGTCGATGGCTGTCCGCTCATCCGGCGACGCCTCTGGATCGATGGATTGGGCCGGGAAACTGTCCAGTGGTAGGAACTTCCCGAAAGCCTTCACAAGGACCACGGCGTAGTCACCATCGGTCAGCCGGGCCTTCATGGCATCTGCCGACACCTCTTCAGGACTCAGCATACCCAGCGTCACAGCCTGATCCGCGGGAGATAGATCCCCCGAGGTCGTCGATCCCGCATCGGCCGACTGCTGAAGTGCGCGACTGTAAAGCGGCAGCATGTCGGCAACTGCAGCCTCGAGAGTCACTTGCTGATCGGCCGGCGCCGTTGTCTGCGTAGCCGCAACCTGCCCACCTGTATCGTTCAGTGTGCGTCCTGCCACCAGGATCGTCACCACGGCCGCCACGGCGATGACCACGACGAGCCCGCCCGCGAACGCCAAGCGTGGGGCGGTGATCCGGCCTCCTCGGCGCGTCCGCGCACGGCGCCGCGGCTCCGCGGCCAGGTCGGCATCCAGCACTCGTGCGAAGACACGCTGGCCCTGCTCGCTGTCGACCCATTGGTCGGCGGGCGGCCAGAGCGGCGGCTTGGCGTCGCGGATGTCATCCAGAGACAGGTCTTCTTTTCTGCTCATTCTTCCCATCTACTCCGGTGCTGAGAGATCCTTGCCCTCTATATCCCTATATGTCCGGATATCGCCGATTTCTTCCAAAAGAACTTGACGGGCGCGGAGGACTCGCTGGGCAAGAGCTCCCGGGCTGATCCCCAGCACCCCCGCAGCTTCGTCGTACTGGAACCCGTCCCAGGTCACGAGAAGCAGCGCTTCCCGCTCCTTTTCCTTCAGCTTGGACAGGCCCTGCCTGATGATGAGGTTCCGGGTGGCGACCGCTGAAAGGTCGGGGTCGGAGCGGCCCGCCAGCATCAGCGCCTCCTCGCTCCGCTCGATGAGCGCCTGGCGCCTGCGGCTGCCGCGGAGCTGGTTTCCAAGCACCTTGCGGGCTGCGCCGAGCAACCACGGGATGAACTCTTCGACTGCGACGGGCAGTTCTTCCAGGCGGCGGGTGACGACCATGAAGACATCCGACACCACATCCTCGGCTTCGGCGAGAGTGGCGCCGCGGTAGCGGGCGTAGTCGAGCACCCGGGGAGCGTGCTCGCGGAAGAGGTCCTCGAGGCGGCGCCGACGGTCATCCGCGGCCGCGTGCTGGTAGCCGGGCGCGGGCGCGGCCCCGTGGCTGCCGATGGGAGGCGTGTCTGCTTTCTCGGACCGGAAAATGCCCATGATTCCAGGAATATATCACCGGCCATCCGGCTCCGCGCACGGGTTTTTGCCTGGCGATGGTGCATTTGCGATGACCTTCCGCGCATGGCAGCACTTGACCGAAAGGATAACAGGCTCCCGCTACTCGACGGCTGCACGCATGATGGTGTCGTCGATGGCGGCTTCGTCCATCGCCAACGAGGTGTATTCGCTACCCATTTCCTCGGGAGACGCCGGCACGAAGCGCTCGGCCACTCCGTCGTGGATGATGAACCGGCCTTGAAAGCAGCCTATGGGGCAGTAGCTCACGCCGGGGACCAGACGGACATCGTCGACGCCCAGAAAGTACAGACACCGATCGCCCACTTCGGTGAGCGGCGCGCCGTCCATCAGTATCTTGACCTTGGTGTCGTAATCCACTTTGGTGGGTGCCCCGAACTTGTCGCCCACGAGCGAGGCTCTGGAAATGATCCCGCCGCCTTCGATAATCGTAAGCTCGTCGCCGGCTTTCACGTCACCCTTCAAACATCTGGCAACCTTCAAGGTGACTCTCGTCATCGGGGAGCTGTCGCGCTCGAGATAGCTTACCGCGGTGACCGCGCCCCGGACCACGACGTCAGACGCCTGCTTCAACTGGGTCACGCTACGGTAGAGCACGGCGAAGTCGACCTCGGCGTAGCCCTCCGTAGGCGGGGCCTCTGTCGTAGTGGTATATGCGCCGGCCGAGGTGGCTGTCTCGCTCGCCGTGCCGGCAGTCGCTGTCGGGTTGCCGTTGGTCGTGCTTTCGGTCCCGGCAGTCGCCGGGGCAGCGTTCTGCCGGGACGTACTCGCAGCGTTGGCCCCGACCAGCACGAAAGAGGTCACTATGGCAGCCACCAGCACGGCCGCCACGGCGAAAGAAGCGATCAGCTTTGCCGAAAGTCTCATGTCGCTCCCCAACACAGACGTCCAGACGCCCCCTACAAGAGAATATGTCCGGATACCCCGAGTTACTTACAAAGACGGAAGGGCCCGGGACCTTAGGGGGCTACGCTTGGAGCGACGCGCCGGGCTTCCTCGACCGAGCTGCGGCCACCCTTGCGCCGAGGAACACCGCGAACCCGAGAAACGCACCGGCGGTGTTGAGGATCACGTCGTCGATGTCGGTCTGGCGGTACGGGAAGCCTGCGACGCCGGAGAGCGCCAGTTGGAGCACCTCGATGGCAAGCGAGCCGCCCAACCCGACGGCGAGCGGCCAGCGCCAGGAGCGTAGGCGCGGCCAGAAGATGGGGCCGAAGAACGTGAAGGGCACGAAGAGCAGGACGTTCCCGCCGAACTGACGCACGATCTGCCTGGCAGGCAGCAGCGGCAGGTGCCTGACCAGCTCCCGGATGGGAACCAGGTTCACCCAGGGCAGGCCAGCGGAGCGCAGGCCGGCCGCCGTCTGAGCGCCGGGAAAGGGGAAGAAGGCCACAGAGCAGATCCACCAGGCGTAGCCGACCAGCGCGACCGCGGCGAGCATCTGCGGCCAACGCGCGCGGCGGCGGACCTGGCACCACACCGTGAGCGCCGCGACCACCGGCCATGCTATCCAGATGACGTTGCCCGAAACCAGAACCGCCCTCCCGTCCGTCAACCGATCAGCCGGGTGCTCCTCACGATACCCGCGTGGCCCTCGCCGCACCGGCGCCCTTGGAGGTGACGATGCTCATCAAGCTGATCCAGCCAAGAATGACGATGCGCCCGATGGACACCATAATGAAACCCCGTATGGCCCCTTCTCTGGGCCTCCTCACCCTCGCCACTCTCACCCCACCCGAGCACGAGATAGAGATCGCGGACGAGAACGTCAAGAAGCTCGTGCTCACCGACACTCCGGACCTCGTGGGTATCAGCGCCAACGTGGACAATGCCGTCCGCGCCTACGCGATTGCCGACGGCTACCGGCGGCGCGGCGTTCCCGTGGTGGGTGGGGGCATCCACATCAGTTCGGTGCCCGAAGAGGCGCAGCGGCACTTCGATGCGATCTGCGTCGGCAACGCCGAGACCGTGTGGAGGGACATCATCAGGGATGCGGCCGCCGCGAAGCTGCGGCCCGTGTATCAGGCGGCGGTACCGCTCACGGGGGCGGATATCCCCATCCCCCGGCGGGAACTCGTTCGCTCCGGGGATTACCTCTACACCAACACCATCAGCACCAGCCGGGGCTGCCCGTTCAAGTGCGAGTTCTGTTACAACTCCTGCGCCTACGTGGACTACAAGATCGTCAACCGCCCGGTGGCCGACGTCATCGCCGAGATCAAGACCCTACCCACCCGGCACGTCATGTTCATCGACGACAACCTCATCGGCAACCCCGCCTGGACCTGGGAGTTCTTCCGGGCCCTCCAAGCCGAAGAACTCTCTCTCAAGTGGAACGCGGCGGTGAGCGTGAACCTGCTCAACCACCTGCCCCTCCTCGACCTCATGGCGGACACCGGCTGCAACAGTCTCTTCGTGGGCTTCGAGAGCATCAACGAACAGGCCCTGTCCGAGGTCGGGAAACGGCAGAACAAGGTGGCCGAGTACGACCGGCTGATCGGTGAGATCCATCGCAGAGGCATCATGCTGAACGCCAGCATGGTGTTCGGCTTGGATGGCGACGACGCCGGCATGTTCAAATCCACCATGAAGTGGCTGGTGGACAACCGAGTGGAGACCATGACCGGTCATATCCTCACGCCCTATCCCGGGACGGTGCTCCACGGCCGCCTGGAGGCGGAAGGCCGGATCACGGACCATGACTACAGCCACTACAACACGGCCAACGTGGTCTACGAGCCGCTCCATCTGAGCTCAGACGAGCTTCGTGCCGGATATCTGTGGATGTACAAGGAGTTCTACTCGATCAAGAACATCTGGCGGAGGATGCCGACGAGCGGCCGCCAGCGCGTCCCTTACCTGCTGTTCAACCTCGCCTACCGCAAGTTCGGCGGCGCGACGGCGTTGCTCGCACGCTTCGGCCTGCTCACCTGGGTGGGACGGATCGCGCGACGGCTGGCGTACCACGTGGAGTAGCCCAAAGCCTATGTCACCGAGCGGACCGCATCGGCTTGTGCCCGCCGCGTCCCGGCCTCGGCCGCGCGGCCGGCGGCCGCCAGCGCCTGGGCCTCGAGTTCGATGGCTTCGGCGAGCACCGGTAGGACATCAGTATGGACGTCTCCCAACCGGATCATCGTGGCGAGCGTCTGCGGCGCGAGCCGGGAGGCGACCGCTGGATCCATGCCCAGCACGAGGCTGATCGCCTGCGCAGCGATCTCGCCTGGCTCCTCCGGCGACGGCCCTCCGGCGCCGCTCAGCCGTTCCTTCATCGCACGGATGAGGCCGTTCAACTGCTCGATCAGGCGCGTCACGTAATCGGCTTGATAAGGCACAGTCCACCTCGCGCTCGGGTGACGGTCGGGGTCGCGGCCGCGGTCATGTTAGCCAAAGTCCACTATTCCACGATCCTTCCCTCTCGAAGCCGTGACTTCTCTGCCGATACCACGTTCAAACGAACAAAAGGGATCATCCACGGGGAGGACCCGGTGCACGGAATAGACGTAAGAGCAGAAGTCACAGAACTCGACGACGAGGGATACGTGGTCGCCCTCAGGGGCACTGCGGCACTCAGTTCGGTGGCGCGGGGCTGGTTCAAGACCAAGATAGCCTGGTGGCGTTCCGACACCGCACCGGGCGCCGACATACTCCTCGATATCGCGAAATCGAGCAAAGAGCCCCCCATGGGGACGGTGTTCGATGCCGCCCTTTACTGGGCCGAGCGCAGTCCCGGCAAGGGCGATCCCATCTGGGCCGCCCGGTACACGGTGAGGAACACCTGCCAGGGCCCCGTGCTGGAAGAATTGGAGTTGGCCGAATCCGCCTGAGGGATGGCCGGCGCTACGCCGGCCGCTCGCACCGGGGGAGGCGCGCCCTTGCGCCCGTGATAGGCGACGCACAGCCGGCACTCGCCGTGGATCGTGCACTTCTCCGTGCACGGGCAGGATTCGTAGCACCGTTCCTGGGGCGTCGCAGCGACTCCCTGCGGCAGGTCGACCAGGTGCAACATCGCGGTATCCCGCTTCTTGTCCCGCCTGGCGCGGTCTCTCTCGCGTCCGGCCACAGCCTCGTCTCCGCCTCAGTGAGTGACTACGCCTGACGTCAGGCCTTCCAGACCTCCACAGTCACCGACAGGCCGTTGACCTTGAGTGACTCCTGATAGGAACCGGACACCGCGGGCGCCGCCGCGCCGGCCGCCGCGACCTCATCCGCGAGCGTCGCTTCCAGGCCCACCGCCAAGGTCTCCTTCTTCACCCAGTCGCCGTGCACGGCCAACATTTCGGTCACTTCCGCCGGTCCGGTCACCCGCAGGTGGATGCGGTCGTCGATCTGGAAATCGGCCGCTTTTCGCGTGTTCTGGATGTGATGCACCAGCTCGCGGGCCAGCCCTTCGCTGAGCAGTCCCGGTGAAAGCGCCGTCGCGATACCCACCGCCAAGCCGCCTTCCCGCTCCACTTTGAAACCCTCGCGCTCGTGGGACTCAACGACGAAGTCGTCTGGCCCGAACTCGTACTCCCTCACCGGCGGCGCCATGATGCCGTCCAGCTGTCCCGGGCCGACCTCGATCGCGCTCGGCACCGCCACCATGACGGTCCTACCCTGCGCGAGCTTGTCGCCGATCTCATCGGCCGGGAGGGCGGCCACCGCCGCCGCGACCGCCGGCATGTTCTTGCCGAACTTCGGGCCCAGCGTGCGGTAGTTGGGCTTGACTACGTAGCTCACCAGCTCGCTCGCCGAGTCGACGCAATCGATCCTTTTTGCGTTCAGCTCCTCGGCCGCTACCCCGGCCAGGCTCTCTACGGCGGCCCGTTCTTTCGGCCGACAGGCGACCACAGCGGCGGACACCGGCTGACGGGTCTTGATCTTGGAGGCGTTCCGAGCGGCCCGGCCCAGATTCACCACCTGGCGAGCGACCGCCATGCGGAACGACAGATCCTGGTCGATGAGGGCCTCATCGGCGACCGGCCAGTCGATCAGATGCACCGATGCCGGCGCGCCCGGCGTCCGTTCGGCGAACAGATTTTGATACATCTCCTCGGCCAGGAAGGGGGTGAATGGCGCCAGCAGCTTGGCCACAGTCGTCAGGCACTCGTTGAGGGTGAGGTAGGCGGCGATCTTGTCGGAGTCGGCCTCACTCTTCCAGAAACGGCGGCGGCTGCGGCGCACGTACCAGTTGGACAGCTCGTCCACGAACTCGGCGATGGCTCGGCCGCCGGCGAAGGCGTCGTAGCCGTCGAGTTCGGCGCCCACCTTGTTGATGAGGATGTGCAACTCGCTCAGGATCCAGCGGTCCATGAGGGTGCGCTGGTCCACGGGCACGTCGTACTCGGCGGGGTCGAAGCCGTCGATGTTGGCGTAGAGCGTATAGAACGAATAGGTGTTCCACAAGGTGAGGATGAACTTGCGGATGACCTCGTCCACGCTCTCCGGGCCGAAGCGGCGTGGCAACCAGGGCGAGCTGATGGTGAACAGGTACCAGCGCAGGGCGTCGGCGCCTTGCTTGTTCAGGATGCTCCAGGGATCCACCACGTTGCCCAGCCGCTTGGACATCTTGCGACCTTCGTTGTCCAGGATGTGGCCCAGGCAGAGCACGTTCCTGTAGCACGTGTGGCCGGTGAGCAGAGCGCTGATGGCCAATAGGCTGTAGAACCAGCCGCGCGTCTGGTCGATGGCTTCACAGATGAAGTCGGCCGGGAAGCGCTTCTCGAACATGTCCCGGTTCTCGAACGGATAGTGCCACTGGGCGACCGGCATGGAACCCGAGTCGAACCAGGCGTCGATGACCGAGGTCACGCGCTTGGCTTCGGCGCCGCACTCCGGGCAGGCGAAAGTGACTTCGTCCACATAGGGGCGGTGCAGTTCCAGCGTCGAAAGGTCTTTGCCGGCCAGCTCGCCCAGTTCCTCACGAGAGCCGATCACGGTGTCGTGGTTGTTGCTGCAGCGCCAGACCGGGAGCGGTGTGCCCCAGTACCGGTCGCGAGAAAGCGACCAGTCGATGTTGTTCTCGAGCCACTTGCCGAAGCGGCCGTGCTTGAGATGGTCGGGGTACCAGGTGACCTCCTCGTTGGCGCCCAGCACCGCGTCCTTGCGGGCGGTAGTGCGCACGTACCAGGAGACCTTGGCGTAGTAGATGAGGGGCGTGTCGCAGCGCCAGCAGAACGGATAGTTGTGCTCGTACGGCAGGCGGCGCACCAGGAGGCCGCGGGTCTCGAGGTCGTCCATGATGCCGGAGTCGGCGTCTTTGACGAACATCCCGGCCCAGGGAGTGACCTCCGGAGTGAAGCGCGCTTCCGCGTCCACCGGCATGACCACGGGGAGGTCGTTCTGCTGGCCGACGATCATGTCGTCGGCGCCGAAGGCCGGGGCGATATGCACGATACCGGTGCCCTCGTCGGTGGCCACATAGTCGGCGGGGATGATGCGCCAAGCGGGCTTGTCCGGTGTGACGAACTGGTAAGGCGGCGCATAGTGCTTGCCCACCAGGGCGGCGCCCGGATAGGTCTCCTCGATGACGGCGTCATCGCCCAGCACGGCGACCACCAAGTCGGCGGCCAGGATGAGGTGCTCGTCGCCGAGCTTGGCCTGCGCGTACTCGATGTCGGGCCCCACGGCCGCGGCCACGTTGGAGATGAGCGTCCACGGCGTCGTGGTCCAGACGAGCAGCGACACAGGCAGGCCGTCGGCGGCCAGCATCGGGGCGGGAGCGGCGCCCGCCGCGGACGGATCCCCGTCCACCAGCGGGAAACGCACGAACACCGACGGGTCGGTGACCATCTGATACCCAGACGCCACCTCGTGCGACGACAGGGCAGTGCCGCACCGCGGGCAGTACGGAACGACCTTGTACCCCTCGTAGAGAAGACCCTGCTTGTTGAACTGCGACAGGATCCACCACACGGACTCGATGTACGAGTCGGTCATGGTGATGTACGGGTCGTTCAGGTCCACCCACATGCCGATGCGCTCGGTCATGCGGTTCCACTCGTCCACGTAGGCGAGCACGGACTCCTTGCAAAGCTTGTTGAAGTTCGCCACGCCGTAGGCCTCGATCTGCTCTTTATGATCGATGCCCAGCCGCTTCTCGATCTCCAGCTCCACCGGCAGGCCGTGGCAGTCCCAGCCCGCCTTGCGGCCCACGTAGAAGCCCTTCATGGTCTTGTAGCGCGGGTAGATGTCCTTGAAGATCCGCGCCAGCACGTGGTGGACGCCGGGTTTGCCGTTGGCCGTGGGCGGGCCTTCGTAGAACACCCACTCCTGGTTGCCGGCGCGCAGCTCCATGCTCTTCTCGAAAATGCTGTTCTCTTTCCACCACCCGAGGATCCGCTCCTCGAGGGCGGGGAAGCTCTGACTTGTGTCCACCGAGCGATACTGGCCTGCCATCTGTCCTCCTATTCAGGGTGCGGCGTCGGCTCCGCTGCGCCGTCGCACCCTTCTGGTGCCCGCGGCCGCCTGCCGGCGAACCTTGCCCCACAAAGAAACGCCCCGCCCCGCGCCGCGCTCACCGGCGAGATTCGCCGGGGCGCCTACCGGTCCTGCGACCTGCCGGGGGGGTTGCCGGCGATCTGTCCGGCGCTTTGCCGGAAGCCGCCGGTCGCCGCCCGCGACTTCGTCGCCGGACCGGAGCGCGTAGGGACGGGACGTGCAGCCTGCAGAACCCGCGGTACCACCCTACTTGGCCGTACGCCCCCGGCGCCGAAGCTCCGGCTGCGCTCTGTCCTGGGCTGCCCGCCGCTTCAGCGGCGCGGCCGCCCGGGCGCGGCCCTCTCTGCGGACGCTTGCGCCTGCCGGCGCCGCCGCCCGCTCGCGCGGCTGCGGCTCGGCGCCTTCGGCGCTCCACGTCCCCCTTCTATAACGGGAAGGGCCCGTCCAGGTCTACTTGGCTGGGTGGCGGCGCTGGTCGGGCGCGGCGCTCCTGCCGCCACGGCGCCTCGTCGGCGCCCGGGCGGCGGCTCAGCCGTTCGGCTGGCGGCTCGGGGATGATATTCGGTCGCTGGTTCCCACCAGGCTCACACCGTCCCCGGGTCGCTCGAGAGCCCGCTTTGCCGCAGGATCTCCGGAAGAGCAGGGCCTACTCGTTCCCGTCATCGCCTTTGTGGGTGCGTAGTCTAGCAGGCCTTTGGAACGGCGGCCACGGACCGAGCGTGCCGGCCCCCGATGGCCCGCTGAGGACCAACGGCCCGTTCCAGGAAGGCATGACCCTACGCCGCCGAGATCGAGATCAGCACCGACTGTGACTGACCGATGTAATTGGGGTTGCTGAAGATCCAGGTGGCGTGATGGTTCCCGACTTTGGTGAAGCTCGCCCCAAGCTGTACCGAGCTGGCCAGGCTTTCACCATTGACGCCGGTCGCGGAGTCCAGGTGCGCACCGTGCGGGTTGTTGTCGAATGTGCCCGTCCAGCCGGACACCTTGATGGTGGCCTTGGCCTTCTTGATGGTCAGCTTCGCCTTTTTCGAACCGGTGTAGCCGGGAGCCGTGATCGTGACCGTGATGGTGTAGATGCCGGCGTCCGTGGGCGTGCTGCTGTAGGTGACGCTCAGCCCGGCCGGTTTCGTGGTGACGTAAAGATGATTGGGCGACCCGTCGTACACGGTAGTCGCGCTGGCGATGGTGATGGTCGCCTTCTTCAGCGACGTGTTGGTCGTGGCGTGAGCTGTGGTCGTCGTCTGCCCGGCGGTCGTAGTCGTCGCCGGCACGGTGGAAAGCGTGGTGACGGACGGCGGCAAGGTCGTGGTGGTGGTGACCGGCGGAGCCGTCGTGATCGGTGAGTCCGCAAGGGTGGTGGCGGGACCGCCGGCGACCACGTCGCTGGTGCTACTCGTGGCGGCGCCGGCGACGCTCTTCCCTGGGCCGCCGCCGATGCCTCCCGCGGCCCAGGCCACCCCAACGCCGACGATGACGAGGAGGACGACGATGCCTGCGGCCAGAGCGAGCGGCTTCCGTAGTCGGCCGGCCCCTCTTGGGGCCGTCGCAGTCGCCTTCGACTTCTTCGTGCGCTCGGGTGCCGCGGCGGGCACCAGGGTGCTATCCGCCCGCAAAGCCTGCAGGAAGGCGCCCGCGTCGGCAAACCTTGCGCCAGGCTCCTTGGACAGCACCCTGTCGATCGCTCGGCCTACGCTTGTAGGGAGGCCGACAAGCATCCGCTCGGGCACATGAGGCGCGGGTTTGTATCGGATGCGATAGAAGACATGGCCCGGTGCCAGGCCCTCCGAGGCCCCGAAGGGGTCCTTGCCCATGAGCATCGTATACACGACGACGCCGAGCGAGTAGAGGTCCGTGCGGCGGTCAACGGGATGCTCGACTATCTGCTCGGGAGCGACGAAGGCCAGTTCGGCCGGCCCTCGCGCCGAGCCGGCGAGACGCTGAGCGACCGCATCGTTCTCCGGAAAACCGATGAGAGTGGCTCTGCCGTCCGGGGCGAGGATGACCTTCTGAGGAGAGATGCTTCCGTGCAGGAGGCCGGAGCTATGAGCGACCGCCAGGCCAGAAAGGAGTTGCTCGAGGACGTCGAGAGCCTCTTCCGCACTGAGTGGGCCGTCGGCCAGCCTCTGGGCGAGAGTCATGTCTTCTACTTGCGGGTCCTTCACGATGTTCACCTGCCTCACCCTCCGGGAGGACGGTCCCCCTTCTGGGCTGCTTGCTCGGACTATCCCAGACCTCTACTGGGAACTCTTCGGCGGCTCACCGGTGGCTTCCTTCGTGAAGGGCGCGATTCTCTCGCCGGCTCGCCGTGGGTGCGTACATCGTCGCGCCACCTCCCCCCGCCCCGTGGAAAGCCTCCCATCTTCTAGGTTTGACCAGACTATCCAGGGGCTTTGCCGGGATTTCTCCAGCCGGTCACCGTGCCTCTCCCTTCTCGGAGGGGTACAATGCGCGTCGACACAATGGGAGGAAGTCATGCCCGATTGGTTATTCGGCCGCCCCAAACCGGCCGGTCCCGGCAAAGACGCATACCGGGACGATCCGTTCGCAGCGGCTGATGCCGCTGAGGAACCCCTCGCGGACGATGCCGACGATGCCGGCGGCGATGGGTATCCCACGGCCATCTACGCCCTCGGGCGCGCCACCGAGCCGAAGCAGCGGTCTGCGGAGCGCCCACGCCCCGCGGTGACCATACGCCCGGCGCACAGGTCCGGCGATTCGGAACTCGTAGCCCCTCCTGCCCTCCAGGACCGGGAGATGATGGAGGTTGCCCGGCGCGCCGCGCAGATCGCGGGCGCCATCGGCTCGGTGATCCTGGGTAAGGAAGAAGTCATCCGCGCCTGCGTGGTGGCCCTTCTCGCCGGCGGACACGTGATCGTGGAGGACTTCCCCGGCGTGGGTAAGACCCTCCTGGCCAAGTGCTTGGCCAAATCGATCGACTGCAAGTTCGCTCGCGTCCAGTTCACCCCCGACCTGCTGCCCGGCGACGTCACCGGAGTCACCATCTTCAACCAGAAGAGCGGGGAGTTCGAGTTCCGGCCGGGACCCATCTTCGCGAACATCGTCCTGGCCGACGAGATCAACCGGGCCTCGCCCAAGACCCAGTCGAGTCTGCTGGAGTGCATGGAAGAGGGCCAGGCCACCATCGACAACTTCACCCATCAGATCGATCCGCCGTTCATGGTGATCGCCACCCAGAACCCCATCGAGTACGAAGGCACCTACCCGCTGCCCGAGGCTCAACTCGACCGCTTCATGATGCGGCTCAGCCTCGGCTACCCGTCGCCCGAAGCGGAGGAGAACATCATCCACGAGCAGACGTCCCGCAACCCACTGGACGAGCTGCGGGCGGTCATCGACGGAGCGGAAGTGCTGGCGATGACCCAAGCCGTCGCCCGGGTGCGGGTGGCTCCAGCCCTACGCAGCTACGTGGTGGACCTGGTGACCGCGACGCGCCAGCAGCGGGAGATCTACCTGGGCGCCAGTCCGCGGGCGGGCATCTCGCTGACGCGAGCCGCCAAAGCGCTCGCCCTGCTTCGCGGCCGGGACTTCGTCGTCCCCAAAGACATAAAAGACCTCGCCGTCCGGGTCCTGGCCCACCGGCTGATGCTCTCCCCCGACGCCAAAGTGCATGGGGTGAGCGCGGAGAGCGTTGTGGGCAGGTTGCTCGAGACGGTGCCGGTCCCGCAGACGGGGGGGTAGGCGGTGCCTCGCCCCACAGGCCGCGGCCTTGGTGTCCTCGGCCTCGCCGCCGGCACATATCTGGCGGGGCGGGTCATCGGGACCTGGGAGCTGTACCTCTTCGCCTTCGCATTCCTGGCCCTGTTCGTGCTCTCCTGGCTGCTGGTCGCGCTGACCGGGCACAAGGTCGAGGTGACCCGCACCATCACCCCGGAGCGGCCCGTCGCCGGGGACGAGCCTGAATACTCGCTATGGGTGAAGAACACCTCTCTGCTGCCCGGGCCCCAATTGACGCTGCACACCTTCACCGAAGGTCTGGCGGACGTGGACCTGGAAGCGGAGATCGAGAGCATGGGCCCGCGAGGAGAGCGCATCCTGCGGACCCACATGAACCGGGTGAACCGGGGCGTGCACACCCTGCCGGCCACTGAGGCGGTGGCCGAAGACCCGCTGGGGGTGGTGAAGTCTATACACCAGGTGGGCGAGCTGCTCACGGTGACGGTGTATCCCCGGGTCGCCTACCTCCAGTCGTGCGTGCTTCATCCCGAGTTGGGGCTGAAACAGGACTGGGCCGGACAGAAGGGGCTGCCAACACCGGGGGCTTCGGAGTTCCGGGGCATCCGGCCGCATCAGCCCGGCGAGCCGCTGAGCCACATCGACTGGAAGAGCACGGCCAGGACGGGCACGCTCATGCTTCGGGAGATGGAGGAACCGGCCGGCGCGGATATCACCCTGCTGCTGGACGGGAGTGCCGCCCAGGTGGTCGGCACGCCGCCGGAGACCAACTTCGAGCTGGCGGTACGGGCGGCCGGGAGCATCGCCGACTACGCGCTGCGGATGGGCAGGGGGGTCGCGCTGATCTGCCACGAGGCGGAGAGCCGCCAGGTCCGGCTGACGCCGGACGGCGGGGGGCGCCGTGCCCTCCTCGAGGCGCTGGCCGAGACCCGACCGGACGCGATGGCGCCGCTCGCGCTCGTGCTACGGCGACTGCTGGCCGACCGTCTCATGCCGCTCCGCTCCCAATCGCTGACCCTTGTGGGGATGACCCTCGACGCCCAAATGGCCCGCTCGTTGGTGAGCCTGCGGGAGGACGGGGTGAATCTGGCCTTCCTGTATGTGCCGGGCTTTTCGTTCACCGGGACCAACACGCTGTTACCGTTCCTGCCGCCTCGTGCTGCCGGCCCGGGTGAGCCCGGCTCCGGGCGGCGTGAGCGGGGCCGGAGAGGCGCCGATGGCGCCGACGGCGGGGCGGAGCCCCGCCCAGTACCGGGGGAACTACCTGTAGAGACCCGCTCCCGGCTGATGCAGCTCTCGTCGGCGGGGATACGGTGCGTCACTCTCGCGAGAGGCGACGACCTGGTGAAGACCCTGTCGCTATGGGAGAGCGGCCGGCCCGGCCGGGCCGCCACAGGTCTGGGACGGTGACCAGATGAAGGTCTTGGCCCGCTTCCTCTACCTCGCCGCCTTCACAGGCATGGCAGCAGCCGCCGCACTGGCCCTCGACCGGGCGCTGCAGCCCTCCATGTCGGCGGTCTTGCTACAAGCGGTCATCATGGGCGGCATACTCGGGGCGGCCGGGCTGTTGCACCGCAAAGCCTGGGGTGCCTCTCTGGTGTTGCTGCCTATCGGGGCGTACGCGCTGCTGCGCACCATCCTTCCGCCGACCAGCGACGTGAGCGGGGCCACAGGGCTCTTCCACTTCTACGTCAACGCCCTGGGTACCGGCGCCGATCAGTACACGGCCAAGTTCTTCCCGCTCAGCCTCGCCGGGGCACCGGAGTTGCGGCTGCTACTGGCCGCGATCGTGTACTCCCTCACCGGAGTAGCGTCCTTCATGGCGCTCAGCCTCCGGCGGCCGGTGGCCGGTATCGCCCTCACCCTAATGCTCGTGGGTTTCAGCTTCACGGTGGACACCATCCCCCGTCTGCTCGGCCTCGCGCTGGTCTTTACGGTGTTGGCGGCCTGTGTGCTGGTGCTGTCGCGCAGCCTGGAGCGGCGGACCTGGCGGCTCCGCGATGCCTTCCCGGGCATCCTCGTAGGCGCAGCCGGGGTTGCGCTGGCGATGATACTGCTCGGGGCGGCGCCTTCGGCGGCCGCCGCCCCCTGGGAGGACTGGCGGGAATGGAACCCCTTCAACCAGGGCAGTTCC
>Ga0182021_10001725_pt1 | contig 25338 bp, 17 predicted proteins | sample 612E3MmetaG_FD_120493 | JGI IMG/M metagenome (GOLD analysis project Ga0182021, IMG submission 120493) | Permafrost microbial communities from Stordalen Mire, Sweden - 612E3M metaG (Illumina Assembly) | ecosystem: Environmental > Terrestrial > Soil > Wetlands > Permafrost | place: Sweden... | reverse complement strand
TCCGGATTTGATCCGCGAACTCGTTGTTATGTTGCAAGAGACATTTCCTGAAGTGATCGAATTCAAGACGACCATAGAAAATAATGTTCCTTTCATCAATGCTGATCAAACACAGATGCATCAAGTTTTACTGAACCTTTGCGTGAATGCCAGGGACGCAATGCCCGATGGCGGAATTATCGGCATTGAAGTGAAAACAGTCGCGTCCGAAACGCTCATTCAACAATTCCCGGAAGCCAAGAGCGATCGTTATGTCTCTATCGATGTTTCTGATACAGGTATAGGTATGGACGAAGCAACGATGAGTCGTATCTTTGATCCGTTCTTTACAACGAAAGAGCAGGGAAAAGGGACGGGCTTAGGATTATCCGTAGTCTTTGGTGTCATTCAGGATCATCACGGATTTATATCGGTCGAAAGCAAAGTCGGGCAAGGAACAACATTTCACCTGTATCTTCCCGTAGTGCAAAAGGAAACAAAGAACCAGGATATTCAAAAAATCAAAATAGAAGAAAGGCAAGGCGGATCGGAAACGATCCTTTTAATAGAAGATGAAGAGCTTTTGCGGGAAGTCGTGCAGTCGACACTTGAATCGAATGGTTATAAAGTGCTTCTCGCTGCCGATGGACGAGAAGCAGTTGAAATCTATAAAAAACAGTATAAAGACATCGCGCTTGTTCTCAGTGATATGGGATTACCCAAATTGGGTGGGATAGATGTATACGCGATGCTCAAAGAGATCAATCCCAACATCAAAATCATTTTTGCGAGCGGGTTCATATCGCTTGAGACAAGATCTATGCTTCTCAAAGAAGGTGCACAAGGATTTATTCTGAAACCGTACAATGTTAATGAAGTGCTCCAAATGGTAAGGGAAGTGTTGGATAAAAAATGAGGATTGATCATGGTTCAATGTTTTTAAAAATCAAAATGTACTTGACATGTTATTATTCCCGAAGATCTCTGCTCTCGTGGCGATAATGTAAAGCTGGCATATATTTTTTTGAATGATAGACAGGGATAAGTTGGTAGAATGCCGAGGAACTTCTTGTATATTGTTATCATGAAGAATCCGGTTATATGAGCGAAAGGAAGATTATGAGACTATTTCAAATAATAAAAGATTATAGAGTAGTACTCAATTTTTTCTTTATTACCGTTTTCCTTAGCAGCAATCTTGCAGGCCAAAATAAAAATATGGTATTTAGAACCATTTCTAAAGAACAGGGACTTACCAATAACTATATCAATGCAATTTCACAGGATCGACAGGGTTTTCTGTGGATAGGAACCTGGAATGGATTATTTCGTTACGATGGCTATCAATTTAAATCATATAAACCTGTTGAAAGTGATCCCGCTACGATTTCAAACGGAATACGATTCTTCGCTGAAGATAAAAATGATAGGATTTGGATTGTATCTCCCAGCGGGCTTACGATGTTCGACAAAAAGAAAGAAAGGTTCAAATGTGTTCACACGAATGATTCGCTGACCGGTGACAATTTTACAAGCTTATTACTGGATTCAAAAGGAATATTATGGTTGGGCACACGTTTAGAGGGGATCTGGACTTTACCTGTCAATGATACCACTGATTTCAGCAAAACGAAACCCAATTTCAAGCGATTTGAACATGATAATAATAATCCGAAGAGTGTAAGCACAAATTCAATCCTTGGTGCTTTTGAAGATCAACAATCGAATATCTGGATTACTGCCAGTAATAAAATAATTGACCAATACAATCCACTCACCGGCACTTTTGAACATTATCCGATAAAAATTTCAAATATAGAAAAACAGACCAACACTATAACTATGAACTTAGAAGACTCCGATGGTTCATATTGGCTTTGTTCTTCCGGTGCAGGATTAATTTCGTGGGATATAAAACAGAATGTTTTCAAACAGTATGTAAATGAACCGGGAAAAAATTCGATATCTGCAAATGTGATAAACCACATCCGGCAGGCAGGAGACGGAATTCTGTGGATAAGCACGGATGGCGGAGGAGTTTCATTGTATAACAAGAAAACCGGTGTATTTGACTATTGTAAATATGAGGCAGCAAATCCTAATTCGCTTAGCAGCGATGGAATCAACCTTACTTTTGAAGATAGATCGGGAGTAATCTGGATAGGTAATACCTCTGCAGGTTTGAACCAAGACGAGGCTAAAAAAACGAATTTCGGATTACATAGACCCATTCTATCGGATAATAACAGTCTGAGCTATAAATCAGTAACGTCAATCATCGAAGATAAAGAAAGAAATTTTTGGATTGGAACGGATGGCGGCGGCTTGAATTTCTGGGATAAAAAAACTCAAAAGTTCCGGCATTTCCTTAACGACCCGAAAAACTCAAATTCTATTAGCGGCAATGCAGATGTATGTCTTGCCCAAGATTATAAAGGTAATATCTGGATTGGCACGTATGCGCACGGCCTCAATTGTTATAAAAGGAAGGAAGATACATTCGTTCGATTTACCAATGATCCAACTGATGAATATAGTATAAGCAGCAATAATATTTGGGCAGTATTAGAAGACAGCAAACATAATCTGTGGGTAGCAACTTTGGAAGGGACATTAAATTTATATGATAGGAACACAAACCGATTTTATCAGTATAAAAATAATCCGGTCAATCCGAATAGTTTTAGTGAAAAGTATACGACCAATTTATTTGAAGACAGCCGCCATTATCTTTGGATAGCGACATCCAGCGGATTGGAGATGGTAAAATTAGGCGATTATAATTTCAATCAACCATTTCCCAAACTATCGTTTAATCATTATAGACATAAGAATGACACTACAAGCCTCAGTAATGATAATATTTATTGTGTGTTCGAAGATCATGAAGGTACGATGTGGTTTGGCAGTGATGGAGGTGGATTGATTAGCCTTAATATGAAAACAAATACTTTCACTTCATATTCCGATAAAGATGGATTGGCGGATATGAGTATTAAGGCTATACTGGAAGATAATGATTTTAATTTATGGGTAAGCACTACGAACGGGGTTACAGAATTTAATCCCAAAACGAAATCCTTTCACACGTATAATTATACCGATGGTTTGCAGGATTATGCTTTCTCTAATGCAAATTGCAAATCAACAGATGGCAAGTTGTTATTTGGAGGGATGAATGGTTTCAATATGTTCGACCCGAAAAGTTTAACAACCAACTCTATACCCCCTCAGGTCGTCTTAACGGATTTAAAAGTTTATAACAATTCAGTAGCTGTAGGACAAGAGATTGACGGCAATATTATTTTGAAAGAATCAATGACTCTCACTGACGCATTGGTTTTATCTTATAAGATGAACTCTTTTTCGATCGAATTTACTGCACTGGACTTTACAAATCCTGAAAAAAACAGTTTTGCCTATAAAATGGAAGGATTCGAAGATCAATGGCATTATTCCGCCGCTAAGAACCGGATTGCGACATACACTAATATAAATCCAGGCGAATATACATTCAGGGTCAAAGCAAGCAACAACGATGGGATATGGAATGATCATGGCACATCTCTCAAAATAATAATTCTCCCATCCTGGTGGCAGACTCTTTGGTTTAGATTGATACTGCTGGCTGTGATAGCAGGCATTGTCTATTTGATCTACACGTGGCGTGTACAAGTAAGGGAATTAGCAGCGCAAAAAATGTTGGATACGGTTATGGAGAGAGAACGCAATCTTCTTCGTACATTAATCGATCTGATCCCCGATTATATTTATCTCAAAGACACTGAAAGCCGCTTCATCGTCGCCAATAAAGCACTGATGCAAAGCTTCGGGAAAGAGAGCATTGATGAAATCTACGGAAAGACCGACTTCAACTTTCACTCATTAGAAAATGCCCGGGTATTTTTTGCCGACGAGCAGGAAATTATCCATTCAGGCCGTCCGCTGCTTAATAAGGAAGAGCCTGTGGTTGAAGCTACGGGTCAGCAGAGATGGAACATTTCCACGAAAATTCCTTTCCGGGATCAGCAGGGAACGATCGTCGGTCTGGTAGGTATAGGCCACGACATCACCGAGCTTAAGCGGGCGGAAGAAGCAATGAAATCAAGCGAAAAGAAGCTCGAAGAATTGTTTGAAAGCGCTCCTGTGGGGTACCACGAAATAGATAAGCTTGGAAATATTATTGCTGTGAATCAAACAGAATTGAAGATGTTGGGTTATTCTTTTAATGAAATGATAGGCTGGCCGGCGTGGGAGTTTATCTCTGATAATGAGGAATCAAGAAAGAGAGTTTTTCATACACTTGCGGGCAATATTCCTCCCAATAAAAACTCTGAACAATTCTTTACGCGAAAGGATGGAACATCATTTCCTGCACTTGTTGACGATGTACTTCTCCAAAATGAACACGGAGTAATTACAGGAATTCGGACGACCATTCTGGATATCACAAAGCGTAAACAGGCTGAAGAAGCATTGCGGGAGACCCGCGACTATCTTGAGAGTTTGCTTAGTTTTGCGAATGCGCCCATTATGGTTTGGGATAATAATAATAGGATCACAAGATTCAATCTGGCATTTGAGCGTATGACGGGTTATACAATGTATGATGTCATGGGAAATTATCCGGAAATGCTATTTCCTGTTGAAATGCGAGAAGAACTATCAGCTCTTATTTCTCGGACATCAGACGGGGAAAACCTGATATCTGTTGAGATGCCTGTTCTCTGTAAGGACGGGAGTGTTCACATTGTCTTATGGAATACAGCAAATATTTATGCTGCAGACAATAAAACAATAATTGCCACCATAGCTCATGGACAGGATATCACTACGCGCAAACATGCGGAGGACTCACTAAAGGAAAGCGAGTTGCGTTTTCGCTCCCTGTACGAGAATGCTACAATCGGTATTTATAGAACGACCCCGGACGGTAAAATATTATTGGCAAATCCGGCATTAGTAAAAATGCTCGGCTATACATCGTTTGAAAAACTTGCCGAAGTGAACCTTGAAAAAAACGGTTTCGAATCAGTCTTTCAACGCAAAGAATTTCTTGAAAAGATCGAAAGAGACGGCGAGATAAACAGTTATGATTCAAAATGGATCCGTCAAGATGGTACACACATCTTTGTGCTGGAAAGCGCTCGAGCGATCCGCGATTCCAATGGCAAAACTTTGTACTACGATGGAACAGCGGAAAACATCACCGAGCGCAAGTCATTGCAAGGCCAACTCCTGCAGACACAAAAGGTGCAGAGCATCGGCACACTGGCTGGCGGCATTGCACACGACTTTAATAATATCCTTGGTATCATTCTCACGTATACGTCCATTTTGGAACGATCAGGATCGGACGAAAAGAAAATATCGAAGAGTACAAAAGCCATCACTCAAGCCGTCAGCCGCGGTGCAGCACTTGTTCGTCAGATACTCACCTTCGCTCGGCAATCGGGTGTTGTGGTTAAACCGATGCTTATCCCGGAGTTAGTCCGTGAAATTGTTGGCATGCTGAAAGAGACTTTCCCCGGAGTGATCGAATTCAAGACAACCGTAGAAAATAATGTTCCTCTTGTTAATGCTGATCATTCCCAGATACATCAGGTATTATTAAATCTTTGCGTGAACGCGAGGGACGCAATGCCTAAAGGCGGCATTATCGGCATTGAAGTGAAAACAGTCGCGTCCAACACTCTCATTCAACAATTCCCGGAAGCCAAGAGCGATCGTTATGTTTCTATCGGTGTTTCTGATACAGGTATAGGTATGGATGAAGCAACGATGAGTCGTATCTTCGATCCGTTCTTTACAACGAAAGAGCAGGGAAAAGGGACAGGGTTAGGATTATCCGTTGTCTATGGTGTCATTCAGGATCATCACGGATTTATATCGGTCGAAAGTAAAGTCGGGCAAGGAACGACATTTCACCTGTATCTTCCCGTAATGCAAAAGGAAACAAAAAACCAGGACATTCAAAAAATCAAAACAGAAGAAAGGCAAGGCGGATCGGAAACCATCCTATTTGTAGAAGATGAACAGCTATTGCGGGAAGTCGTGCAGTCGACACTTGAAGCCAATGGTTATACAGTGCTTCTTGCTACCAATGGACAGGATGCCGTTGAGATCTACAAAAAACAGTATAAAGACATCGCACTTGTTCTGAGTGATATAGGATTGCCCAAGCTGGGTGGAATAGATGTGTATGCAATGCTTAAAGAGATCAATACCAACATCAAAATCATTTTTGCCAGTGGGTTCATATCGCAGGAGACAAAATCTGAACTCTTCAAAGAAGGCGTAAAAGGGTTCATTCAGAAACCATATGGTGTTAGTGAAGTGCTACAGATGGTGAGGGAAGTATTAAATGAGAAAGGAGAAACATGAACAGCACAATTTTAATCATTGATGATGATGACTTGTTCAGAGAAGGAATTTGTACAAGTGTCACTATAGAGGGATATGAAGCGATTGCCGCTTCAAGCGGAAAAAACGGATTCGAACTTGCCAAGAAACGATTACCCGATCTGATCTTGTGCGATGTCAACATGCCGGACTTTGACGGTTATGAAACACTCTCATTACTTCGTTCTGATTTGAGGACTTCAACTATTCCCATAATTCTTATGACCGGAGAAATGAAAGAGTATCCGCAAGTACGCTATGGCATGAATATCGGTGCCGATGATTATATTATTAAACCATTTACAATGTCTGATCTGCTTACTACAATCCAATCAAGACTTTTAAAACACGAAAAACTTGTTAAAAAGGCAGAATCAAAACTTGAAATATTGCGGCAAAACATTACACATTCTCTTCCGCATGAAATGCGAACGCCGCTCACCGCACTTATTGGTTTTTCAGACTTGCTGCAAACCGAGTATAAAGAAATGGATCGGGAGGAAATTGGGACAATCGCTCAAATGATGCTTACATCTTCGCATCGTCTGTACGGAATCATTGAGGAATATCTTGACTATTCTAAAATCGAGCTGCTTACCCATGACAAAATTTTACTCTCGAACATGAGACAGGAGATTACAGCGAATATCGATAAGATTATACCAATCCACGCTGAACAAATAGCTGTCGAATCAGGACGATTACAGGACTTAACGGTAGAACTCAAACCTGGTGCAGCTTATATTTCTGAGATCACCTTGATAAAAATTGTGAACTACGTGCTGGAAAACGCTTTCAAATTTTCTCAATCAGGAACGGCTGTGAGTGTCCTGGGTTTTGAAAAAGATAATCAATATCAACTCATAATTCAGGATGCAGGCCGCGGTATGACTGAAGAACAAATTTTATCCATCGGCGGTTATATGCAGTTTGAAAGACAAAAGAATGAACAGCAGGGAATAGGGCTGGGTTTAATTACTGCTAAACGATTTACAGAACTATACGGAGGAAGTTTTACATTAGAAAGTTCCATCAATATAGGGACAACCGTTACCGTGAAACTACTTGTTCCTCAGACTCCATGATTGGCCGATTTGTCTCGGCCCAGGAATTATTATCGACAGACGAAAAACCAGCTTGTTCCAATGTTCATATTGATGTATTCTATGTGTTTCCTTCCAGCGTTTTTCAATCACAATCAGAAATTCTATGAGGATGATATTTCCATTCGGTCTCTATTAAATTTTTAGTTTGTGGCAATCCTTCTCTTCTTCTTCCATCATCTGAAAATCGTTTTGCCCCCTAGAAACAGTAAGTCCGTGCTTAAAAGCAGGAAAAAGTTATTGATCATTGATAAAACTTTCGAGGGCCTCTGCTTGGGATATACAAACTCTGTCCATAAAGGAATTAATTTAATGAATTAAATGCCGAAATTTCAAGTTCGGCTATCAATGGAAACAGGAGAATGGTTGTGATAGAAAAGCTCCCGGTGACGCAATCGACAGGTATGCTCCAGGATGAGGTCCGTCGCTTGCGGCGTGCCGTGGACGAATTATCGATTCTCAACGATCTCGCGAGGGCTATTGGTGCTTCGCTGAACGGGGAAGAGATCATGCAGATCATTATTCGCCGTTCACTGCGTGCGGTGAACGCTGACCAGGAGGTTATAACGCTCGTCGAAGAAGAACAAAAATCGATGAAGACGTTGATACGAACGATGGTCAGTTCTGCCGATGCACCGGAGTATCATCTTCACCAGGCATTACTCGGATGGATGCATCTCAATAAAAAACCGCTCGTAGTTGACGATCCGCAAAATGACCCGCGGTTTAGAGGAGTTCAATGGGACAGCAGTATTCACACAGTTCTTTGTGTGCCCTTGATCGTTAAATCAGAACTTCGCGGCGTGTTGACGGTGTATAATAAAAAAGATGGAAAATCGTTTACGACTGACGATCAGAGGCTGCTTGCGATCATATCAGCTCAATCGGCTCAAGTCATTGAAAATGCACGTCTCATTGAAGAAGAAAAACTGTACATCAAAATGCAGCAGGAAGTTGGACTCGCGGCAAAAATTCAATTGGGTCTTTTACCGCGGACGAAGCCGGATATTGCCGGATATGATATTTGTGCGCGCACCATTCCAGCGCAATCCGTCGGCAGCGATTATTTCGATTTTATTCCGAAGAATGACGGCCGCCTGGCAATATGTCTCGGTGATGTGTCCGGCAAAGGATTGCCGGCTTCTCTGCTCATGGCAAATCTGCAGGCAACGCTTCGATGGCAAACGCTGGTTTCTCAGCAGCCTTTGGAATGCATGGTTCGTTCGTATAAATTGCTGTTCGAAAGTACGAACCCGGAAAAGTTCGCGATCTTGTTTTACGGTATCATTGATAGTACGCATCGTACAATTCACTACACCAACACAGGCCACGACTGGCCGTTCTTGATCAGCAAAGATGCAAGTATTCGGCGCCTCAGGACCGGCGGATTATTACTCGGGATGTTTGAACAGGCAACGTACGAAGATGAAAATATTCCGCTGCTGCCCGGCGATCTCCTGGTGATACAATCTGACGGTATCAGCGAGGCGTTCGATATTCATCAGGAACAAATCGGCGAGAAGCGTTTGCAGGATCTTCTCCTGGAACATAAAGATCGGTCGGCAGAAGAAATAATTGATGCTGTCGTTCGAGAGGTGAGGAAACACGCCGAAGCGAATCCCCAGTCCGATGATATTACCATTATGGTGATTAAACGACTGTGAAACACTTCACCTGCCTGATACTTGTCCCCAAAGACCAAGGAGGTTTTTATGTTTCTGCGAATGGTAACTCATACAGTTCAGACTGAAACAATAGGGCAGCTCGTCGATACCTACGATCGAATGATCCTCCATGCACTCCGGTTAACATCGGGATGTGTTTTTGCATCACTCCTTCAAAATACGGACAATGCACGGGAGTCCATTTCCCGGACGATCTGGAACTCTCAACAAGAAGCATTGGAGTATGAAGAAAGCGGTTTATTCCAAAAATTGATTAAGTCGCTGCGGCCTTTTTTCTTAGAGTCGAATGAAAGGAAATTGGAATTTTCGGAAGGCCTTTCTCTTGAATACACTCCCATTCAAACCGAACCGACTTGTTGCACGCTTCAATAATTCTGTCGCAGGGTCAGAAGAAATGACATCTGCCATTATCTCCGATATTCACTCGAACATGGAAGCACTGCAAAAAGCCTTGATTCTTATAGACGACCTAGATACCGACGAAATCATTTGTCTTGGTGAATGTTGTGGGGTAGGGTGCCAATCCGAACGAGTGCATTGAAATTATTCGCGCTCGCTGTTCAATAACTATCCTCGGTAATCATGATGAAGCCGCACTGAATCCCTTGCTGGCGGATGATTTCAATATAAGTGCCAGGAAAGCAATACAGTGGACAGCCGAACAATTAACGGACAAGAATAAAGCATTCTTATTCTCGCTGCCGATGCTTGAGCATCGTGAAAACATTCTTTTTGTTCATGCATCACCGCAATCTCCCGAATTGTGGGATTATATCCTCGATGCAGAAGATGCTGCGTCAGCAATGAAGTTTTACGATGAAAAACTCTGCTTTATAGGTCATACCCATGTTCCTAAGATCTTTTCCATCCAAGGCCTGGCAAAGTCAATTACACGTGACGAACAATTCTAATTAACGTAGGCAGTATCGGTCAGCCGCGGGACAGGAATCCGATGCTCGCATTTGGCGTTTTTGATTCGTCGACGTGGGAGTATCGACTGTTACGAACCGAGTACGACATCCAGCAGGCAGCTGATAAAATCTTTACTGCTGGACTGCCTAGTGAACTTGGATATCGACTGATATCTGGAATTTAAGAAGAGCTATTCGAGCATGAGATGATCTTGTTACACAGGACGAAATAACCGCCATATATCTCAGGATATCAGCAGTTGAATATCCCCGCTCCAATTAACCGGCTGATGACGATCGATTTTAAGTCCTTTGATTTGCATCGTATATATCGGTGATTCCAAAAATCGCATAAAAATGTATTGTGCAAAATGCCTCCGTGGTTTGAATACTACTCAAGTGTTGTGACTGTTATATGTTTACTTAGCCGTTTTCTATGAGAAGCTTGAAATCATAAACTCATTGAAAGCGGAAAAAATCACAATATTTTCAGTTCGGTATTTCGTGCAGCAGGGGAAGGCAACTCATTCAAACTCAACGTAATCGTAGAAATCTTTTTCTATGATTTTCAATAAAATCAGGGATTCACTGAATTAAGCCGGAGTCAAATAAAAGTAAGTTAGGATCTTTTGTTCTCCTCATATCATCGGATATCAAATTGTGATCTGCAACACACATTACCTCATATCCGGGGAACCACTCCTATAACAAGAAATGTTCAATGTAGTAAGATGATGAAATGCCGCATGTACTGAAGCAAATTATAGATTTCACATACACACAATGTGCACCGGGAGACTTATATGCGCATAGAAAACGATCACTCCGATCTTGAGCAAGAGATTCTTCGTACTCTCACGTATTTCGATGTCTTTTCGTACCCACTGACTCAGGAACAGCTGATTACATTTCTTTCCCGCGCATCAGCATCGGACATCCAGCTCAAGGATTCACTCCACAGGTTGATAGAGCAAAACCTTGTGCATTCTTTGCAAGGGTATTATTTTCTTTCGACACGGAGTGATGAGATAATTGCCTCTCGCGGGGAGAATGAAGAACGTGCATCAAGAATGCTCAAACATGCTCGATGGGTTTCGTTCTTCCTGAAACAGATGCCGTTTGTGCGGGCAATCTTTATCACCGGTTCACTTTCGAAAAACGTTGCAGAACAAACGAGTGATATTGATTTCATGATTATCGCCGAACTCAATCGTCTCTGGATTTGTAAAATAATTCTTACCGGATTCCGCCGGATATTCCTTTTCAATTCCCATAAATATTTTTGTATCAACCTTATGGTGACAGAAAAAGCCATTTACTTCCCCAACCACAATTATTTTACCGCTCTTGAAATTGCTACATCAAAGGTCGTTTGGAATACGGCGTTTTTTTCGAAGTATCAGAAGGAAAATTCCTGGATATATGAATATCTGCCAAATTGGCGACCTCTCAGAGAAGGAGTATTCCCGCTCTCAAATACCCGGTCGCCTTTTCAAAGGATTTTTGAATCGCTCCTCAGTATCATACGTCTCGATGCAATTGATACGAATGTTATGCTTACCGCAAGAAATTTCTGGAAAAAGAAATACAAGGATTTCAATGAAGATAAATTCAATTCTGTCATTCAATGCAAACCCGATATAGCTTCTGTGTGGCACCTTGATCATCAGACACGTATTATTGACGGGTTTCGCCATCGGCTCACAGTCTACGGACTGAGAGAAACAGTATGATCGATGTTCTGCTGACACATTCCTATTTTCTCCATTTCGATCCGAAACAGGAAAAAGCGATGGCACCATATCCGCCGCTTGGAACTTTGTACGCCGCAAGCTTTTTGGAACGGAATGGATTCTCTGTGCAATTGTTCGATACCATGCTTGCCAGAACAGAACAGGATATTCAATCACCTCTCGAAGAATATCAACCGTCGATTGTAGCTTTCTATGAAGATGATTTTAATTATCTCAATAAAATGTGCCTGAGCCGGATGCGTGAAGCTGCATTTGCCATGACGGCAATGGCGAAAAAACATGGCGCTTTTGTTATTGTGCATGGTTCGGATGCGGCGGACCATGCCGAAGCATATTTGGATCAAGGTGCTGATGCCATTGTTATCGGAGAAGGAGAGTATACACTTCGCGATCTTTGCCAATCAGTACTTCGAGATCAGTCAATCGATTTTTCATCCATCGATGGCGTGGCATTCAAAAAAAAAGGAACAGTGATTCATACACCACGACGTGCCGTGGAAAAAACCCTTGACGTATTTCCATTTCCTGCCTGGCAGTTTGTCGACACCGGGAGGTACAAGGCGGCCTGGATGGAGAAGCATGGATTTTATTCGATCAATATGGTGACGACCCGCGGCTGCCCCTACCATTGCAATTGGTGTGCAAAGCCAATATACGGACAGGTCTACAACACCCGGTCTCCGCAGAATGTAGTAGAAGAAATCAAGCAATTAACGAAGACGCTTCATCCCGATCATATCTGGTTCGCAGATGATATTTTCGGATTGAAACCCGGCTGGGTACAAACCTTTGCGGATTTACTTGAGAAAGAAAATCTTAAAATCCGGTATAAAATTCAGTCGCGTGTGGACTTGCTGCTGGAATCGGACACGATTCAGGCACTCGCTCGTTCGGGCTGCTGTGAAGTGTGGGTGGGAGCTGAATCCGGTTCACAAAAAATTTTGGATGCGATGGAAAAGGGAACGAAAGTTGCCCAAATATACGAGGCGCGCAGATTATTGCAACAGTACGGAATCAAGACATCATTCTTCCTTCAATTCGGATACCTCGGAGAAACAAAGGAGGATATCCGTGCAACTATTCGCATGGTGAAAGAACTTATGCCGGACGATATCGGTATTTCCATTTCCTATCCATTACCCGGGACTAAGTTCTATGAAAAGGTAAGAGCCGGTATGAAGGAAAAACAAAACTGGATCGATTCCGATGACCTTGCACTCATGTTTCATGGAACATTTTCTCCGGCCTATTACAGGCAGCTGCATCGGTATGTGCACAAAGTGTACCGCTTTCGTAAAGGACTCTTTACATTATGGCATCTCATAACGCTGAAAGTATCATTCGGATGGACACACATCCGGCAGGTGGTCTTGTTGATGTATTATGGACCCGGAATTTTGATTGATCGCTGCAAACTCGTTTATCATCAACTGGCATGACGACAATGAGCGTAGAGTGTGAAACCAATATCGAACAGACGAGCAAAGCGTTCTCTGCACAGGCGCTACATTTTGACGCAGATGAAGAGTTAAATCGAATTTTAAAATGGATGCGGAAACAAGTCTACCGGCATGAAGAAGAATTGTTATTACCGCACAGTAAAATATTAGAACTGAACGCAGGAACCGGCATCGATGCTCTGTATTTTGCCGGATTGGGACATTCCGTGTTTGCACTCGACAACGCTCCGGGGATGGTGCGTCAGATGCAGAAGAAAATATCCAGCCATCATCTTGAAGACCTGGTTCAATGCACATTAAGTTCATTTACCGAATTGCAGACACTACCGGCAATGCAATTCGATCATGTCTTTTCAAATTTCGGCGGCTTGAATTGCATCCCGGATTTGAAGGCAGTCACGCAGCATCTTCCAAGACTGTTAAAACCTGGTGCAACTATCACGTTCGTCATCATGCCTAGAATTTGTCCATGGGAACTCCTTCAAGCGTTCAGGGGAAAACCGCGGCTTGCTTTTCGAAGGTTATCGCAAAAAGGGGCATCAGCTCATATTGATGGGCAGTGGTTCAGGTCGTACTATCATTCTCCAACTACAGTGATACACTCATTCGATAAGCGATTCGTTCTGGTCAAATTACGCGGATTGGCGTCTCTTTCACCGCCGCCGTATTTCGAAACATTTCCTGAACGGCATCCGTCGCTCTACGATACACTGACCAGGTGGGATGAACGTGTCGCTGAATATTTTCCCATGAACAGATGGGCAGATCATTTCATCCTGACCATGCAATACGTACCGGCATTGTAGGGAATAAAATGCTTGTAGCGAAACTGCATACTTTAAAGATGATGTTGGCCAAAGCATTTCAGATCTTGAATTCGCAACAAAAGCGTACGTATAGTGTGTCACTGTTCTTTATGGTCATCAGTTCACTCCTGGAAATGCTTTCGCTCGGCCTTCTGATACCGTTCATAACTGCAATCGTTTCTCCAAATACCTTTGCGGGATTCACTTTCTTAAAATCATTTTTCCCTTTATTGAATCAATTGCATGACTATTATCCTGCGGCGATCCTCGGTACCATTGTTTCATTCTTATTTATCATGAAAAATATTGTCAGTTACTATCTTTATGCATACTACAATCGGTTCGTCTATTCTATCGCTGCAGATATTTCAAAAGATAAAATGATCGAGTACTACAAGCTGCGTTTTCCGGAATATCAGAAACGCAATACAGCCGAGATGCTGCGGGAAATCGCTTTCATCCCGGTTGAATTCTCCCAGCATATCATTCTCGGCAGCATGACTATTGCCTCCGAGCTCATGCTCATTGTTCTCTGTGCCGCTGCAATGGTTGTGCTGCAGTTCCAGATCTTTATGCTGACCATCTGTACCTTGCTCCCATTTGTCGCCTTGGCATGGATGGCAAGTGTACGGTATCTCCGATCCGCCCGGTGTACTATTCAGCAGCGGAGCACATCGAATCTCAGAACACTATCGGATTCGCTTTCTGCTTTTCAGGAAGCATCGTTGTATCATAAAGAAAAATTCTTTAACGAACGATATATCGAAGGACAGCGCGATCTGAATGTCCATCTGGGGAAGCTCAATGCTGCTAACGCAATTCCCGCACGACTATCGGAACTATTTGCCATAGCAGGCATGATGTTGATTCTCTTCTTCTATTTTAGAACACAAGAGCAGAATTCTGCTTCTGTCATCACCGTCCTGACTGTATTCGTTGCATTTGCATATCGTATTATACCATCATTCAATAAAATTCTCAATGCAGCTGTGCATATGCATACGTATTCCTTTACCATCGATCTTTGCACTCGGGTTTGTCACTCGAATGCTTCAATTGTATATATAAAAGAGTCGGATGCTGTCGCCATGCCGTTTCTTGATACCATTGAACTGAGGGATATTTCGTTCCGATATCCTGAACAGGCAACTCCGATTTTACAGGATCTCTCATTACAAATGAACAAGTCGGACATTCTTGGCATTGTCGGTCGTTCGGGTCTGGGGAAAACAACAATTATTCGGATACTGCTCCAACTCGTGGAACAGACATCCGGAGATATCATGATCGATGGAAAGTCTCTGGGCGCAAAAGATATCGCTTCCTGGCAAAATTTGTTTTGTTACGTGCCGCAAGATCCCTTCATTTTATCTGACAGCGTGAGTGCAAATGTCGCATTCGGCGTACCGGAGAGTCTTATCGATGGTCAATCTGTCATAGCGAATCTGCAGAAAGTTGGCCTGTATGAGATGGTATGCCGGATGCCCCAAGGTATAGGGAGCATTGTAGGGAAACGGGGAAACACATTGTCAGGAGGACAGAAACAAAGGCTTACCATTGCACGTGCTCTGTATCGCAATAGCGATATATTCATTTTCGACGAAGCATTGAATGAGCTAGATAAAACTTCGGAAGAAGAAATGATTGCATTGATCGGATCTCTTCATGATTCCGGGAAAACTATTCTTATTGTCTCTCATCATTCTCGACCATTATCTTTGTGCAATACACTTTATTCACTGAGAAACGGCAAACTCCACAAGACAGAAAAATTAGCCTATCACGGATTTCTATATAATGAATAGTCTCGTTTACATAATTATAATCATTCCTTTTGGATTCGTTCTGGCGGGTTATGCCTTGTCTAAAATTTATGTGATGCGGACCACTATGAAACTCAGCGATCAGCACATGGAGCGCCTTCTCGCACTCGCAAAACAATCGTTGGAGTCGTTGGATGTACCGATCGGCGCCCTCTTGATTTATCAGAATGAAATAATAGGCGAAGGATGCAATACCGTGCTGCACTCATCGGATGCCGGGGGGCATGCCGAAATTAATGCCCTTTCGGATGCGATCCACCGAATGGGCATGAAACAATTTTCGGCACTCGACAGGGCATCCCTCTTCCTGGTAACGACCTTCGAGCCATGTTTGATGTGTACCGGAGCGTTCATGAATTACAACATCAAGCACATATATTTCTTAAAAGAGAAGGATGTTTTTTTTGTGACAAAAGAAGCGTTGCGGTTCATCCGTTATTATTTTCATCGTGGGAAAATGAACCATGCCGGCGAACAAGACGCACTCTTTGAACAACACCCTCGATATCCGCATCACAAAATCAACGTTGCTTCTGAATGATCAACTCATGGTAGAGTTTTGTGTATTCGTTGAATGTCCATTCCGCGGAAAATTTCTCGGCATATTTTCGATTCATTGATTGAAAGGTACTGACGCTTTCCGGGTGATGAATCAGTTCTTCAATTTTCCTGGTTAACCCATCTGCATCACCGGGTTTCACTGTGACAGCATCGTTGCCGATGTCTGCAAGCATACCGACATATGTTCCAACAACAATGACTCCTGAGGCAAATGCTTCTAGTACGACAACGGATTGACCCTCATAGAGCGATGTCATTAAGAGGATATCAGCTGTAGAAAGCAGCGAGGGGATATCTTCATGGCGAAGCTTTCCCATCCATCGAATATCGTCATACACACCAAGTTCGCGGGCAAACTCCTGAACCTTGCCATCTAAAACGTCGCTCCCAATAACTGTAAGTTTACACGCACATTTCTTGGTCAAGGATTGAAATGTTTTTAATAGTGTCCAGGGATCTTTTACGCGATTCAGATTACCGATGTAGATCAATTGCAGCGGTTTGGTAAACACTTGTGGACGGTATTGAAACCTGGATATATCTACGCCAAAAGGAATGATGGACATCTGCTCTCGTGCCATTCCTTTCTGCTGCATGAGTGATTTTTGGAACTGTGTTAATATGACGATGTGTGAGGCATGGCGAATACACCAAGCGATGAATGTTCTCTTCATAGGATTTGAAAAATTGCCATAATGTATATCCGGAACATACGTTATATCTCCTCCGGGAAGTGTGACAACGCTTGGAATATGAATAAGCTTGCCGGAAACAACAGCGACAATTCCTTGCAGCATTATCCAGAATCCTTGAATGAGAACGAATTGTTTGGTCGCATGGTCCTTTCTGATCTTCCAAATAAAAAAGAGTGCCTTCAGAAAACCGGATTTGATTTTGCTTGGTGCATATATGACCATGCATTGAGATGACGTCAGTGATGGGTGCGTTTCTAGATTGGAGGACGAATAAATGGTTACATCGAATAATTCTGCAATGCGGCAGAGAAGCTCAAGAAGAACCGGAATGTTATCGTCAATTCCAATGCCGCCTGGAACAATGATTGCTATAGCAGGCTTATGAGTCATCTATGAGCTCTCGTGTCGGATTCTTTTCGTTGAAGAAGATCCTGTACAATTTTAACAACCTTTTCCGGTGTGTAACGCGTTAAGCAATGAACATCGCCAAATCGACAAAGGGGTTCTGTGCACTCACCGCAATCGAGATCAGATGAATCAAGGCAAAGAGTATACTTGCCCCATGGTTTTGACCAAACAGTTTTTGTAGAGCCAAACAATGCAATGACCGGCACTTGCGCGGCACAAGCCAGGTGCATTAATCCGGAATCTTCAGTAAGAACCAAAACTGTTTGTTGCAGAATGTTGAATGCTTCTGCTTGTGTCGTCGTACCGATTAGTGATATGAGATTATTGCCTAATTGATCTTTTAGATATTCCGCTTTCGTCTGAAGAGATTCGATACCTAAGATCAAAAATTGGACATGGGCGTCTATAGTTTCCAACCAAGTCCGAGCAAACTGAATATAATATTCCAGAGGCCAATTTTTTGTGGCAAAATTTCCAGCGGGATTCAGTACAAACAGTTTCTTTGCAGGATCGAAGTGAGCGGGATGGAGTTTATGCAATCCTCTGTCGTTATCGCGAAGTTTGAGTTTGGGTAGAGCGTCCCGTAACTGCGCGATACCAAGTCTCTCAATCGTCTGCCTTGTTCGCTCCCCGGCTGTGTGCAGAGAAAAGCGGTCGAATTCACAAAAGGATTTTGGCCGCAGCGTTCTCCTGATCATTTGGCTTAAAGAATTTCGCTGCAGATCGATCACAATATCGTAGCGCTCCCTCAAGAGTGATGGGATGAGAGAACAGGCTTTTAGCCATTGTCTTTTCGGATTTCTTCCACCACCGAGAGCAAACACATGGTGAAATATTGTCATATTAAACGGGATGGCTGAGAACTCCTCTCGTGTCAAAAAATGAAATTGGGTTGTTGGCATTAACGATTGCAGTGCTTGCACATACGGCAGAGTGATCACAACATCGCCGAAAGCCTGCAAACGAATGACGAGAATTTTCTTTGGAGGAATTGTTGACGACCATGGAGTATGATATATGCTTTCGTTATGAGTCACAATATTTATATCCTCAACATATGGAATATACAAATCTGTTTTATCTTCTTCTTGACACTGTTCAATGGAGTCTTATGGGGGTTTGAAAGTGAAGGATAAGCCTGAGATGGAAATTTAACAATGTGGAGTGCATCAGTGTTATAAAAAAGAGACGAATCTTTTCAGAATCGATCATTTTGTAGCAGGGGAGCGGCCAGAAATAATGACATCCTTTGCGAAATTTATGGGATGCCGTTTTAGGGAGATAGAATTGTAATTGTAATGATGGAACTAAGGGCTTCCGTCGAGGTTCATGAATTAGTTAAGATTACGATTTATATTTTCAGTTGTCTTCTCAACATGTTGGGTATAAATCTATCATCCAACAATCGTTATCGTCAAATTTCAAAAAAATATTTGACCACAAATCAGTTAAAAAAATCCTTTATTGATAATATTGCTGAAGAAAGCTGCATTTCATTTTTGCAAGATAAAGTCAGTTGGCAAAGTTAGAAATATCAATCAAATTTTTTCCTTGCAAATTTTGTTCTTGATACAGTTTTTGACCAATAGACCCAACTGGCGTTCGTTTGTAATGAGTGCCGTGTAAACCGCTACTCTATTTTCGATTCAGTTGGACAATTGCGTATCTCATCAAAGAAAGGTGTTCTTTTTTCTTCAACACAGTTTGCGGCATAAAGGTAAAGTGCGGCACTCCAGGTTTGCCAGTCCTGCCCTCTAGGCTTGCCGTTTTGGGCTTTTATCCATTCGTTAAATCCAAAATCGACTCTTCCGGTATTGGAAATTTTTATACTATGAGTAAGCGCCACGAACTTTTCCCTGGCGAGTGTGTACTTTTTAGCAGCAACTAAGGCTGCTACATAAAACCCGCATATAAAAGGCCATATACCTCCATTATGATAATCCCCTGGTTTGTTAAATATTTCATATCGCGGTAGCCAATCGGGATCTTCAGGTTTAATATAGGGGAAAAAATTAGGCGGCAAATCAAGAGCCAATTCACCTCTTTTTCTCATGTCTGCGCACTCCTTTTCGATCCAGGAAATTATTTTCACAGCCCTCATAGGTGAAGCTAATCCGGAGAGAATGGCAAGACAGTTGCCGAGCAAGTCGAATCGTTCGCTGCTATGTATTTTATATGACCAAAAAGCAAAGTAAGGTTTATGTCTTACGACAAGACCTTCGTGGACATGACGATGTATCGTTCCTCCGGTAATCGTAAACCGACCCATCTCGTGACGCATCATGTCTGCTCTTTTGTTCAGCCCTAGAAGCCGGAGGTAGCTATATACCAAGGTGTTCACAAACAGACCATATCCGGTAACCCATTGTTCGTCGCGCCAATCGCTTGTAGGTTGTTGAGCAACCAAGTACCGGTCTGAAGGGCTTTGATACTCCATCCATGTTAGGGCTTTTTCGACTGCTCCTATAAGAAAGTTCGGTTCACCTGATACTTTTCTGAAAATGCCAACACCGAGTAAAAACAATGGAGTTGTGTCACTTGATCCACGGTCATTTTTGTCATGCACCAGCGAAGGAATATGGCCACGTTCTGTCTGATTTTCTGCTAGTGTTTCCAGTACCTTTCGGATGCTCTGCAAGAGGTTTTGATTTCCTGAAACCGCAATCCCAAATATTGAAAACATCAAATCCCTTGTATACGGCTCCGGATAACCCCAACCAGCAGTCCGTGGAAGTCCATTGTAATGCCCATGGCTATTGTGAAGCAAAACTTCAATGGCAGCTTTCTTTGCCTCTTCTACCTCTGGCGTTAATTTGTTAATTTTCTGTCGTGTTAATTTTCTAATTTTTTTCATCTTCAAATTACTTTATTCCCAATTTGTCGTTCATTATCTGTACAAATCGTTTTGCAACAATACGGTAGTCAAAATTTTTCACTACACGTTCTCTGCCTGCCTTACCCATCTTTTCACGCAATACAGCATCTGTCATAAGGATCATCAAATACTTTGCTATATCTTGAACATTTGCGCGGTAATCCACCGTCCGTGGCTCTTTAAACACCACGCTATGTTTATCTTCAAAGCCCGATTCATAACCAAGCATTACATGGTCCACAACAATTTTCTGTGCTACTTCTGCCAGGAATGCCGTTTCGCCATGGACAAGTGTATCAAGCATTCCCATAGCTTTAATACCTATAACCGGTTTTTTGCATGCCCCCGCTTCAACCTGCGGCATTCCAAATCCCTCAAGACGGGCAGGTGCTGCATATATATCACATGCCCCAAACAGGTAAGGCATGAAATTTCGTGAAATAGTATTGGTTTCATAAGTCACATTTTTTTCAATACCCAGGTTTGTCGCCATTTCCAAATCAGCGAGGTTTTGAATTTTAGTCCGTGGCTGTGGCCATACTTTGCAGACATATTTCCAATCAGGCGCTTTCGTATCAATGATTGCAAGCGCCTGCATTACTTCCTGTGCACCTTTTGATGCGGCGTCTCCACCAACGGTGAGAATCATTATCTGATCGGGTGAAATTCCCAGTGCTTCGCGCACCGCCAAAATTTTCTGGTCATTCTTACTGTTAGGGATAAAAGCATCCGTATCGCAGCCAACTGGTAAAACTTCAATTTTATCACCATTGATCCCATCGCGGACATACATTTCCTTTACCCAATTCGATGTTACCAAGATAAGTGGAAGGGCATTCAAAACCTCCTGGTAGTTTGCAATATAACCGTCAGCAACCAACCATGGTACCGGCAGCACACCATATCGTTGCGGGTGAAGCACCAATTGCGGCGTGTGCCCCCAATAACCAACACCAACAACAACATTCGGCTCAAACCAACGATAGTACCATTCCTTCTCCTGTGCTGATTCGAAATGAACAGCATGGGCTTCAACACCCATTTGAAGAAGGCCCCTGTAGAGAAGATCTCCTTGGGTTGCAAGCCCTCCGGGTGAAGGAGGGTAATCATATAACAGCAATACTTTCATGTTAAAACGCCTCCATTTTCAAGCCAACGCATTGCATCAACTGAATTAGTAAATTTCCAGAATGCCTCTCCCTTTGGCGTGGTCTGTGCTTCCCAACTATTTTTTTTAAAGCCATAAGTTTCTGTTATAATGCTGTATTTTCTCAGCCATATACTTTTCGCAAGTATGCGGTAAATAGCAGCGTTTTTTTCAGGCTTGGGATAATATTCCTTGTTGCCGTCTTCATATGCAAAAGTCCAAAGTTCGTTTGTAGATATTTTACCAGTCCTCCAAAGCGTTATAACTGCCCTGCTTATCTCTTCATGCCGGAGATGTTTTGTATATTCTCCGGTTGGATTATGGAAAATTATCAGGTCGAAATGCTTCGGAGGTAATAATGTCAGAATAATGCGTTCTACCTCTTTTTCGTCCAACGGGTTTTGGTCAGGCCCGTCGTCAAGATCGCCCATGATCCCTTCTGACTTTAAGATTTTTAATGTTTTATAAAACTTAGTGGCGCGTTCCATATCGTTTTTCCGGCAGAGACACACAATAAACCAATTCCATGAAGGATGGCTCAGTATAGTCCCGCCTGCCCATAATGTTTCATCATCCGGATGAGCCACGATAACAGCTACAGACTTTGGAATTTTACGATCCATTTATATTTTTTTCTTTAGGTGAGATATAAAATAACAACTCACGGACTAATGCTGACAAACTCATGGAAGCACATGCTATTTGTTCATCGGCTGCACCGTAATAGACAAAAAGAGTATCCCCAAACAGAGCTGTTCCTGTCGGGAATACAACATTGTTAACCTCTCCTTTTTGTTCCCAATCAAATTCGGGTGAAAATAATGCAAAGGGAAGACGGGCAATTTCTATTGAAGGATCATCAAGTTTCAGTAACGCTGCACAGGCAGAATAGACATTTCCTTTGGAAGTTTTTTGCACACCGTGATATATCAATAACCATCCATGCTCAGTTTCAATCGGCGGGCATCCTCCGCCAATGTAGTTCGATTCATGCTTGTACCGGGGATCCATCACGATATGTTTCTCCAGTCTCCTGCAATATCTTCTCCAGAATTCTTTCGTAAGGTCCTTCAAGTTATTTACTACTGCAATTTGAATGCCCGGTCTGATCCGATGCAGGAAACACAACTTGCCGTTTATCCTCCTAGGGAAAAATACCACATTCTTGTCCCATAACAATATTTTCTTTTCAATATCTGTTTCGTGGTAATAAAATTTGTGATTACGGTAATACTTTTTATTTACCCTGGCAGCCGATTCCAGAAGATAGACGAATTCAACATATGTCACGGGAGGTACAATGATTCCACTTTTTTCAAAATTCTTCAAGTCAGGAGAAACCGCTAATGCTCCCTGTGCATTCGTTCCATCATAAGCCGTATAGGTGAGATAGTACAAGCCATCAATTTTTACAATGCGGGGATCTTCAACACCGTGCGATTCGTAATCGTATTGAGGAGTAATGACAGGTTTATCGCTTCGTTCTCTGATCGTGAGCGGGCCGTCGAGTTTACAATAACCGATGGTGGAAAAATTCCCTTTTCGTACAGCTCGGTAAAAAAGATGAATCGTATTGCCTTCTTGCATGACAGCCGGATTTAAAACGCCTTCGTTCTCGAATTCGAGTTCTGTTTTGTTAAGTAAAATGCCTTCTTTTTTAATTTCTATCATATTTTAATTTTTTATTTTAACCTTTTATAATAATTACATTGTGTGACTAATATTACGCTACCTTATAGTAAGATGAGCGTCGTTGCTATTGCTGTTATCTGAAATGACGGCTTAGAGGCACGAATGCTAGATAAACGATGATGGTTGGAGAAATCCTCGTTTTACAATCATAATTGTTACAAGTTTCAAATCCGTATCCTTTGATCACGGATTTCCAAATATAATTTTTTATTTCTTCTTTGCTTACGAGTACGCTATTGATGCCGCTTGTTTTTGCACCTGTTCCATCGGCTTTGGGTGGCTCGTTCCTATTGTTCACTTCTCCTTTATTATTTTTCATATTTATATTATTCCAACGATCTTAGCTTCAATAACCGCAGATTTAAACCTGATGCGAATGACAGCGCGCTTTGATTTACATGAAATTTTAATATTTTGCTCCTTAACAAGTCTACCAAATAAATATGCAAGGCGTAATAGAGCGAAGGGATGAAAAAAGGATTAAGTCTTTTTATTGTTAGAGGAGGTCAATCACCCTTAACTAAACTGGACTTTTAATCCTCCAGGCTGGGAGAGAGTTCCGGTGAATCTTCCTGCCAAAGAGTCGCTTTTATCTATACAGCAGGCCTATTGCTGTTTTAGAAATCGATATATTTTTTCATTCGGTCAATGGGTTATTATACGTCCATATATTAGTCCGATAAACCATGCTGTCGTAGCATTCCTTTTCGTTTCAAAAATAATATGCCGTTGTGATTTTCGTCCTCTTGATGATGCAACTGACCTCTCAAAAGAATTAATTATTTTTCCATCCTTTCGGGCTATTACTTCTCAATGCAGCCATCTGTATACTTGTTCACAGTTCAGAGAATGACTTTTCATCCTTCATTGATCGGCGAGAATTTTTGTACTTGAATGGAAAAGAAGAGTATGGATAAGAATAGTTCTATCCCGTCACGTGAGACTTTGGAGCATTATACATGATGACAAGAACGATAAAGCCTTACAGGGATATATAGACAACTTATTTGAAAGGAACACTTATGTTACAAAACATCAAGCAATTATATGGTAACAAACTTGCCGCGGACGATGGAGACATTGGTCATGTGAAGGACTTCTATTTTGACGATGAGAGCTGGGTGGTTCGCTATCTGGTCGCAGACACGGGAACTTGGTTGATGGATCGCCTTGTGCTGCTCACCCCCCATTCTTTTGGTAAATTGGACCGGGACGAAAAGACGCTGCATGTAAAGTTGCATAAAAAGAAAATTCAAGACAGTCCCTCAATCGAGTGGCATAAACCGGTTTCCCGGCAATATGAGACCGATTATTACGCCTATTACGGCTGGCCGGCTTACTGGGATGGAAGTGCAATGTGGGGCATCGGCGGCTACCCGGTCATTTTGCCGCCTTCGAAAAAGGAGATGGAACTTCAAAAGAAGTATCACCACCGGGACGACAAACATCTCCGAAGCATGCAAGAGGTAATCGGCTACAACATTCAATCGGTCGACGGAGAGATCGGCCATGTGAGCAGCTTTCTTGTGGATGATGAAAGTTGGGCGATTCATGAGCTTGTCATCGAAACTGGCCACTGGTATTCGGGTAAGGAAATCCTGATTTCAACCGGCAAGGTCAAACGAATCAGTTATGAAGAAGCGAAAGTGTTCGTCAGCCTTACGAAAGCAGACATTCAACAGACTGCGGAAAACGAAATTTCTCAACACAAAAAGACTTAGTGATAACATGAAAAAACAAAGCAAACAATTCAACCTGCCTGTTCAGCAGGCGGACAAAAAAGAATTAGAAGATCTTCCGGGATACCCGTTGTATCCTGCCGGCGAAGACATTTTCAGTAAATCCAAAGAAGAGGGAAATATAAATCCTGAGGATATTTCCAAAACAAAGGAATTAAGTGAAAATGATAAAGCAGGAAAAAATAATGAGAAAGATTTTAGTGATGATGTATCGGGTGGTGATTTAGATGTTCCCGGCTCAGAATTGGATGATGCACAGGAAAAAAACGGAAGTGAAGATGAAGAGAATAACTATTAC
>Ga0182021_10001724_pt1 | contig 25345 bp, 12 predicted proteins | sample 612E3MmetaG_FD_120493 | JGI IMG/M metagenome (GOLD analysis project Ga0182021, IMG submission 120493) | Permafrost microbial communities from Stordalen Mire, Sweden - 612E3M metaG (Illumina Assembly) | ecosystem: Environmental > Terrestrial > Soil > Wetlands > Permafrost | place: Sweden... | reverse complement strand
CGTACAATTTGTTCCCGTATATGCGGCTTTCCTGCCTCCGCCAAATAAATCAATTATACCATATTGTCTGACAGACGGATTGCTCTGGTAATCATGAGCCACCAGCGAATCTATTATCTCCTGCGGAGGAAGATGCCTGTTCATTAACGTCTTGGCATAGTTTTGATTTTGTGATAGCCATGATGCCTGTGTATGCACGACGCCCCAGCCGGGATGCACGTCGGTTAATATTGTTACGTCAGTAACGCAGGATGCGCCCGCACTGCCCACCTGACCTGTTACAGGGTCAATTGCTGTAATAGAAAATGTATCCTGTGAAAAAGATGAATTTATTGAAACGAGAAAAAAGAAAAATAGAAGAAGTGAATATTTCATAAAATAATTTTTAATTTATTAAATATACTACCAATAGTTTTAAAAAAACACATAAAAGATTGGATTGATGATCTCATGTAACGAAAAAAATCTTTCAACCAAAAAAATAACTTGACAAATAAAAATTCTAATTATATACTGCAGTAGTTTAAAACTACTGCATTATGGAAAATGAGATAATAGAAAGACTTAAAACTCTGGGATTCAAGGAATACGAAGCGAAAGTTTTCATCGTATTGCTTAAAGGCGCCAGTATGAGCGCCTCCGAGATTGCGAAAGAGGCAAAAATAATTCGCAACTCGATTTATGATGTTCTGAAGTCGTTCGTTCAAAAGGGTTACTGTAATGAAATAGAAACAAACTCGATTCAGAAATATGAACTGATTAATCCCGAAGTAATACTCGACAAAATTGAATTCAATATTAATCAGTCGAAGACTAAAGAAATCAGCACGTTGAAGGATACATTCAAACAGCTGCTTCCGTTATATAAATCCAATGCGGGTAATGAAAACTCAAACGTAAACATCGAACTTATTCGCGGCTATAACCAGCACAGGGAAGCAAAATTCATCGAGCTTCTTAAGAATGCTAAAAAAGAAATTCATTTCATGATTAAGCTGGAGCATTATATATCGGAAGATGTGGATGAAACTGCAAAGAAATTTATTAAGAAAGGAGGAACTATCCGCTCGGTTTATGAAACGGGAAAAGATATTAAAGTAAAGAAGGGAAATAAGTGGCAGGATGGAACAATAAATGATTTAATAAAAATCATAGAGAAGTATGAAGAATATGGAGAAATTCTTCGCGTGAATAATGAATCTATTCCGAACTTAACTATTTTCGACAGGGAAACTGTTTTTTTTAATATTAAAGACGGCAGCCTTCCGCGTCACAACGAAGCGGATATTATAATCAGAAATAAAGAATTCGCGAATAATATGATTAAAGTTTTTGAATCGTACTGGGAAAAATCACTTAGCTTAAAAGAGTTTAAGAAAAAAGAAACGTTAAAATAATAAATATCATTATTAATATTTTATTAAGGAATAATAAAAATGAAAAAGATAATTTTACTTATCGTCAGTGTTTTCTTAGTTACAAATTATTTAAATGCACAGCCGGTTAACGGAAATGGAAATCTGGATTTTGGAATATCAACTGTTAATGTCGTTACGCTTGTACCTACGGGCGGTACGACTATATATGATTTGCAGTCGTTAGGTTCGGCTGAACAAATTGTTCAGACGCCTTCTAATATTCACGGGACCTACATGTGTTCTCCGTTAAACGATACTTTATTTATAAATTTAAGAAGTAAATATTTCATTAGCACAAATTTAGGCACTAACTGGAGTTTTATAAGTAATGTCCCGTCTATCAGGTCGGGCACTCCTTCTATAACAATTTTATCTGATGGAAGAGAATTATTAGCAAGCCATAGCGACCCTAATGGAACAGGTTCGGCGAGTATTCGTATTTATGTTGATGCTTTTGAGGGCTTAGGTTCATTTACAACTCTTGATCCGGGTGACATATCATTACGATATCCAAAAATCATGGCAACTAAAAGTACTACATTACCTGTAAAGTATATAGTCGTTGGCACAAGAGGAGATTCATGTTTCATATTAAGCGGTACGAATTTAACTTCACCCGGCACTTTTTTTGCCCTACAATATATTCATCTTAATTCTCCTGAGACCTATTCTATTGGCAGAGGCTCTGATGGAAGGTTAGGAATTGCTTTTATTGCAAGCGATTCATTGGCTCCGACTGAAAAAGGAAATGTGTATTTCATCGAATCAACAAATAACGGAAATACATTTTCATATCCTTTAAAAATTTTCGCACCAATTCATTTAAACGGTGATACATTGATAGGTTCTTTGAAAGGTGTAAATATAGCCTATCAGGGAAATTCCCCGAAAGTTGTATTTGAAACGGTTGTCCGAACATCAAATAATGTTGTTCAGACAAAACCTGCTCAAATCAGATTTTGGTCACCTGTTTTACCCGGACCTGACCCTTTTAAAAGTATTATAATTGCCGATAGTTCAAATGTTCCGTTTGCACCAAACATTGGAGTGAATGATAATCTTGCTCCACTTTGTCGTCCGGTTATTGGTTGTTCCACAGATAGCGCTCTAATTTATGTTGCCTTTATGGCATCATCTTCTCAAACCGGAGGTAACTGCATTCCTACTTCTTTCAGAAATATTTATTTTACTTATTCTGCAAATAGCAATCAGTGGGCTCCGCCTGTTAAAATTTCTACTGATTCGATTCCGAGAAAAGATTGGACATATCCGAGTATGTCTCCGACGAACGATAAATCCGGAACTGATTATTTCGCCAATATAACTGTAACAGCGGATAGTATTCCCGGAAGTTTTAACAATGGCAGATGTAACGGGCAGTCACTTGCAAAACAAATGTTCATCAGAGTAAAAGTAGTTCCGAGCTTTACGAACAATGCACCAGCTGCTCCTGTATTATATCATCCTTCAGATTATCAATTATTTCAGCCGAGAAATCCGTTATTCGTTTGGTATCCGGTTTATAATGCAACTTTATACAGACTTAGAGTAACCACTGATTCAACATTCGCGACTTCAGTTTTTGATACTTTGATAACAAATACTTATTTCCAAACTCAGCAAAATTTCTTAAGCCCGAATACTATTTATTATTGGAAAGTAATCGCTATTAATACTTATGGTTCAAGCGGCTCGCCGGTTCGTCATCTTGTTGCCGATAATGTCCCTCACTATTCGATTTCAGGAAACGTAAAGTATAGTGATAATAATCAGATTATTACATCGGGATATGTGAAAGCAATAAAATTAAACAGAACTAACGGTGCGATTCTGACTCTCGATTCCTGCGATGTTCAACCGGACGGAAGTTATATATTACCTTCAGTCCGGCAGGACTCTCTCATAGATATTTCTGTTTATCCGAATTCCACTCAACCGAATGATGGGTTTGTTCCGACATATTATCCTTCTACAATAATGTGGGAGAGCGCGACGGCTTTTAATACAAGTTCAAATCTTACTAATATTAATATACTTGCTTTCAGAAAAAGCAGTAATTTTGATTATAGTTCAATTGAGGGACACGTTTACAGGAATATGACTCCGTTAACAGGATTGAAAGATGCTATTGCTTACGCTAAAATAGGTACAACGTTCTATTCTTATTTCATTACAGGTTCAGATGGTCTTTACAGTTTAAAATATTTAGTGCCCGGAACTTATAAAATAATTATAAACCGGCTCGGATATTATTCTGATAGTTCAACAGTTACAATTAATACACTGCAAAATATTAACCCGCTGAATTTTACCCTCACATCTCCGTTTGTTGGCATTGCTAATAATCAGAATATTATTCCCGACTCATATGCATTAAATCAAAATTATCCGAACCCATTTAATCCGACAACGAATATAAAATTTCAAATTAAAGATTTAGGATTAGTAACTTTGAAAGTTTATGATATACTCGGAAGAGAATTGATTACACTTGTTAATGAAAAACTTAAACCGGGATATTATAATGTGTCGTTAGATGGAACTCGATTATCGAGTGGAGTTTATTTCTATAAATTGGTTGCGGGAGATTTTGTTGACACGAAGAAAATGATGCTAATCAAATAGTGAGATAGTGAAATAGATAAAGAACAAAATTTAAAGCAGGTCAAAGATTTGTCTTTGACCTGCATTATTATTTAAATATTAATTTCGAATTTCTATCAAATTTCCTACCGCGTCTTTATGAACCATGAAGTCCATTATTTTTAATTTCACATAATCTTCGTGATAGAAATAATATCCTTTTGGTTCTACATTTTTAGAACCGGCTCCGGAATCTTTTATTAAAAACCAATCTTTTCCATCCTTAGTCATATATCCGACCATATGTAAACCGTGGTCATCGCCTGTTGTTCCGTTGCTGAATCTGAATTCACGTGCATCGTCATTAATATATTCTGATGGAATATCAAATGTCGGAATGATGGCACACTTCACGTGTGAATCATATCCGGGTTCAGAGACGTCGCCGCCGATAGCAATTGTATAACCGTTCCTGATTGCATTTTTTATTAACTTCATATAAGTCTCGAGCGGTACATTGTAATAATCTTTGCTGTGCCACCAGTTATCGGGTACCGTATATTCAACTTTTTGATTGAACGGCTCCTGTGAATAAGAAACTATATCCACATAATCATTCACTTTTAATTTCATTACGTTTTGATAAAATTCTTTTGGAGTATATTCACTCCCTTCATAATTTACTTTCGTAGGCGGAGTTCCGAGATAATGATTCATAATATCTTTGATTGTTGCAACGGCTTCTTCTTCATTCCATGAATTATTTTTCTTTATTGTCTGCAGGTAATTATTCATTTCATCGAACAATTTGCTGTGGTCATGGTAAACCTGACCGGGAAGTAAACCCGTATATGATTCAAGTGGTACCGCACCGTATTTTTCAAAAATTCTCGGAACCGCGTTTCCTTCGGAACCTTCACCGAATACGGAATTTCCCCGCTCCTGAATAAACCTTCTCGTCTTTTCTACATATTCCCAATACACTGTGAATATAACGGAGAGTTTGATTTCCTTTTTATGCAACCTGTAAATTTCGGATTCAAAAAATGAAGTTGTGGAAAATGCCCAGCATGTACCGGTTTGTCCCTGTGATACAGTCGGATTGTGCCAGTAAGATGTGAATTCAGATAATGATTTCGGTAAATCCATTCCTGTGAAATCAACTCTTAAAACTTTATTAGTGACTTTTGCCGGAGTATTGTATGTTTCGATTTCTTTCGTCATCTCTTCATAGAATTCACTTTTCGGTTCTATAAAGATTGCTTTGGTCTTTTCATTTTGCGAATAAGATTTTGTACCCGCAAATATTATTGTAAAGGATAAGAAATAAAATAAATATTTTTTCATACAGTTTTTTCCTTAATTTACTAAATTGAATTAATAAAAATATATATGTAATATTAGCTAATTAAAATTAAAATTCCGTATAATTATTTATGAACAACTTTATTAAGATTCTTATCATTTTATTATTTCCCTTGATTTCTTTAAAATCGCAAACTCATTTTCCGGAAAACCCGGTTCCATGTACAACTGCAAAAGAGAAATCTGAAAGCTTCGCAAAAAAAATGGAGCAAAGAAAAAGCTCTCTTCTTAAAAACGTTGAATTTCGCTCCGTTGGTCCGAGTGTAATGAGCGGAAGAGTTGTTGACCTTGAAGTTTCACCTTCTGACCCGACAATTTTTTATGTCGCATATGCTTCCGGCGGATTATGGAAAACATCCAACAACGGTCTTTCATTTAAACCTCTTTTTGATGATGAATCTACAATTTCAATCGGCGATATCGCGGTTGACTGGAAGACAAATACAATTTATGTCGGGACAGGTGAAAATAATTCGAGCAGGTCCTCTTATTCCGGAACGGGAATTTTCAAATCTACGAATGATGGAAAAGACTGGATAAATATAGGATTGGAAGAAAGTCATAGAATAGGAAGAATTGAAATTGACCCGAATAATTCTGATCGGATTTGGGTAGCTGTTCTCGGACATTTGTTTTCGCCGAATCCCGAAAGAGGAATTTACAAAACTAATGACGGCGGAAAATCATGGAAGCATACTTTATATATAGATGATAATACAGGCGGAATAGATTTAGCAGTTAATCCCGAAAACACAAATATAGTTTATTCCACTATGTGGTTTCGTGAAAGACGTTCATGGGATGGTTATGAAGCCGGCAAGACTTCCGGAATATATAAAAGCACAAACGGCGGAGATAACTGGACGTTGATAAGCGGTACCGGAAGCGGATTTCCGGCGGGTGATGGAATCGGAAGAATCGGGCTTGCAGTTTATCCGAAAGACCCGAAAATTATTTATGCATTGCTCGATAATCTCGGACACAGAGAAAAAGTTAAAAAAGAAGACGAACCGAAAGTAACAAAGGAATTATTAAGGCATATCTCAAGAGAAGATTTTTTAAAATTAAGCGAAGATGACTTAGATGAATATCTAAATGAAAATGATTTTCCGGAAAAATATACTGCGAAAGTTGTTTTGGATATGGTCAGAAGTGATAAAATAAAACCGGTTGCACTTGTAGAGTATCTTGAAGATGCGGAAAGTGTAATGTTCGAAACCGAAGTAATCGGAGCCGAAGTTTACCGCTCAGATGATGCAGGTTCCACATGGAAAAAAACCAACAATGGATATATTGACGATATGTTTTACTCGTACGGATATTATTTTGCAAATATAAGAGTGTCCCCTACAAACCCGGATAAAATTTTTGCCCTCGGAGTTCCTGTAATAAAATCTGAAGATGGCGGAAAAACATTTAGTTCCGTGAAGATGGATAATGTTCACGCCGATAATCACGCAATGTGGATTGACCCCAAAAAGGACAGCCATATAATTTTAGGAAATGATGGAGGTGTAAATATCACTTATGATAACGGTGAGACGTGGTTCAAAGCGAATACTCCTGCAGTCGGACAATTTTATTCTATCAACTTGGATATGGATAAGCCATATAATGTTTACGGCGGAATGCAGGATAACGGAGTTTGGTACGGACCAAGCACTTACAAGGTTAATGACGACTGGTATTCGAGCGGTGATTATCCGTATAAATCCCTTATGGGCGGCGACGGAATGCAGGTTGCAATTGATACGAGAGACAACACGATTTACACAGGTTATCAGTTTGGAAATTATTACAGAATCAAAAGAGGTTCAAAAGATTATAAATATATCACACCCAAACCCGATATCGGTGAAAAGCTCTACAGGTTTAACTGGCAGTCCCCTATCCAGGTTTCGATACACAACCAGGATGTAATTTATTTCGGGTCGAATAAATTATTCAGGTCATTAAATAAAGGTGAAAGTTTTGATGTAATATCACCGGATTTAACAAACGGTCAGAGAAAAGGAAAAGTGCCATTCGGAACATTAACTACGATTCATGAATCATCATTGAAATTCGGTTTGATATACACAGGCAGTGATGATGGTGTTGTTTATGTTACAAAAGACGGAGGAAATTACTGGGAAAATATTTCTGTCAATCTTCCGCAAAACTACTGGATAAGCCGTGTTCAGGCATCCGCGTTCGACACGGGAACAGTTTATGTTTCATTAAATGGATTCCGTTGGGATAATTTTGAACCCCTTCTTTACCGTTCTACAAATTACGGAAAAGAATGGGAGAAAATAGGACTGAATTTACCTCTTGGTTCGATTAATGTCGTAAAAGAAGACCCTCTTAATAAGGATATAATTTATGTCGGAACAGATTTAGGAATCTATGTTTCTTCGAATTCAGGCAAAGAATTTATGGAATTGTATAAAAACCTCCCGAACGTCCCGGTTCACGATTTGGTGATTCATCCGAGGAATAAGGAGCTTGTAATCGGAACGCATGGACGCTCGATATATATCGCAGATGTTCAGTACATACAAAAATTAGATGAAGAAATGCTGAAAAAATCTTTGAATATTTTTGATATTAATTTTCCGACTTATAATAAAGACTGGGGTAAAAAAACTTACACGTGGGGTGAAGCATATATTCCTGAAATAAAAATCGTATTGTATTCGGGTTCATACGGAAATGCAACTATAAAAATCAAAACTGCGGATAACCTTATTTTAAAGGAGTTTCGGCTTGATATAGACAAAGGTTTGAATTTCGTTAAATATGATTTATCGGTAGATTCCAACAAGGTTGATGAATATAAAAATATTCCTGGTGATAAAAATAAATTTACTGTTAAGACTGCTGAAAACGGTATAACATATTTAATCCCAGGAAAATACGAAATTGAAATCACTATAAACGGGGTAACCGAAATTAGAGAATTCGAAATAAAAGAACCTAAAAAAGTGAAAAGAGGAGAAGAATAAAATAGCCGGAGTACAATAAATACGGTAGTTTTGAGGAAATCGTTTTTTAATGAAATAATAAATTAAATATTGCTTTTTAAATAATTCAATGTTATTTTTGTCTTTAAGACAAAACATTTTCATTAACTTAAAAATATAAAGATATGAACAAAGAAGAACTTATTGCGAAGTTAGCTGGTGATGTAGAAATCACAAAGGTACAAGCAAGGGCTACGTTAGATGCTTTAATGGACACAGTAAAGAAAACCTTGAAAAAGGGTGAAAAGATTGCGTTAGTCGGCTTTGGTACATTCCTGACCGGAAAAAGGAAAGCCCGTAACGGAAGAAATCCGCAAACCGGTGCAACCATTAAGATTGCTGCAAAGAAAACAATTAAATTCAAAGCAGGAAAAGAATTCGATAAATTTATTAATGGCAAGAAATAGTTCAGGCTTTATTGAGACATTAAGGCATTATGAGAACTTTTCATAATGCCTTTTTTGTTTAATGTTAAATGTTAAACTAAGAGCATTTCATTTCAGCCTCTGTTTCACACCCTCGTTCCCAAAGTCCACTTTGGGAATGCAAGTAAATTAAATGACGAATCCAATTATTTTATTACCATAAACTTTCCTACTTTGTCCGGAACGGAGTTGCCGTTGGAGTCTTTGCCTTCGGCACGGAAAATATAAATGCCTGTCGGAATATCGCCGCCGCGAATGGTCTTCATATCCCACTGCACTCCGCCGTTATTGCTGTTCGTTTCGACGGATGCGATATAAACTCCTGTTAAATCGTAAATGTAAATCGTTGTGTTCTTTGTTAAATTAGCGAACGTTATAAAATTCTGATTCGAATTCTTACTGTATGGATTCGGATAAACAACAACATCATTTAAATTTTCTTTTACAAATGATAATCCGAAACTGCTACCCGCACCACTTACGATTTTAATTCCATTGATAGACATTACATTATTTACATGCAAATAATAATTTCTTCCGCTTGCACCTACTGTTCCGCTTCCCGTGAGATTGAGGTATATTATGTTTTTAGAAATTAAATCCAAATCAACCGATGCCACCTTTAATGCAAATGGTTCAAATGTATAATTATTCACATCCCTCGCACTCGTTGAATCAACATTTAAATTAAATTCAACTTTTAATTTATTTTTATCTGTAAGTGTTACATTTTTTATGTAAAACGAACCTGTGTCGGTTTGATTTACTACGATTGCTATTGAATTCGAATCAACAGGCGAACCGTAAAAATCTTTTAAAGCAATGGTTTTAATAGTATAATTTCCGTTTGGGATTCTGCCCCCGTACGAAACGAAATATTCAAAGGGAGATTTTATCCCTATATTAACCGGGTTTCCAAGATTATTTATTACAACAGAATTCATTCGCGGAATGATTAGATTCAGTTTTTGAGAAAATCCAATTGTAATAAATCCATTGCCGGAATAAACTGCATTAATGAGTTTCGATTTATTATGAACGAATACCGCAACGGCGTTTGTGAGCCTGCTTTCCCTGATATTATTATTCGTATCGATGGAACTTATTTTATATAAATAATTTTTTTTGTTTATAACGTTATTATCAAAATAATTATTTGAAACGGTGGAATCATAAAGAATATAATTTTGAAGCGAATCATTATCAGCCCGGTAAATCCTGTAATAATCAGCATTCACTACCGCATCAAAACTAATCTGAACTTTGTTTGAATCGAGACTGAATGCCGATAAATTCAAAGGAGTTGCAGGTCCCGTGAAAGGAATATCTTTTTCAAAAAATACGAGCGAATCTTGTGTTGTATTGACTCCAATTTCATTGATTCCGTTGTTATCGAAGTCATAAACAATTTGATTTACAGAATTGATATTTGTTTTATATAATATAGTTTCGAATTTTTGTGACGTATTATTAAATTTCATTATATAAAAACTCTGACCGCAATTAATCAAAATTTCGTCTTTATTATCATTATCGATTTTTCCGGATGCCGCCGAAACTTCAGAACCCGGGTTATAATTAAAAATATCCACTCTATCGAGAACTAAATATTGATTTATGCCGGTTGCCTTATAAACATATAGGCTGTAATATTGTACCAAATCCGATGAATTACTTATCGTCCCGATTGCAAATTCCTTTTTCCCGTCACCGTCAAAATCACCGCTTATTATGTTATCGCCTTTTAATGTCCTGTCGAGACTATCCGTGAACACTCTGACAAAATTATTGGCTGACGTGTTTTTATAAATATTCAATCCGAGTTTTTGGAAATTACTTCCCGAACCGGAAAAGTAAGTATCTATAAAAAATATTTCGGTTTTGCCGTCACTGTCAAAATCCTCTATCAGAACGTTCTGCGAGTTTGCCTGAGAAGTTGATGTAGAATAAGGAAGATTTGCAATTTCAGTAAAATTATTATTTGAGTTCTGTAGAATCCTTAATCCGGTTTTGCCAAATCCGAGAACTTCTTTTTTACCGTCTCCATTAACATCCGCAAAACGTGCAGACCAGAAATTATCATTTCCCTCGTCACTGAATATTTTATTTGTAGGAAGCTGACCAATTGCGGGCGATTCATATATATCGCCGTTCCTTCCCGTCGATGTTAACAAATCATATTTTCCGTTGCCATTCAAATCGGATAAATCACGAGCAACGGTATAATCGCCCCAGTTATCATTTGATATTTTGGTAAAGGCTCCGCCGGAAAATTCATATACATTTAATCGTAAATTATTTTTTATATCATTCAGAAATAAATCTTTTTTCCCTGTGTTATGGATATCTACAACTGTATTGCAAATCTGGTTTGAAGTCAGGGAATAATTTTTATTCGGAAAACCATAAAGATTAAATTGACTCTGAGTAACGAAATGACAAGAAGTATCGTTAAGGTCGGTTATTTTTCCATTCAAACCCTGAGCTTCAATGTAATATTCATAATCTGTTTGAGGAATCAATTCTGAACTTCTTAGTAATGCGTAATGGTCAAATGAAATAAAACCCACGTTATGAGATTCAGCATCGGCATAAATAAAATTATATTGCTCATTAATATTTTTTCTTTTATAAAATACTCTGGCAATAGTCTTTTTATCCGTAGAAAATAATATCAGTCGCGAAAAATTATCTTTATCAATAATATCTCCGCTCGAATAATTAATAATATTCGGAGCAATTTTATCTTTATATATTATCATTCTGTGTTCAATCGTTCTTCCGTTAATTGTATTCATCGCCAAACGCAATGTATATGAGGTATCCGGAAGGTTTGTCAAATCGAAATGGCAAACCGTATCTTTAATAACCTGCGATGAAACATTTGAAACAAGAGGAATAAAATTCTGAGGATATTCCCCCGCACCGTAAAATACCGAATAAGACCTGAACAGCGGCGATGCAACCGATAAATATACCGGAATAATATTTGTAACTGTAGAGAAATCCTGAAACGGATAATATATTCTTACAATCGAAGGATTGTTCAGATTGCTCAATGCATTAAATGCATTTACTCTGCCTGAAGAATAATTATGGTCCCATTCAGATTGATCCGGGAAAAGGTCGGTAGATGATGTGAGAATTCCCCGAATCTCTTCGTTTTTTAGATTACTATTTTTAGAAATCAGCAATGCAGAAATTGCAGAAACAATCGGAGCCGAAAACGAAGTACCGCTAATATGAGCATAATTATTTCCGTACTGACTTTCACCTTTTCCTAAAATCGAAGTTGTTAAAATATTTGAACCCGGGGCATAAATATCTACCGTTTCGCCGTAAGATGAAAACGAAGCCCTGCGGTCAAGTTCATCGGAAGCACCAACCGATATGACCTCGTCGAATGCAGATGGATAATGAAGCAGGTCTGTTGCATCATTGCCGGCTGAAGAGATGATTGTTATGTTTTTAGAATATGCATATTTTATAACATCTCTAATCAATCCGCTGTAAATATAATCACCGAAACTAAAATTAAAAACTTTAACATTCATCATAACGCCGTATAAAATCGCTGAGGCAACTACATCATCAAAACCGTTTCCCTGGTAATCGAACGCTTTTAAAACGAGAACTTTACAGGAAGGTGCAACGGATGCAATTCCAATCCCGTTATTAAATCCCGCACAAATGACGCCTGTTACAGCTGTTCCGTGTGAAAAATTATTATCATCAGTCGGGTCATTATTATCTGAAACGAAATTCCATCCCCGCCAGTCGTCTGTGAATCCGTTGTTATCATCATCTATTCCGTTATTTGGATTTTCATCATAATTTATTTTAAAACTATTTTTTAAATCGGGGTGGTCGAAATCAAGTCCTGAATCAACAACACCTATAATTACAGTCGAATCGCCAGTTGTAATATTCCAGGCGGATTCCATTAATATTTTTTGCAAATAATATTGCTCATTATAATACGGGTCGTTCGGGATTATACTACTATTTGTAAAAGAATTGAGAGCTATTTTATTATTTATTTGTATATATTCGACAAACTCATTTTTAGAAAAGCTCTTTAAAGCTGAACTTAAATTTGCAGGATTTATTTCGGCAGAATAGATTTTGTCGAATCCAAAAGTATTAATATCTTCTTTATTTATTCTTGGCAATAATTTTGTAAAAAGCAGTTTTGAATTTTTGATTTCATATTGCCGGGAAAGCTTTGCTATACTTGTGTTGCCGGTCTTTGTTAAATTTGATTTAAAGTTATTTAATATCTCCTGTGGTGTGTTTGATTTAAATTTGATAATAATTTTTTGGGATTGAGAATAAACTAATCCTGAGTATAACAACGTTAATATTAAAATTGCAAATAATTTTTTCATAAAATGCTATAAATATGATATCTCAGAAATATGAGAAATTAATATTCAATTTATAACTCAATTAGTAGACTATAAAGGTTTTTTTATTTATAATTCTGAATTCAGAATTCTTAATTATCATAAAACTCTTTATAATCTACTTTTTTAACTTCTTTTAAAATCCAATTATCCCTGTCGAACAAAACGTTTTTAATATTTCCTCTAATTGGTTGTTCAAACTGTTGTCTTTTCTTCAGATTATAAAACTTAAATTCCTGTTCACCATCATCAGTTACAACTGTAAACCTGATTGGCATTTTATAAATATCATAGTCTGTTTGTTTTTGTTCTACATTAATTCTTAAAGTATGCACATCGGAATTTTTTTCTCCCATAAAATCATCGACCTTATAAGAATATTCATACGACGGTCTTCCCGTACCTTTAAAAATCCATTCATCAAAAAAAGCCGATAAATCCAGTCCTGATACCTCTTCACACACTGTTTTAAACTGATAGGTATTCGCGTTCTTGTATTTATATTTATCATAATAAGTGCTGAGAATTTTAAAAAACACACTATCGCCTGTAACACCTCTTAATATATGCAGACACCATGCACCCTTCTGATAAACAACCGAACTGAAAATAAATCCCGAAGGATTATAAACAGTTCCCCTGAAAAGTCCATAATCTTTAAAGCTCATATCCGTTTTTAAAATCTGTTTGCCTTTCAAATGTTCGTCCCAGAGAACTTCTCCGTAAGATGCGAATCCTTCATTAAGCCAGATATCTTTCCACGATTCGGGTGACACAGCATCTCCGAACCACTGATGCACGAGTTCATGAGCAACAATAGATTCATTTGAACCATTACCCGTGACAAGAGTATATCCCATACTCGTTAATGTTTGATGTTCCATTGCACCTCCTTTCCAGCCGAACATTGCCATTCCGTATTTTTCATTTATAAATGGATATTCGCCGAACAACGTTGCAAAAGTATGTATCATTTCGGGAGTATTTACCCAATCCTTTTTTGCAGCTTTTGTATATTTAGGATATGTAAAATATTCTAATGGCATTTTTTTACTTGTATCGAGTGCAACATAAACCGTATCCCACCTGTCATATTTTGCAACCGTAAAAGAAACAAGATATGATGATATAGGATAGTTTGAAACCCAATCGAATATTTTATCCCCTTTGTCGGATGTAGTTATTTCTTTCAGAATTCCGCTCGATGCCGCCATATAATCAGGCGGCACGGTAATCCTCGTTTCAGCGAGGAATTTATCGGTCAGAATATCCTTACAGGGCCACCAGGCAGGGGCAAAGCTCGGTTCGCTTAATGTATATACTACATCGTTATCATCAATTTTTTTAGAAGAGAATGAATCGAATCCGTTATTTTTTGGTCTGCCTTCATAATTAATTTCTATTGTAAAATTCTGCTTATTAGTTAATTTCCCTTTAGAATTTATTACAAGATAATTTTTATAATATGATTGTTCAATTTTACTATCGCGTGGAGGAGAGAAATTAGCACCATGATAAAATTCTGCATCGATATTGTCAATTTTCACATAATTAACATTCATATTGGAAAAAAGATTGAGATAAATCTGGTTCAACGTATCGGATAAATCCTGAGAAGTAATGTAAACAGTTCCATAAAGTTTTTCATCATCGAAATCATATGAAAGGTCGAGTTTACATTTTTGAACATCGAACTGATTTTGCATAGCAATGATTCTCGGGTCATCTTCCCTTTCAGGGTCACCGTATTTTAACTGAATATATTTATCGGCGAGCAGGTGCACGATTTTTTTTAGATTTTGTTTCGTAACTTTTGCCCCGATAGAACTTACAGTTAAAGAGCAGGATATAATAATAAGTATGTATACAAAAATAATAATGAGAAATGGTGACGATTTTTTCATAAATATAATAAATTTATTTTGGTTATTCATAATTTATCCGTAATCAGGAAAACCTTTATTAACATAAAAATATATTAACGTATAATAAATAAAAATGGAATTTCTTTAAATGCTATAAATTATTAAGTTTAATTAAATCAATCAGCCAAATGAATAAATCATTACTTTACCTTTTATCAATTTTTGTAATCCTAGCTTTAACATGTTCATCCTGCATAAATATTCAGCGTGATATTAAGATAAATAAAGATGACTCCGGTACGGAAAAAATCAGCATGAATATGGGCAAAGAATATTTTGATTATCTGAATAGTCTGATACCTGAAAAAACCGGGAATTTCAGATTTATTTTAGATTCTTTGTACAAAAGCGATTTTTTAACAGATTTGGTAAAAAAGGATTATTCGGAAAAGGAGGGAGTAAATTTTATTGATGCAAAATCCGAACTTGAAAATGATTCATCCCTGACAACAATTATTGAGTACAAATTTGACAATGTTAAATACGTAGATAATTCTCTTCAACCCATCGGCAGTAAATCCGGTACAGACTCGAAAAAGACTAAGACAGAAGTATTTTTCAAGGAGGAGGGCAGCAAAGTAATTTTTAATTATAATTTCATTCGGAATAAAAATATCGATTCAACTTAGAATATTGATTTATCTGAATATTTTAAGAACGATAAAATAACTTTGAATATTGAATTTCCTTATGATGTAATCAGTTCGAATGCAAATTATACCGAAGGAAGAAAATTAACATGGGAAATACCTGTTAATTATTTTTTGGAAAAAAATAAAGAATTCAGTCTTAAAGCTGAGATGAAAAAATAATTATATCAATAGACTCTTTTACCGTTTGAGAAGGTCATTTCGACTGACGCGAATTTTATATCTTTTTTTTCTATTTCAAATAAATCATTCCGCAATATAATTAAATCAGCAAATTTTTCTGTTTCAAGACTGCCGCGGACATTTTCTTCAAAACTTGCGAACGCATTATTAATTGTATATGCTTTCAAACAATTAACCAGGTCAAGACAATACTCGGTATTAAAACCTCCGGGAAATCCTTTTGCCTCTCGCGTCGTTGCATAATAAATCGTTTCAAACGGATTTTCGCTTGCGACCGGAAAATCAGTACCGAAACACACTTTACCCCCGTCGTCAATTATTTTTTTGTAAACGTGTGTGGTTCCGGGCTCCTGTAATTTTTCTGTTGCGGTTTTAGCATCCACATATAAATGTGATGGTTGAACGGAAGTAACTATACCGAGATTCTTAAACCTCGATAAATCCGACTGCTTAATATGTTGTGCGTGTTCAATCCTGAATCTTCTGTCACGAATTCCGTTTTTCTCAATAAGCAATTCCACAAAATCGAGCAATTCACTTACAGCTTTATCTCCTATCGCATGTACTGCATTCTGGTAACCGGCTTTATCTGCTTCGGCTGCAAGTCTTTCAAATTCACCGCTATTAATAAAATCTGTTCTGACTCCGTTATTATTTAGCCCGATATAATTTTTCTCGAAATAAGCAGACTCGCTCGATAGAGAACCATCGTAAAATGACTTGAAAGAATTTATTTTAAAATTTTCTTTGAATTTGTCGAATGCCTGCCGGTATTTTTCAATAATGTGGAAATCCTCAAGCGGGATTATTGCATTTATTCGTAACGGTAATTTATCGTTCTCCAATAAATATTTATATATATCAAAATAATCATTCCAGAAGATGTCCGAAATCGATGTTATACCAAGAGAAAATAATCTTTCAATTTCATTTCTTATTGAAGCTAAAATTGCATCTGAAGTTTTTTTTGGAATACGGTCTAACACATAGTACATTGCCCTTTCTTTTAATTCTCCTGTCAGATTTCCGTTTGAATCACATATAATTTCATCATCTCCGAATTTACCAATCATGCTTTGAATTCCTGATAATTCGATTGAAAGCGAATTAACGACGAAAGAATGCAAATCAATTCTGGATACGGCAACAGGTATATCCGGACAAATCTTATCGAGTAGATTTTTATCGACAGAAAATTTTTCTTTGAAATTTGTTTCCGTGAAATAGCCGCCGGTTATCCATTCTCCCGGTTTTACTTTTTCCCTGTAAAAATTAATCCGTTCACGAAAATCAGCAACTGATGCCGCATCGCTCAAATCAAGTTCATTGCGCATAAGAGAACCTCTTATAAAATGCATGTGACCATCCGTAAATGCAGGTAGAACGAGCTTTTTCTCTGCGTCGATAACTTCGTTATAATCTTTCTTATTTGTGTCAATATTTTTTCCAATAAATATAATTTTTCCTGAGTCGGAATCGAATCCTATCGATTCTGCAAAGTTAATCTCATCTGTCCAGACTTTGGCATTGTGTAATAAAGTTTTCATATCTATAAAATAAAAAACCTTTATTAATTCTTTAAGGAATTAATAAAGGTTTAAAAATAACCTGAAAATATCTTCTATTTAATCAACATGAGTTTTTTGGTATCGGTGAAAGCACCCGATTCCATTTTATAGAAATACATTCCGCTGGATAATCCTGTTGAATTAAAATCAACGGAATATAATCCCGGAGTTTTAATTTCATTCACCAATACTGTGACCTCACGACCAAGAATATCATATACTGATATTTTAACCAAACCCTGTTTTGCAATAGAATAATTAATTCTTGTAACGGGGTTGAACGGATTCGGATAATTTTGTTCAAGTGAATATTTAGTAGGTGTCTGTTCAATATTACCAACAGAATTTATTATATCCTGACAGTAAGTATAGAGTTTAATATCATCAACATGCCATCCCTGACCGGTCACACCTGCGTCACTTTGAAATCTGAACCTGATTTTAAATTGTGTTGAACCTGCAGCATAAGAAGTTAAATCGAATGCCTGCTGTGTCCAGGTTAAGTTAGCACCATTCCATGACTGTACAGTTACCCAAGTCGTACCGTTATCATTTGAAGTCTCAAGATAACAATAATCAAAACCGGCTTCTGTACTATATATCTGCCAGAAAGTTAAATAAACAATCGGATTCGTTGAAGTATTTATCGGGTTCGCAAGAACCATCCAGTTATTGGCATTATTAGTATAAGCATTACTTGCATTATCGGCGAATGAATGTGAAGCAGAGTGATATGCATTCGTAACTACCTGCCAAGTTGCCGGAGTTCCGCCTGCTGTCCACCTCGTGAAACCATTTTCCGCACTATCAGCTAATGTCAATGTACCATTTCCAATTAAGCAGTAAACGGTTTTTGAGTAAACAAGGTTTGTATCACTTTGTTTTACGGTTACCAATACAGGAATACCGCAGTTCACGGGAGCATTTGCTGCAATAGTAAAGTTGAATGTTGTACTATCCGCTGAAAATGCAGGCATACTTGCTTTAGTATAAGATTGTACCGGTATAGTAATATAATTTGTATTTAAAGGAATACACTGAACCTTAACATTAGATGCCGCTGATATTCCTTTGTTAGAAAATACCACTTTAAAATTTCCGCTACCACCCTGATTATATGTTGCCTGATTAAAAGCAGCATTCGTAACATTAATCCATGATGCGGCAACACACGCGATATACTGACAGGGCCATAGCATTCCCTGTGCAAGAGGAATAATATTTGATTGTGCGGGCCAAAAACCATCTGACGAACTCCCCGTTTCACAAGTTACAATCAAAGCATGAGTTCCCGAAGCATGTCCTGAGTCATTATAAAACCAGTCATCGGCTCCTCCCCTAACATAATAACCTACTGTTTGCATTGTAGATCCAATGGTATAACCATTATACTTATGCATATCAGCTAAAAATGTATTAAATGTGGCGTCATCAGGAGTTACAATAGGATCGCACCAAGCCCAGGGTTTAATGATATAATTCCCGTAAGTGTGACCGCCGATTCCTGTTTTAAAATTTCTTGAAATAAAGAAATTTGTAACATTTTGGTTTTCGATTTCTGAAAGTGGCGCGGTTCCTCTGTACGTTCCTGAACCGCCATTGCACTGATCTGTACTTGAACCTCCGTTCGTAGAATTCCAATACTGATATATACCAAAGTTCCTGTTCAAATCAACCGGACCGCAAGTACCTGTTGTAATGTGCCTGTTACATCTCCATTGACCGCCGCCGGTCGGGTTTGTTGTTTCATTATAAACATAACCATCGGGATTATATACCGGTATCCAATAAATTTCCCTGTTGTTCAAAATAAATGTTGCTAACGGGTCAATATTATAATTTTCGAATAACCAATAGAAGTAGTACATTTGATTTTCCATACTTTGTGGTTCACGTGCATGGATTATACCATGATAATATACTTCCGGTCTGCCCGTCGGCGCGTTTGGATTTTTTGTTATCCTTACACACCATTGGGTTCTGTTTTCGATTGTATTTCCGAGTGAGAACTTTGCGGAAATAAAATTAGGATACTGCAGCCGCATTGAATCGAGCTTCGCGACAACTTCCGAATATTTTAAAAAACCTCCCATGGTCCCGTAAATTGAATGGACAACATTATCCTTAATAAAAGCCTGATGCATGGCACTCTGCATTTCAGCCTCAGTCATTGTTGGAAGACTTTGATAATATTTTTGCCAGTCATCAATAGTTACTTCATAAGGAACGCCGGAATTTTTTAATAAATTGATTTCATATTCTGAAAGCCATGTTTCAAAATACAAACCGGGTTTATTAACTCCTCCATCGAAGAATAAGCCGGCATTCTGGATTTTTTGAAAATCAGACGGAGAAGTTGTAAATATTCTTACCTGAGAATATTTTTGATTTTCGTTGTTATAAACTTTTTGTGAGAATGAATTATGAAATGAAAAGCTTAAAACAATGAAAATTAATAAAGTAATTTTGTAAAGGTTCAACATCATTTTTTTATTTAATTTAAGTAATTAATTTAAATAAAATAATAATATGAGTCAATCCTTATAAATTATGATTAATTTAAATTCATAATTTAACATGAACTCCGTTACAAAAAATTACAAATCAAATAAAAAATCCCCGGTTAATTTTTTTTATTGATTAACCGGGGATTTATTTGAAATTTAATTAAAATTTATTTTATTAACGTCATTTTCTTTGTATCAACGAATCCGTTTGATTCCATTTTATAAAAATACAATCCGCTGGAAAGTGAAGAACCGTTGAAATCGACAGAATAGAATCCGGGATTTTTAACTTCATTCACGAGCACATTTACTTCACGGCCTAATATGTCGTAAACTGATATTTTTACTAATCCGGATTTCGCAACCGAATAATTAATTTGCGTCGAAGGATTAAAAGGATTCGGATAGTTTTGGTCGAGAGAATATTTCACAGGTAATAATCCGTTATGATTCTCTTCCACACCTGTAACACCGCCGTTATATGTTGTGATTTTAATATCATCTACATACCAGCCCGATGCAGTTGTGTTGGCATCACTGTATAATCTGAATCTGATTCTGAAATTATTTGAATGATTAACCATTGATGAGATATCGAATGATTGTTTTGTCCAGGTTAAATTAGTTCCTGAATATGATGAAAGCTGCTGCCAGGTTGTTCCATTATCATTTGATACTTCCGGATAACAATAATCATATCCGTTCTCAACATCATATCTTTGCCAGAATTCAAGAAATGCTACATTATATGCAGACATATTTATCGGGAAATTCAAAGACAACGAACTGTTTAAATTATTTCCATAGTTAGCATTCGCAAAACAGTGTGTGGGTGTATGATATTGTGCTGTATTTATCGCCCATCCCGTACCATACGTCCAGTTAGTTGTTCCATTTTCGGCACTGTCTGCAAATGTTGTGACGCCGCTGCCTACCAATATCATCGTATTTTGTGTAAATACAATCAACGAGTCATTTTGTTTTATTCTGATTCTTGTTGGTATTGCATATCCATTCGGGCAAGTACCTGAAACAGTAAAATTAAATGTCACACTGTCTGAAGTTCTTGAAGCTAAAGAAGCTTTGGTATATAACTGAACGGGAATAGTAACATAACTGTTTAATGGTGTAAATTCAACTTTTATGTTTGAAGCAGCCATCAACCCTTTGTTTCTGAAAACAACTTTTACATTACCTGTTTCATTTTGAGTGTAGGTAGATTTATTGAATGTAAGATTTTTTAATCCTGCATAAGGTCCTGCTACTAATGACATTAACTGGTTTTGATAAAAACAAGTTTGTGCTTCCGGAACAATATTAGCAGCATTAGACCAGAAACCAATCACACCAACTTCAGGGGAATATACGATTGTATGTGTAGAATGATAGGTAGAGTCAGTGCTGTATTCCCAATCTGTACTTCCGCCTCTTACATAATATCCGACTGTCTGATATGGTGTTCCGTACGTAAAATGATTTAATGCAACTATTTCAGTTCCATATTCGCTAAATATCGCATCGTCCGGAGTAGGAGTTGGATCGCACCATGCGTAAGGTTTTATTAAATAATTACCATATGTATGATAATCCATTTCAGTTCTGAAATTTCTCGTACTTACAAAATTTTTCCAATTCTGAGTTTCGGGTTCTGACATTGGATAAACTCCTCTGTATGTTCCCTGTCCTCCGCTGCATTGGTCAGTACTTGAACCTCCGTTAGCTGAATTCCAAAAATTCCATGTTCCGAAATTTCTGTTCAAATCCACGTATCCGCAGTTTCCTGTTGTCACGTGCCTGTTCGCTCTCCACATACCACCACCCGTTGGATTTGTTGTTTCGTTATAATAATATCCATCGACGTTAATAATTGGTGTCCAGTATATTTCACGATTATTTAAGATATATGTTGCAATAGGGTCGATGTTATAATTTTCAACTAACCAGTAAATGTAATATAAAACATTTTCCATTCCCCCCGGTTCACGAGCGTGTGTTACACCGTTATACCATATTTCTGGTCTTCCTGTCGGAGCATCAGGATTTTTTGTAATTCTGACTGTATTCATCGGTCTACCCTCATATGAATTTCCGATTGACCATTTGACAGATACAAGAGTAGGATACTGTAACCTTAAAGAATCCAGTTTCGAGTTTACCTGTGCAAGCGTTAAATTTCCTCCCATCGAACCTAATATCGAATGTGTAATATTATAATTGTCTTTTGAATTTTTCATGATATCGTTGTATTGTTTCGCAGTCAAAGGCGGAAAGCTGTTATAGTATTGCATCCAGTCATCAATCGTTATCTGGTAAGGAACACCTGAATTTTTTAACATTAAAATTTCACTTTCAGAAAGCCATGTTTCAAAATACAAACCGGCTTTATGTATACCACCATCCAAAAACAATCCCGCATCTTGAATTCTTTGAAAGTCATTAGGAGTGGTCGCATAAATTCTGACCTGTGAAAATTTTGGTTGAGAGTTGTCTTTAACTTTTTGAGAATAGGCAGAATTAAAAGCAAAACAAAGCACAACGAGAAAAAATAAAAAAGTTTTTAATAATTTTTGCATAAAGAAATATATTTAATTTTTAAGATAAAAATTTTATTTATAACCGGATGAAATGATTTTTAGAATGTTTTGGTTTAAATTTTAAAAAAAGGAAGCAATTAATAATTAATTAATTGCTTCCCGTTATTATTAGATTACAAATTTCATTTTATTTTATAAGAGCAAATTTTTTAATTGCAACAAAACCATTTGCTTCCATTTTATAGAAATAAATTCCGCTCGATAATTCGGACGCATTAAAATCAATCCTGTAATTACCGACAGTTTTATAATTATTCACAAGCACAGCAACCTGTCTGCCGAGCATATCGAAAACTTTCAATGTTACCAATCCTGATTTCGGAATTGAGTACTCAATTGTAGTTGTCGGGTTGAACGGATTCGGATAGTTTTGTGATAATTTATATGATTTCGGAACTCCGATATTGCCGCGTGTAGAAATTCCGATATAAGGACACGGAGGCGGATCTATGGACGTCCAGCCTGATGAATATGATAATTGATTTACACCGTCAAAGACAGTTGAGTTGCTTAAAAATTTCAAAACTGCACAAGAGTCCGGAGGAGCAATCATATTAAATTTCAGAGTGCCGAGAAAATAAGAATTTCCACCTGCCAGTGCGTAACCGGTTTTACCAAGCAATAATTGTATATTAAGACTAATGCATGTATCATTCATTATTGACGTACTCGTCATAGTATAATAATTCGAATTGCCTGACAGGTTAACATTAGCATTTGTTACGGGACTTTCCGGCATGGCGGATAAACCGCCGGGAGTATTATTTACGTAATAATAAATTCTGATATTTGTCATACCTGCATGCCAGGTCTGACTGGCAGCTACAGATGCATATATATCCGCAAGTAAGATGCTGGATTCTATTCTGACATTGGACATTGTAAAAGTTACTTTTTGTGCCGGTGCACTTGAAGCAAAGACCAAAATCAGTATGATTAAAGAAATTAGTTTTTTCATATAAGTTAAAATTATACTTTAATAATTATTAAATTTAAAAGTAAATCTATATTAATAAGGTCTTGCTAATGTAATACCAAAATTTGGTTGTAAAATATATATAGCATCAAGACCATCTACAAACCCATCACCGTTAAAATCACAAACCTGATAACCGCTTAAACCAAATTGGGTCTCAAATATAGTGTAATCATAAGGATTGATAAGCCCGTCCTGATTTGCGTCGCCGCCATACAGCACATACGCAGAACCAACCTTTTTCATATTATTTCCGTAGGCTTTTATGCTTGTATCAGTAAAGTTATAGTTTACAGGGGAACCGGTAGAAAAAGACACAGCTAGATAGCTCCAGGTTTCAAGGTGATTTCTGTGTTTTACAACAATATAATAATAACCGTTTACTGCTCTTGTAAAACCAACGGTAGATGATCCATTACTACCTAAGAAATAAGTAGTACTGTCTTTAAATGTAAACGGAGAAGTAGCCTGTGCAAGATAAACACGTACGGTATCCTGTATCTGAGTCTGCGTGGTACCGTTATAAAATCCTTCAAGATAAACTTTCAAATTTAATGTAAACGATTGCATTGTCATGAATTGGAAATATGGAGTTGACCAGGCTCCCTGACCTCCGGCATTAATTGCAGCAACACGCCAGTAATAATTAGTAGTTCCGATTAATATTCCGCCCGGTAGATTAAAAGTATCATTAGTTATGTTCTGATTATCGTATACCAGTGAAGTGAATGTTGTATTCACCGAAATTTGTAATCTGTATTTCGTAGCAACAGAAACATCAGACCATATAAACATCGGAGTCAATGAAATACCGGATGCATTATTAGAAGGAGAAATTAATGATGGCGCAGGAGGCACTCCAACAACAGTCGTGAAATGAAATACGTTAGACCATGCACTTGTACCGCCGGAATTTTCTGCATTCACTCTCCAATAATAAAATGTATTATTTGTTAACAAACCGTTTGGAACAACATACTGAGGTGTATTCCCTGTGACCTGATTCACGATAGTCGATCCGAATCCTGCGTCTGCTGAAACCTGAACTCTATAACTGTTATTATTTGGAACCGGATTCCATGCAAGAGTAGGAGTTAAAGATACACCTATTGCACTATCGAGAGGATTTGTTAATATTGGTCTTGCAGGTGGACCAACTTGTGTTGTAAAACTAAAATAACTTGCCCATGGTCCGTTTCCGCCCGAATTTATTGTACAAACTCTCCAAAAATATAATTGACTTCCCGAAAGAACTCCCTGGTCAACAATCCATTGAGAGGCAACCGGAGATTCATCAAGTACAAGTGATTGAAAAGTATTGTTCAACGATATCTGAACTTCATAGCCCGTTGCTCCCGTTACATCACTCCAGTCAAGCGTCGGTGTTAACGAAACCCCCGTTGCTCCATTTGCAGGTAATTGCAATATTGGAGGGGACAATACACCCTGCTGTGTTGTAAAATTCCTGGGATTTGACCAATCAGAAGGTGCCTGACAGGAATTATTCGCATTTGTTCTCCAGTAATAAGTTACACCGTTTGATAATTGACCGGGTTGAACAAGATAAGAGGAATTAGCTAATCCCTGTACATCTATAACTGTGGTTGAGAAACCCGAATTTGTCGAAACCTGCAGACGATAACTTGAAACACTTGTGGAATCATTCCAGGTAAGTGTCGGAGTTAGACTGACAACAGCGGAATCCGGAGGCGTCACAAGATATGGTTTAATCGGCAACGG
>Ga0182021_10001722_pt1 | contig 25362 bp, 18 predicted proteins | sample 612E3MmetaG_FD_120493 | JGI IMG/M metagenome (GOLD analysis project Ga0182021, IMG submission 120493) | Permafrost microbial communities from Stordalen Mire, Sweden - 612E3M metaG (Illumina Assembly) | ecosystem: Environmental > Terrestrial > Soil > Wetlands > Permafrost | place: Sweden... | reverse complement strand
TAATACTGTCGAAATTGCCCGTCGTGATAAACTGGAAAAACAACTTTACCCTATAGATCAGGTTTGTACAATCGTTCAGGAATTGCTCACGGATATTCAATCCAATATGTTTAATAAAGCCCTTCAATTCAGGGAAGAAAATACAATAAAAGTCGATAATTATGAGGAATTTAAGCGTATTTTAGAAGGAAAAGGGGGATTTATTTCTGCGCATTGGGATGGAACTTCAGAAACAGAAGAAAAAATAAAAGAAGAAACTAAAGCTACTATTCGTTGTATTCCAATCGACCCTGTTGAGGATATTGGGAAGTGCATTTATTCCGGCAAACAATCAAAAGGAAGGGTGATTTTCGCAAAAGCATATTAAATTTGCTAACACATAACAATTCAGATTAAAGCCTTAAGTATTTTTCATTTATTTCTTATTTTTTGTTAACATTATTTTTAAATCATTCTAAAATGAAAAACTTATTTACCCAAAGTTCAGTTTTAGCTGCTTCAATATTATTATTTTCCTGTTCTTCTAATCAGTCAAAAAATGAATCTAGTTTGGCAGATCCATTAGCTGCCCATATCGATTCATTAGTTAAACCTGGCGATGATTTTTTTCTTTTTGCAAATGGGAAATGGTTTAAACAAAATCCAATACCAGCAAGTGAAGGCAGTAACGGACTTTGGCTTATGGTTGGGGATACCATCAATGCTCAAATACGGCAGATATGTGAAATTTCAGCTGGTCTTAAAAATGAAAAAAAAGGAAGTAACAAACAAAAGATCGGCGATTTCTTTTATACCGGAATGGATAGTTTAAGTCTTAATAAAAATGGATTAACTGACATAAAAATTGAACTCGACAAAATTGAGAAAGTAAAGAATTTAAAAGACTTAATTAAATCAACTGCTTATATCAATTCAATAGCAGGTTCCCCAATATTTAATTTTGGAATTTCGCAGGATCTGAAACTAAGCAATAAATATGCTATTATATTATCTCAGGGTGGACTAAGCCTTCCAGATCGCCGCTATTATTTCGATAAAGATTCTCAAGCCATAGTTATCAGGAAGAAATTTCTAGAATATGCAATTTTGCTTTTTAAGCAAATAGGGTATAACGATTCAGAATCTAAAAAAGCAGCAACTAATTTAATGAAACTGGAAAGTGATATAGCCAAAACTTCCAAAAAATTAGAAGACACCCGCGATCCGTACAAAAATTATAACAAACTTTCCGAAAAACAATTATTGGATTTAACTTCAAACATTGATTGGAAAATATTTTTTAAAGAATCAGGTTTGAAAAATGTCGATACGGTTATTGTTGCCCAGACGGAATTTTTTCAAGCCTTAAATGACTACCTAAAAACCTATCCTGTCCGGGAATGGAAAAACTATCTGAAATTTCATTTGTTTAACGACCTTGCAAATTATGCAGATGATGTTACCTACAATGAATATTTCGATTTTAATGTTAAAACGCTTTGGGGGGTAAAACAACCAAAACCACGCTGGAAAAGGGTTGTGGAACAAACAGACTACTCGTTGGGCGAATTAATCGGACAGGTTTATGTAAAAGAATATTTACCTAAAGGAACAAAAGAAAAATTGCTTGAAATAGGAAATGGTATTAAAGAAGTTTATGCTGAAAGAATTGCAAAACTTGATTGGATGAGTGATTCAACTAAAAAGAAAGCCATTAAAAAACTGAATAAAATAATTATGAAAATTGGCTATCCCGACAAATGGAAAGATATGGGCAACCTGCAAATCGACCGCTCATCCTATGTTCGGAATGTCATTAGAGCCAACAGGTGGTATTTTCAATACGTGATTTCAAAATTTGGAAAACCGGTCGACAGGAAAGAATGGGAAATGGAACCGCAAACTTATAATGCCTATTACACTTTCTCGAACAACGATATTACCATTCCGGGTTGTAATATTATTATTCCCGGGTTTGAACACAAACTGGCAGACGATGCATTACTTTATTCAATTATTGGTGGTTCAACCTTTGGACATGAAATTACACATGGGTTCGACGATCAGGGTAGTAAATTTAATGAATTTGGCAATTTAAGTAATTGGTGGACTAAAGAGGACAGTATTAAATTTTTGGCAAAAACAAGAATGATTGTCAATCAATTCAACAAATATATTGCGGTTAACGATTTGCATATTAATGGTGAACAAACTCAGGGCGAGAATATAGCTGATCTGGGTGGTGTTATCATGGGTTATGAGGCTTTCAAAAAAACCAAACAGTATAAAAATAATGAAATTATTGCCGGATTAAACCCCGACCAGCGATATTTTTTGGGTTACGCATTCGCCTGGATGGTTAATGACAGGCCTGAAGTTATAGACCACCAGGTACGGAGCGACTTTCATTGCCCGGCCAAATACCGGGTTATCGGGCCATTATCGAACATGCCTGAATTTTTAACGACTTTTAATATTAGAAAAGGAGAGGCCATGTGGCGCTCAGATACTACAAGGGTACAAATCTGGTAAATTAATATTTTATAAAAATCGAAGGATGGTTTTATGAAAAAAATTTCAGATGAATTTATGAAGGAAATGATATCCGGAACCAAAAATTATTGTATCGTAATTTTAAAAGCCGGTCCGAACAGAAAGAAGGAAGGTGTGGAAAAAATTATCTGGGAACATGGCAGGAAAAATTTCGAACTTAAGACCAATGGATTATTACCTATTGTTTGTCCGGTTACCGATGGAAGCGATTTGAGTGGAATTGGAATTTTTAATGCCGAAGTTGATGAAGTAAGAAATATTATGGAAGATGACCGGGGAGTAAAAGAAGGAGTATTTGTTTACGAAATTCATCCTTGCAGAAGTTTTCCAGGGGATAGGTTGCCTTAAAAATTTTTCTCAAGTAAAAATTGACTAACCATTAATATTTTAAAAATAAAATTTTAAATAAATGAAAACAGAAGAAATTATTAAAAAATTAAGGTTGGATAAAGCAAAAAAAATCTTAATAATTAATGCACCCGATGAATATTCAAATATTCTCAAAGGTTTGAATTACGACCCAAAACCATTAAATGATAAGGAAGGCAATTATGATTTTATTCAAGTTTTTGCATACAAACAAATTGAATTGGAAACCCTGGTAAAAAAGGCAGTCAATTTCGGGAAACATGATTGTTTATTTTGGGCTTGTTACCCCAAAGGATATGGTAGAATAAAAAGCGACATTAAAAGGGATACGGTTTGGATTGCTTTCGACCTGGCAGGTTTACAAGCCGTTTCTCAAATTGCCATTGATGAAACCTGGAGTGCTTTAAGAGGCAGGCCAAAAGATTCGATAGGAAAATAGTATTTCCATTATTTAGTAAAACTTGAATATATCTAAAAATTGTAAAATTGGCTAATGAAATTGTCTTTTCGATAATAGATTTATTTTTATAAAATTTCTTTCTACTAATATAATCTGCCAGAATTGAAGGAATTAATATTGATTAATTCCTTTTTCAAATAATAAATTATTATAGTATTTCAATTAGGGTTTTTAATCTCTTGTTTGTCTTTTATTAAAATCAATTATGATAATAATAAAATATCCCTGGTTATTCTTAAAAAAGAATGTTAAACTTTTCCTGTTGTTTTTCTATTTAGTTGTTACCAATTATTATCAGCTTTATTCACAGGTATACCTCGATCCAACAGCCAAAATCGATGACCGTGTAAATGATTTGCTTGGCAAAATGACACTTGATGAAAAAGTGGGACAGATGCTACAGGATGAAAGGTCAATAGACAATATTAACACACTGGTTAAAACCTTATTTTTAGGTTCAGTTTTAAGTGGCGGCGGAAGTACGCCGGCCGATAATTCTCCCGCGGGATGGGTTGCAATGTATAATGCACTTCAAGCCGCGGCTTTATCAACCAGGCTCAAAATACCTATTATTTATGGTATCGATGCAGTTCACGGGCATAATAATGCTTATGGTGCAGTTATATTTCCTCATAATATTGGAATGGGTTGCACAAGAGATTCGAACCTTCTTACTCTTTGCACAAGCATTACTGCCATGGAAGTGAGAGCTACCGGTTTAAACTGGACATTTAGCCCGTGTATCGCTGTTCCCCGGGATATAAGATGGGGCAGGACATATGAAGGTTTCGGAGAAACCCCTGAACTACAGAAAACCATGGCTTATGCTGCTGTCAAAGGTTATCAGGGCGATTCATTGGGTTCATTAAATAGAATTTTAGCATGTTCCAAACATTTTGTTGGCGATGGTGGTACCTCTGGCGGGGTTAATGCAGGAAATACAGTTATTACTGAAAAGGAATTGCGTGCAATCCATTTACCTGGTTACATCAGAGCTATTGAAGCTGGTGTGGGTTCTATTATGGTTTCATACAATAGCTGGAATGGAGTGCCTTGTCATTATAATAAATATTTGATTACCGATTTATTAAAAGGTGAGTTAGGTTTTAATGGCTTTGTTGTCTCAGACTGGCATGGAATCGATGACAATGATATGGCAACAGCTGTCGAAACCGGGATTAATGCAGGTATCGATATGTTAATGGAACCTGGCTTTTCCAAACAGGTTATTGATTATCTTAAAGTACTGGTAAATGGGGGCAAAATTTCTAATGACAGGATTGACGATGCTGTAAAAAGAATTTTAACTATAAAATTCAAGTTGGGATTATTTGAACACCCATACGCAGATCTTTCATTAGTCGATAGCTTTGGGAATGATTATCATAGGTCAGTAGCCAGAAGGGCTGTAAGGGAATCCCAGGTATTGCTGACAAATAAAAATGATATTGTCCCGCTTTCAAAATCTTCTGTGATCCTTGTGGCAGGTTCAAAAGCTGATGATATTGGCTCACAATGCGGAGGCTGGTCTTTAACCTGGCAGGGACAAACCGGTAATGTCATTCCCGGCACCTCTATTCTCGATGCTATTAAAAATGTATGTGGAACCGAAAATGTTTTTTATTCTGCAGACGGCACTTCAACAGACAACGCTGATTTGGCTGTTGTAGTTGTAGGTGAAACCCCGTATGCTGAAGGAGATGGTGATAACTCAGTTCTTGGGTTGAGCTCTGATGATTTGAGCGTAATTAATAATGTTAAAAAGTTAAATATTCCCTATGTGGTCATTCTGTTAAGCGGCCGACCCTTAATGATTGAAAATGTAATAAATAATGCTGATGCATTTATTGCGGCTTGGCTTCCTGGTACTGAAGCAATGGGGATTACCGATTTGTTGTTTGGTGATTACCCTTTTACAGGAAAACTTTCACATTCGTGGCCAACTTCAATTGCACAGGTTCCTGTCAATTACGGCGACAGTCCGTACAACCCATTTTTCCCTTATGGCTATGGTTTAACAACTGATGAACCGGTTAAAACAATAAATAAAAATTCAATAATAGTGGTTTACCCAAACCCAGCTGATAAGCTCATAAACATTAAATATAATGAATTACTGACCAACTCTGCAAAACTGACTATTTGTAATTCAAGCGGGGAAGTAATAATTTCAAAACAAATTAAATCGTCCAAAACTCAAATTAATATCAATTATTTGTCGGGTGGAGTTTATAGCTTAAAAATAGTTAATGGCAGTGATTTTAAATATGGCAAATTCGTTAAGCAATAAATTAAATATTTATCCCTGACTTTAAATTCGGAAATTTTATGTTTTGTCCCGTGAATATGGGATTGTGGCAAGATTTTAATAACCATTAAATCATCGTCCTATATACACAGGAGTCTATATCTCATTAAAAAATAAATTACTATTAAAATCAATCTCCAAATTTGAATTCTTTATACCATAAAATTTATTCATCTTTCAAATTATAAAAGTTTATGAATTTTTATGGATGAAATAAATTTTTACCAGATTTTAAAAAATAACTAGGCTGAATTAAAGATTTATCTGTTTGTGATATGAATTAATCCGAAATATTTATATAAAAATATCACACATTAACTATTTTCGCATCAAATTTTTAATTGAATAATATCCATTAATTTCTGAAAAATGAGAAAATGGCGAATTGAAGATTCAGCTGAATTGTACAATATTTCAGGATGGGGAATAAATTATTTTTCTATCAATGAAAAAGGAAATGCAGTTGTAACACCAAAAAAAAACGGGGTCGAAGTAGACCTGAAAGAATTGATAGATGAATTATCGATCCGTGATGTCTCTACACCTATTCTTGTTCGATTTCCAGATATCCTGGATAACCGTATTGAAAAAATGTCAAATTGTTTTAAAGCAGCTGCGGAGGAGTATAATTATAAAGGCCAAAATTTTATAATATATCCAATAAAGGTGAACCAGATGAGACCGGTAGTTGAAGAAATTGTGAATCATGGGAGAAAGTTTAATATTGGACTTGAAACCGGTTCAAAACCTGAATTACATGCAGTAATAGCCATAAATACAGAAAATGATTCATTGATTGTTTGTAATGGATATAAAGATGAAGATTATATAGAATTAGCACTTCTTGCCCAAAAAATGGGGAAAAGAATTTTCCTGGTCGCTGAAAAATTAAATGAGTTAAAACTTATTACAAATATTGCCAAAAGGCTAAAGATAAGGCCAAATTTAGGCATGCGTGTAAAATTAGCCAGTTCGGGTAGCGGTAAATGGGAAGAATCGGGAGGGGATGGAAGCAAGTTTGGGCTTACTTCAAGCGAATTATTAGAAGGGCTCGATTTTCTGGAAAAAAATAAAATGAAAGATTGCCTTAGGTTAATTCATTTTCATATAGGTAGTCAGGTTACGAAAATAAGAAGAATAAAAATTGCACTTCGTGAAGCATCACAGTTCTATGTTCAACTTTATCTACGTGGTTTTAATGTGGAATTTGTAGATATTGGCGGCGGACTTGGTGTGGACTATGACGGAACACGTTCATCATACAGTGAAAGCAGTGTTAATTATAGTATCCAGGAATACGTTAACGATTCCATTTCCACACTTGTCGATATAAGCGATAAAAATAAGATACCGCATCCCAATATTATTACTGAATCCGGCCGATCGCTTACAGCGCACCATTCAGTACTAATTTTTGAAGTTCTTGAAACAACAAGCCTGCCTATATGGAACGAAAAGGAAAAAGTGACTGAAGCAGACCATGAATTGGTGCAGGAATTATACAATTTATGGAACGAATTAAATTTATCACGGATGCTCGAATCATGGCACGATGCGCAGCAAATACGCGAAGAAGCGCTCGACAGGTTTAGCCTTGGATTACTCGATTTAAAAACCCGTGCCCAGGTTGAAAAACTCTTTTGGTCTATAACGCATGAGATACATCTTATGACTGCCGATACGAAACATATACCTGATGAATTAAGGCAATTACCAAAACTATTATCAGATAAATACTTTTGTAACTTTTCATTATTTCAATCCTTACCCGATTCATGGGCAATCGATCAGGTTTTCCCAATAATGCCCATTCAGCGTCTGGATGAAAAACCGGAACGATCAGCAACTTTACAGGATATCACCTGCGATTCCGATGGTAAAATAGATAATTTTATTTCAACCAAAAATTCATCTTACCATTTGCCTGTACATTCGCTGAAATCCAAAGAAGCCTATTATTTGGGTGTATTCCTTGTTGGCGCTTACCAGGAAATATTAGGTGATCTGCACAACCTTTTTGGCGATACCAATGCAGTTCATGTCATCGTGGACGATGAGGGTTATAATATAGAACAGATTATTGATGGGGAAACCGTGGCAGAAGTACTTGAATACGTTCAGTACAATCCAAAAAAAATGGTAAGAACGGTAGAAACCTGGGTAACTTCATCGGTTAAATCAGGAATAATATCTGCTTCAGAAGGGAAAGAATTTTTATCGAATTACCGTTCGGGATTGTATGGTTATACCTACCTGGAATAAAATTTAAGAGATAAAACTGTTACCTGTCCCTGAAACCAGACATTTAAAACCATTATTTCTTAAACTTCATTCTTTTTATACTATCCTATTATGGAAGGTTCAAATTATTTTAAAACTACATGATTCCCTGGTCGAGCATTGCATTTGCGACTTTAATAAAACCGGCTATGTTGGCTCCGTTCACATAATTGATATAGCCATCAGGTTCTTTTCCATATTTAATACAAGATTGGTGTATGTTGCGCATAATCTGATGCAATCTGGAATCTACTTCTTCACGGGTCCATGATAGACGCATTGAATTCTGGCTCATTTCAAGGCCTGAGGTAGCAACTCCTCCAGCATTTGCTGCTTTTCCTGGTCCATAAAGTATTTTATTTTTATGAAATACATTCACTGCTTCGATTGTTGAAGGCATATTGGCGCCTTCCGAAACACAAAAACAACCATTTTTAACAAGCACTTCAGCATCTTTTTCAGTTATTTCATTTTGCGTTGCCGAGGGTAATGCTATTTGGCATGGAACATCCCATGGTGCTGACTTTCCTTCTACGTATTTACATTTGTATTTTTCAGCATATTCTTTAATTCTTCCACGTTCAACATTTTTAAGCCATTTAACATAAGCAATTTTATCATCATTCATCCCGTCAGGATCATAAATGTATCCGCTGGAATCGGAAAAGGTTACAACTTTCCCTCCCAATTGATAAGCCTTTTCAGCTGCATGCTGAGCAACATTGCCGGATCCGGATACTGTAATAATTTTGCCCTTAAGGCTATCGCCCCTGGTATTAAGCATTTCTTCAGCGAAATAAACCTGGCCATATCCTGTCGCTTCTGGCCTCATGAGGCTGCCCCCCCATCCGATACTTTTACCTGTTAAAACACCAGTATATTCGTTTCTTATTCGTTTGTATTGCCCAAATAAATAACCGATCTCACGTGTACCAACTCCTATATCACCGGCGGGCACATCAGTATCTGCACCGATATGTTTAGATAATTCAGTCATGAAGTTCTGGCAGAAGCTCATAATTTCGCGTTCTGATTTTGCTTTTGGATCGAAATCAGATCCTCCTTTACCGCCTCCCATAGGTAAAGTGGTAAGGCTATTTTTAAAAACCTGTTCGAAAGCAAGAAACTTTAAAATTCCCAGGTTTACTGATGGGTGAAACCTTAGTCCACCTTTATACGGTCCAATGGCACTATTCATTTGAATACGGTAACCACGATTTATCTGAACTTCACCTTGATCATCCACCCATGCTACCCTGAACATGATTACCCTTTCAGGTTCAGCGATTCGCTCAAGGATTTTTGCATGTTTATATACCGGATTATCTTCAATAAAAGGCAGCAGCGACTCGGCCACTTCCCTGACGGCCTGGTGAAACTCAGTTTCTCCAGGGTTTTTAGCGGTTATATTCGCCATAAAATCTGTTACTAATTTAGACATAGTCACAATTTTTTTTAATTCAGAATGCCTTTCTAAGGTAGCAATTTCTAATGTATTTACGATAAAATAAATTCAATTAATTGTTGACTGGTATTATAATAATGCCATATATCCGACGCTCTTTTATACAAGTGTCTCTTGTTCCAAAAACTAAAAAATTCTTATTAGGTTAGGTTTATTAGAATTTAATAGGTGAAAAGAGAAGTATAAAAAGCAGGAAAATAAACTCAGATGCTAAGTAAAAATTTTATTCAAACTCTGGTCATCGTACTATAGCAAAATAATGACAATGCAATAAGAAATACTTTCCATTAAAGTGACTCCGAAGGGATTCAAACCCCCAACCTTCTGATCCGTAGTCAGATGCTCTATTCAGTTAAGCTACGGAGCCATATTTATTTCAATAATTGACTTTCAAAAAAATATAAGAAAATTGTTCCAAATAAAGTTTTTACTGAAGGATATAAGCACTTTATCTTGTGGTTGCAAAGATAATTTGTTTTGGATTCACCGCAAATAAAAATATTTCGAAACTTTTGTTTCAAAATTATATATTCTAAGAATTTACTTTATTAATAAAATCAACAACAAACACAGATTACAACAAATTTTCAAGATTTTATAAGTTACACTTTAGCCAAAGGATTTTAAAAGAGTAGAGACCAACCATACCGCATTTGAGTTTTGGTGAATTCAGCAGAAATTCTGAAAACTTTATAAAAATTTTGAATTGGTGTAAAGTATCGTATCTGTATCCAGGTTCATTTTAGGGTTACTCATTTTTATAAAAATTTTATACTTCTGATAATAATCCTTATAAAACTCTTATAAGTTTCTTTACAACTTTGTATCGTCTTAAAATGATTAATATGAAATCAACTATTTAATTTTATAATTTATGAAAACAAAAATGAAAGTTTTAGCAATAACGGCCTTTATAGTGGTCGGTTATGCAACTTTAAAAGCCCAGGATACAATTAAAGCTACTGCTGAATTGGTAAGTCACTATGTTTGGAGGGGTTCAATGGCAACCGGAAGCCCAACGCCAAACTTCCAACCTACTTTTGCCTACGGACATGGTCCATTCGAAATTGGTGTATGGGGATCTACAGATTTTGTTGGGAGTTATAAAGAAGTCGATCCGTATATATCTTACGGAGTTGGGTCATGGAAATTTACAATAACCGATTATAACTGGAATTTTGGCCGTGCAAATTATTTTAATTACAAAAACAGTGAAACTGGACATATGTTTGAAGGTTCTATAGGTTATACTGGACCTTCATCTTTACCTTTAACTGTTAGCGTGAATACTATGTTTTATGGTTTTGATCAAAAAGGTAATGGCAATATGCCAGGTAATAAATCAAATATTTCCGCCACTGACTCTACAAAGCAAGCCTATTCGACATATATTGAATTTGGATATACAAAAGGCATGGCAAGTTTCTTCTTTGGATTTACACCAATGGCAAGCTATTATAATAATTATGGTGTGACTAAATGGGATGCAACAGCCGATAAAAAATCTTTTTCAATTGTAAATATCGGTGCAACTATTTCAAGAACTATAAAAATAACAGACAGCTTTTCGTTACCCGTTAGGGCAACTTTAGTCCTTAACCCATCGGCAACATATTCCAGGAATGATTTTGCTCACCTGGTATTTGGCATAACTTTCTAAAATTTTTTAGATTGTAAAGATCTTCTCTTTTTGCGGTTACATTATTTTGTTATGAAGGGGCTGCTTTTAACAATTACACTGCGGCCCTTTCATTTAAAGGTGTGCTTTATTCGCTGCTATTTTAAGAAACTTCCTCCACCTGCAAGGTGCCCGTTATTATTATTTTTTGCATGCAAGACATTATTTGCTTTATTTTATTGAAGTCAATGTGATTCCTAACTTTTTTTGTGAATTTTATTTTAAATTATCGTTCTGAAAGTAAAAATAAAATTTATAAAATCTTTATACCTCCTCATAGTTTCTTTACAAATCCCTTATAATCTTTGGCTTAATTTTGTACAGTAATTAATCCATTTTAAATTATGAAAACAAAAGTTGCAAAATCATTTATCCTTCTTATAGCTGCACCTACTCCTACTGATTCAGCCGTCTCTAATGGCCCGCTAAGCTACCTGATTGGCGGTATAATTGCCCTGCTGATAATGGGCTATTTGGTATACACTTTATTAAGACCCGAAAAATTTTAATAAAATGGACTTCTTTATCATTAAATTCCTCCCGGGCCTGTTCCTGGTCTTTTTCATAGGGTTTATGATATTGTTTGTATTGAAAAAATTATTTCAAATAAATCTTTAATTCGCAAAAAATATGAATGAAGTAATTCAATTGATTCTTTTCATGATAGTATTGGTTGCCCTGGCGCCTTTGTTAGGAAAATTCATGGCAAAGGTTTTCATGGGCGAAAACCATTTCATGAAGCCGGTTTTTGGCTGGCTTGAAAAATTAGTTTACCGGACCACCGGTATCAAAAGCGAAGAGGAAATGAACTGGAAGACCTATATGTATGGCGTCCTTCTTTTCAACCTGTTTGGCCTGGTATTTTTATATCTTTTACAGGTGCTTCAGGCATATTTACCTCTGAACACTGAAAAATTGCCCAATGTACCTTGGCATCTCTCATTTAATACGGCTGTAAGTTTCATGACCAATACCAACTGGCAGTCCTACAGTGGCGAAAATACATTGAGTTATTTTGTTCAGATGATGGGGCTGACTGTGCAGAATTTTGTCAGCGCAGCAACCGGAATTGCTGTACTGCTGGCATTAATTAGGGGGTTGACCAGGAAGACCACCGAGAACCTTGGCATTTTCTGGACTGATATGTCCCGAAGTGTACTATATGTATTATTGCCACTTGCCATTATTCTCACCTTTGCTTTAGTTGGCCAGGGGGCTGTTCAGACATTTTCGCATTATGTCAAAGCAACTACATTGCAGGGACCCGAACAGGTTATTGCACTCGGCCCAGCGGCGTCGCAAATTGCCATCAAACAGCTTGGCACTAACGGAGGTGGTTTCTTTAATGCCAATAGTGCGCACCCATACGAAAACCCAACGCCTTTCAGCAACTTTTTAGAAATGTTAGCCATCATCATCATTTCAGCCGGTTTGGTTTTTACTTACGGTCATTACGCGAAGTCTAAACGCCAAGCTTGGGCTATATTTATTACTATGTTTATCATGTTTGTATCAGGACTTGCCATATCTCTCTTGGCAGAGTACAGTCATAACAATGTATTGAATGTTTCGGGTAACATGGAGGGAAAAGAGGCACGCTTTGGAGTAATGAACAGTGTCCTCTGGTCAGTCACTACAACTGTTACATCGAATGGTTCAGTAAATGCCATGCACGACAGCTTAACTCCCTTATCAGGACTGGTTGCCATGTTCAACCTGATGTTAGGCGAAATTATTTTTGGAGGGGTAGGCTCCGGGCTATATGGGATGATCATTTTTATCTTTCTTACGGTTTTTATTGCAGGGCTTATGGTCGGCCGTACTCCCGAGTACCTGGGAAAAAAAGTGGAAGCGTTTGAAGTCAAGATGTCCATTTTTGCAGTATTGGCTCCCAGTGTTGTCATTAAATTGTTCTCGGCAGTTGCCTGCTCGGTAAAACCAGGTTTGGCAGGCCTCAATAATGCCGGGCCTCACGGGCTTTCTGAGATTATGTACGCCTTCAGTTCTGCTGCCGGGAATAATGGCAGCGCTTTTGCAGGGCTCAATGCCAATACCGTTTTTTATAACGTGATGCTTGGGTTTGGAATGCTCATAGGCCGTTTTGGGATTATCGTCCCGGTAATGGCTATCGCTGGGAGCATGGCTAAGAAAAAAATCACTCCTGTTTCATCAGGCACTTTTAAAACAGACAACTGGTTGTTTGTAATATTGTTGATAGGTGTGATTCTTATTGTAGGCGGTTTGACATTCTTTCCTCCATTGGCATTAGGCCCTATAGTTGAACATTTCTTAATGAATTTGGGTGTAACTTTTTAATTATTTCTAAGATGAATAGTATGGAAAAACGAAATATGAGTCGCTTGTTTACCAGAGAAATTGCGGTACAGGCATTAAAAGATTCCTTTATAAAATTGAACCCGGCTGTCTTGGTAAAAAACCCGGTTATTTTTATCGTGGGGATTGGCGCATTGATGACAACAGTAGTTGTTTTTGCTGATATTTACAGTGGTCATTTTTCTAATTTTAATTTTCAGATCACATTATGGCTTTGGTTTACCGTATTGTTTGCCAATTTTGCAGAAGCGGTTGCTGAGGGCCGTGGAAAAGCACAGGCAGATAGTTTGCGTAAAAGCCGAACCTTAACAAAAGCACGCAGGCTGGTGCATCATAAGGAAGAAATTGTACTGGCGACTGATCTGAGAAAAGGCGACATCGTCGTATGTGACGCAGGAGAAATTATACCTGCAGACGGAGATGTTACCGAAGGAATTGCCAGTGTCGATGAATCAGCCATTACAGGTGAATCGGCACCGGTCATCCGCGAAAGCGGTGGCGACCGCTGTGCAGTAACTGGGGGTACCAAAGTAATCAGTGACCGTATCATTATTAAAGTGACGTCTGAACCGGGAAATACTTTTTTAGACCGCATGATTGCTTTGGTCGAAGGCGCAAAACGTCAAAAAACACCGAATGAAATTGCATTGATCATCCTATTGTCCGGCCTTACAATTATATTCCTGTTAGTAGTAATTTCAATGCCGGCTTATTTTGGATATAGCCTGAAAGCCTCAGGTGTTTCACAAAATCATAACCTGACTTTGCCTGTTCTGATATCATTGCTTGTCTGCCTTATTCCTACAACTATTGGTGGTTTGTTGAGTGCAATCGGGATAAGTGGAATGGACAGGCTATTACGTAAAAATGTTATTGCAACCAGTGGCAAGGCTATAGAAGCAGCTGGCGATACAGATGTTTTGCTTCTCGATAAAACAGGAACCATTACTCTGGGAAATCGCATGGCTACGGAATTTATTCCGGCAGAAGGTATTACTCATGAACAATTGGCAGATGCAGCCCAACTGGCATCCCTTGCCGATGAAACACCAGAAGGACGCTCGGTTGTTATTTTGGCCAAAGAGCAGTTCAACATCAGGGGAAGGGAAATGTCTTCAGATACGGTATTTATTCCTTTTACTGCCCAAACAAGGATGAGCGGTATCGATTTGAGGAAACCTGGTGGTCAGCTTCGCAATATAAGAAAAGGATCTGCTGACGCGATTAAAAAGTTTATTGAAAGCCAGAACGGCTTCTTTCCTAAAAAAGTAGAAGAGGTTGTTTTGAACCTTTCACAACAGGGCGCCACACCATTGGTTGTTGCAGAAAATGACCAGGTTTTGGGTGTCATCCACCTCAAAGATGTAGTGAAGGGTGGCATTAAACTACGATTTGCACAGCTTCGCAAAATGGGTATCCGAACAGTCATGATTACAGGGGATAATCCGCAGACAGCAGCTGCCATAGCGGCCGAAGCCGGAGTGGATGATTTTCTTGCTGAAGCAAAACCCGAGGATAAGTTACGCCGGATACGTGAAGAACAAGTAAATGGGCATTTGGTTGGTATGATTGGAGATGGAACCAATGATGCGCCTGCCCTGGCACAGGCAGATGTAGGCTTAGCAATGAATACAGGTACACAGGCTGCCCGTGAAGCCGGGAACATGGTCGATCTGGACAGCAACCCGACAAAGCTTATTGAGGTGGTTGAAACCGGAAAGCAATTGCTGATGACCCGTGGTGCTTTAACAACATTCAGCATTGCAAACGATGTGGCAAAATATTTTGCCATTATTCCTGCTATAGCTACATTATTGTATGTTACTTCTTCCGGAATAGCTCCTTTAAGCGTTCTTAATATTATGAACCTGACCAATCCGGAAAGCGCTATTTTAAGTGCGGTAATATTCAATGCACTCATAATCGTAGCACTTATCCCACTTGCATTGAAAGGTGTGAAATACCGTCCGATATCTGCCAACCGGGTACTTGCATTAAACATTGTAATCTATGGTATTGGCGGAATAATCATTCCTTTTATAGGAATAAAGCTGATCGATATGTTTCTTATGGTCACGCATATGATTTAGGAATAAGAACAATTAATGAATTAAATACAATATTATGAAAACACAATCTATCATAGCATTAAAGTTTTTGCTGGTTATGACCATCCTCACCGGAATTATTTATCCTCTTTTCATGACAGGAGTGGCGCAACTTAGCTTTCCGGACAAGGCCAATGGAAGCTTAATAACGAAAGATGGCAAAATTATCGGTTCTGAACTAATAGGCCAGAAGTTCGATAGCACTATCTATTTCTGGTCGAGGCCATCAGCCATTGGATATAACCCGATACCATCAGGAGCGTCTAACTATGGGCCAACTAGTGATACCTTAAAAAAGCAGGTTAAGCAACGACGCATTTTATTTGCTAATGCGAATTCCGTAAACGATATTATGACTATTCCCAAGGAAATGATTTTTGCATCGGGCAGTGGCCTTGATCCGCATATTTCACCTGAAGCAGCCTTATTACAGATAGAAAGGGTCGTAAAAGCAAGAAATTTAAATAGTATACAAAAACAAGAACTTGTAAAAGTTTTAAAAAACCTTACAGAAGCTCCGCAATTTTCATGCCTTGGTGAAGAACGGATAAACGTACTGGATTTAAACCTTGAACTAGATAAACTTAGTAAAAATAATATCAACGACAATTAAGAAAACATGAGTTAATTTTCTAAATTTACCCATAGTTTTATAAATTTTTCTATTGGATAAATTTATTGGCAAAGTCTTTTAATTTTTACCACCGTCAATTATGGTGGTTTTTTAAGTTTCAATAAAATCTATGTGTTATGAAAACATCAATCCGTACAAGATTTACATTAGGAATAATGTTTTTCTTTGTAATCATTTTGTTGTTATCGGTTTTTTCGGCTTACTACCTTAACAGGCAGTCGAGGAAAACAAGCGCGATTCTCAAAGAAAACCTTGTTTCCGTTATTTGTGCCCGTGATATGTCAGAAGCCCTTACTAATATAAATCAGGAATACATGAATTGTGTCTTAATTAATAAAAAACCTGATAGCTTCTTTATTAATAATGAGTTAAAATTATTTGATAAATCTCTTCAATTAGAAAAAAATAATATAACAGAAACGGGTGAAGATAAACTTGCATCCGATATTGAATCCGGTTTTAACGAATACCGAGATTCTGCTGTAAAATTTTTTAAATCATCAATACCTGTTACCAGGGTTATATACTTACATAAGAAATTCGATAACCTGTTCCAACTGTTGATACTTCTTTCCCAAATGAACGAAAAAGCAATTGAGGTTAAAACGGATGATGCCAAGGCCTCGGCAAAAAATGCCACCTTGCAAATGACAATTATCGGGACCTTATGTTTTTTAGTTGCATTCGTTTTTACCTTTGGCTTTGCATCCTATTTCAATGAACGTTTTTTTCAATTGTACAATGGAATAAAAGAAATAGTTTCCAGTAATTACGGCCATAGGCTATATTTTGAAGGGAAAGATGAATTTCACGAAATTTCATTGTTATTTAACGAAATGGCAGAGAAATTAAGTGAAAACAATAAGAAAATGACCTTAACTTTACAAGCAGATTCGGAAAAAAATCTTAGTTTAAACGATATTCAGGAGTTAAAAGGAATATTAGTCCGGATAAAAAGTATAGAAGAACAAGCAATAGCATTAATTTCAAGATATGAAAATTTGAAGATTTGAAAATTAATTCAACATTAGCAAAATAATATATATTTATTTATGAAAAATGGAAGACTTGGTTTTTTTGATACTTGCATCTAATCATTTTCAAATTATCAAATCAGCGTTTTCTCAATTCTTTTTGTTCCCTCAACATTAAATTTGTTCTAAGAATATGATAGACTTCCCGGACAAGCGTCCTGATCCTGATGAACTTTTGGCTTCATTGATTAACGAAGAAGAAAAAAGCAAACGGGGAAAACTGAAAATATTTTTTGGTATGTGTGCAGGTGTTGGTAAAACATATACCATGCTGGAAACTGCACATTCTGAAAAGTTGAAGGGCAGTGATATAATTATAGGTTATATTGAAACGCACAAACGTGAAGAGACTGCAAAGTTGGCAGAAGGTTTTGAATTAATACCACGTAAAACCTATGAATACAAATCCACATCTATTGAGGAAATGGATTTGGATGCTATTATAAATAGAAAGCCTCAAATTGTCCTGGTTGATGAATTAGCTCATACCAATGCTCCTGAAAGTCGTCATATAAAAAGATATCAGGATGTTCAGGAAATTCTTGAAAATGGCATCAATGTATATACCACCCTGAACGTTCAGCATCTTGAAAGCCGTTCTGAAACCGTTGCACAAATCACAGGTATTATTGTTCGTGAAACCTTGCCCGATGAAATTTTTGAAAATGCCGATGAAGTTGAGGTGGTTGACCTTTCCCCGGATGAACTGCTGCAAAGGTTATCAGAAGGTAAGGTTTATGCGCCTGAACGTTCGAGGGAAGCAATTGAAAATTTTTTCCGCAAAGGGAATATTACCGCATTGCGCGAAATGGCATTGCGTATTGTTGCCGATAGGGTAGACAAGCAACTGCACGATTATATGCAACATAAGCATATCCGTGGCCCATGGAAATCGGGGTTGCACCTCCTGGTTGCAATTGATTATAGTCAACAATCAACGAGGCTGTTGCGTTGGGCAAAAAACCTTTCCTATTCAATGGGAGCTAACATACAAGCTATTTATGTTGAAACTCAACATAAACTTTCACCTAGGGAACATGAACAACTTGATAAAAACATAAACCTAACAAAACAACTTGGAATTAAATTTCGGATAATTACAAATTATGATATTGTAAAGGCAATTGTCGATTTTGCCCAAAAAGAAAATGTTACACATATCATTGTTGGTAAACCCCGGGTACGCAACGTTGCATCAATGTTTCAGCTTGGAACGTTTGTAAACAGGCTTATACGCTATAGTGGAAACATTGATGTTTATATTCTTGGTTCCGATAGTCAGGCAAAAGACCATTTTAAGAAAAAGGTCTCTATTCCTTCTTTTACTTCAAATATCAAACAATACCTTATAATTTCAATTATTGTTTTTTTAACATCAATTATCTGCTATCTTATTAAAGATTTCATAGGTTACCAGGTTGTTTCTTTCGGCTTGCTGTTTTTGGTATCAATTCTTGCTCTTTTCTATGGCACCGGCCCTATCTTGCTTGCCTCTACATTAAGTGCACTTATTTGGGATTATTTTTTCATTCCTCCGCAATTTACCCTGCACATCGAGAAACCTGTGGATATGCTTATGCTTGTAATGTTTTTTATTATCGCCCTGCTTAATGGAATATTAACTTCAAGGGTCCGCCGACAGGAGAAAAAAATCAGGATACGTGAAGAACGCACTGAAGCACTTTATCAGCTGACAAGAGAATTAACCATGGCTCCCGGAATTGATGAGGTTTCTAAAATTGCCGATAAATATATTCAAAAATATTTTAATTTAGATTGTGCCATAATACTTAAAAACGATTTTAACCAACTCGACAATCAGGTAAGGTATGATACCAAAATTAAACTTTCGGAAAATGAAATAAGTATTGCCGCCTGGGTATTCCGTCATTCGGTGAAGGCAGGAAAATACACTGATACTTTACCTTCGACCGATTTTACATTTTATCCCTTAACAGGAAGTAAGGACAATATGGGGGTCATTGCCGTAAGACATGCCGAAGTATTTACACAAGGTGAAGAACAATTTTGGGAAGCCTTTCTCTCACAAATATCAGGTAAATTAGAGCGTGAGTTTTTGCGAAACGCTGCCAGAAAAACATATTTATTGAGTGAATCCGACAAACTCTACAAAACACTTTTCAATTCCATATCACATGAATTGCGTATCCCGGTGGCCACTATTATGGGTGCTTCAGACACACTTTTATCACAAGATTATCCCAAAGAAACAAAAGTAAAATTGTATAATGAAATTAATACAGCCTCAGTCAGGCTCAACCGGCTTATCGAAAATCTGCTAAATATGTCCCGCCTTGAATCAGGTCGGATAACACCACATCCCGATTGGTGTGACGTTCATGATTTGGCAAACAAAGTATCCGAAACCCTCAAACAGGAATTGCTGCCATTTAAACTATCAATAGTAATTCCTGCCGATATACCTCTGGTATATTTAGATTATGGGCTTATGGAACAGGTTCTCCACAATCTTGTATTAAATGCAACACAAAATACACCGGCTGGGACCAGAATTAGGCTCAAGTTCTTTTATGATAGTGGCTCTCTTACAATTCAGGTAATGGATAGGGGAATAGGATTTCCCGCCACTGAATTATCATCAGTTTTTAATAAGTTTTATCGTGGAAAAGATGCCCAAACAGGGGGAACAGGTTTAGGATTATCAATAGTAAAAGGATTCGTTGAGGCCCATCAAGGTAGTGTAATTGCTGCAAACCGACAAAATGGAGGTGCTATTTTTACCATTAAGATACCAGTTAGGACAATAAACAACATAGAAGAAAAAACAAATTAAAAATGAGACGATTTGAATATTTGAATATTATTTGTAGAATTATATTCAATTACAATCTTTCATCTTTAAATTTTTAAATCAACTAATCTTCAAATTAAATGTATGCAGGAAAATATTCTTATCATTGATGATGAAGTACAAATTCGCCGTCTGCTCGAAATTACATTGTCGGCGCATGGATATAAGATTTCGGAAGCATCAACGGGCAAAGAAGGCCTGGCATTGGCAGCCACAGGACAACCCGTTTTAATAATCCTCGATTTGGGTTTGCCCGATTCCGATGGTCTTGAAATTCTAAAAAAACTTCGTGAATGGTACCAGAAACCTATTATTATCCTCTCAGTCCGGAATTCCGAAGATGATATTGTAAAAGCCCTTGATATTGGGGCAAACGATTACCTCACAAAACCATTTCGTACTGGTGAACTACTTGCTCGAATCAGGGTTGCCATCAGGCAAAGTCAGGGTATTTCAGATAAACCATTTTTGGAATTTGGCACTTTAACAATTGATTTAGCGAACCATATTGCACGAAAGGATAAGGAAATTATAAAACTCACCTCAACTGAATTTTCACTTTTAGCGCTTTTGGCAAAAAACGAAGGCAGGGTACTGACCCATCAATTTATATTAAAAGAAATTTGGGGGATGGGCTATATCGAACAAACCCAGTATCTGAGGGTTTTCATTGCCCAGTTGCGTAAAAAGATTGAAGACGATCCCGCCAAACCAAAACTATTCAATACAGAATCGGGAATAGGTTATCGGTTTGGTGGTTAATTAAAATTCAGGAAAAATATTCTTTCATCGGTTCGAAATAAAATTCTTTCCAGCCTTTTTTATAATCTTTTCCCTGGCCATCCGGAATATTAGAATGACTTAAAATCAATTTGGTACCACCCTTAATTTCTTCGAATTTCAATTCAAGGACTGAATCGGGACTGTCCTCAGGAAATTCTGTTGTACGCCAAAGTTGAACAATTTTTTTAAAAGGTTCTAACTTTTGTGTTTTACCTGAAATATAGTTATCCCAGATTATAAATTTTCCATTTACAACTGGCTCAATTTGAGCGGTATATCCAGTAAAATCGGCATGAATTTTACTATCTAGCCATGCTCTATATAAAGTTTCAGGATCTGTTGCAAATTTTTCATTTAAAATGAATGATTCCATAGTTCATGATTTATTACTAGAAACAATTTAAAATTATTTTGGTTTACTTTTTATCAATTTTGTAATCTGTTTACTATTGTTGCAGAAGCCTGGGCAGTTGGCATGATGAGTATTTCGTCAATGCACACATGCGGTGGCCGCGTAACAACGAAAAGAATAGTTTCAGCAATATCTTTTGCGGAAAGCGGGATGAAACCTTCATAAACTTTTTTGGCACTTTGAATATCACCATGAAAACGAACAATAGAAAATTCAGTTTCTGCCATGCCAGGTGCAATAGAGGTCACTTTAATGTTATGTTTGACCAAATCGATACGCATCCCTTTTGTCAATGCTTCAACAGCATGTTTCGATGCACAATAAACATTCCCCTTTTCGTATACTTCCCTGCCCGCAATTGAACTAATATTTATAATATGGCCACGATTTCTTGAAACCATTAATGGCAATACCTCTCTGGAAATATATAATAAACCTTTAATGTTTGTATCGATCATTTTTTCCCAATCTTCAATATCTCCATTTTGTATATTATCTAAACCGGATGCAAGACCTGCATTATTAATCAGTACATCAATATTGCACCATTCAGTTGGCAAACCAGCGATGGCTTCTCTGACTTGTTTCCTTCTTCTTATGTCGAAACAAAGAATCAGGACTTCCGGCTTTCCCAATGACTCAATTTCATTTTTTAAATTTATCAACCGGTCATTTCTTCTTCCTGTAAGAATAAGGTCATAATTATTTTTACCTAACAGATGTGCAGTTGCAAGGCCAAAACCCGAGGTAGCGCCGGTAATTAAGGCTATTTTCTTTTTTTTCATAATGAATAATAGATTATTTATTTTAATATTATTAATCCAAAATTATCCTTTTCCCGAATAACAAAGGTTTCAATAATAATTATATTTGTTTGCAAATGAAAAATACATTATATCAATTTTAAAAAGGAAAAGTAAACATTATTAAATTATCCGAAACTGGAACAGGTTAAACCATATAAAAATCAAGAGGGATCGAAGAAAAAGCAAGTCGCGTTTATGTTCGATTCAATATCGCTTCGTTATGATTTTTTGAATCACTTTTTATCAATGGGAATAGATAAGAGTTGGCGAAAAAAAGCAATAAATATGCTTAAAGGAAAAGAAATTAAAAATATTCTCGATATTGCTACAGGAACTGGCGATTTTGCTATTGAAGCTTCCCGTTTACCTGAAGTTCAGATTACAGGAATTGATATTTCAGACAAAATGCTTGCCGTTGGGCAGAATAAAATTAAGAAAAAAAATCTTGAAAAAAGAATACGTTTATTTAACGGAGATTCCGAATCTCTATTGTTTGCTGATAATTCTTTCGATGCAGTTACAGTTGCTTTTGGAGTCAGAAATTTTGAAAACCTGGATGTGGGCTTATCAGAAATGTGCAGGGTCTTAAAACCAGGTTGTTTAGCCATTATTCTTGAATTTTCAAAACCCCGGAAATTTCCTTTTAAACAATTGTACTTTTTTTATTTTAATCATATTTTACCGGTTTTAGGTAAATTATTTTCTTATGATGATTCTGCTTACAACTATTTACCTGAATCGGTAAGTCATTTTCCCGATGGGGATGATTTTTTAGTTGAAATGAGAAATGCGGGATTTCAGGAGTGCTCTGTAAAAATATTAACTTTTGGTATTGCCGCGATATATTCAGGTAAGAAAAAATAGGCGTTTCTTGTCAGGATTATAAGAAAGTAATATTTTCGTACAATAATCGTTAAATAAATTATTTGAACTGACTAATTAATAAATATTGTATTATTTGTTGAAAAAAAATTTTTATATCATATTTCTTTGTTTCATTGCCGGAAAAAGTTTTTCCCAGGAAACTAAAGTAAGGAACAATCCCGAATACGACGATAAACTAATTCATTTTGGTTATACATTAGGCTTAAATGAAATGGAATTCAGTTTTGGAAGAAATTATAAGGCAAATCCAAATGATACATTATATGCCGATTTGGTAAAACCCATGCTTGGATTTCATGTTGGCATGATTTCGGATTTAAGGTTAGGTGAATATTTTGACCTTCGTTTACAGCCAAGTTATAATTTTAGTCAGCGTAACCTGGTATTTTTTGTAAATCGGAAATTAAATACTCAAATGAACCTCGAATCAAGCATGATCGATATTCCATTATCTTTAAAATACAAAGCAAAACGGATTAATAATTACCGTCCCTATTTATTAGGAGGTGGAAGTGTAAGGTACGATCTGGCAGCTAAAAAGAAATTCGATGAATCGACAAATGAATATGTACTCCTTAGGCCATTCGATATTTATTATGAAATAGGCTTTGGTATTGATTTCTACCTGACCTATTTTAAGTTTTCCACGGAAATTAAACTTTCTGTTGGAACATTAAATATCCTTAATCATAGCAAATCGCCTTCTCAACCGGAATATGTAAATGCTTTGACCAAACTAAATTCCAATATAATTTTATTTTCAATGCATTTCGAATAATATTTTTCATTTACATTATTTAAAAAATTTGTGCAGGAGATAATCACTCTTTCAATAAGCCCAAAGGAAGCCTCAGGGGAAAAGTTCTATCGGTTAATAGCAGCTCAAAAATTAGGAATAGATATAAAACAAATCCGATTCATTAGAATAATTAAAAAATCTTTTGATGCACGGCACAAGGAAATCATAGTCAATTTATCATTACAGGTTTTTATAGACGAAGATGCACCTGGTGAAGTTTATAAAAAGTTTGAATATCCATTTGCAGGAAATAAAGAACCAGTAATAATTGTTGGTGCCGGTCCTGCCGGGTTGTTTGCAGCATTAAGGTTAATAGAACTTGGTAAAAAACCTCTAATCCTGGAAAGGGGAAAGGAGGTTTCGGAAAGAAAGGTGGATGTTGCCCAAATAAGCAGGAATGGAAAAATAAACCCCGATTCGAATTATTGTTTTGGAGAAGGGGGAGCAGGAACATTTTCTGATGGAAAGTTGTATACAAGATCAAATAAAAGAGGAAACCTTCAAAGAATTTATGAAATTTTCCATTACCATGGCGCAGGTGAAGAAATTTTGTTTGAAGCCCACCCTCATATTGGAACTGATAAATTGCCTGAAATTATTATTAACATCAGGAATACTATTTTACAAAGTGGTGGAGAAATATTTTTTAATACCCGAATAACTAATCTGTACATTGAATCTGATATTGTAAAAGGAGTTATTACCCAAAGCAGAGAAATTATAAAATCTAAAGCAATAATTTTGGCAACGGGTCATTCAGCACGAGATATTTATAAAATGCTTTTTGAACATCAGATTGCTTTGGAACCTAAACAATTTGCCATGGGCGTCAGGGTTGAACATCCACAGGAACTGATTGACCAAATTCAATACCACCGGAATCAGCATAATGAATATCTTCCGCCAGCTTCTTACAGTTTAACAGAACAGGTGAATGGCCGAGGAGTATTTTCATTTTGCATGTGCCCCGGAGGTTTTATAGTTCCGTCTGCAACTGAACAAAACCAGGTTGTAACAAATGGCATGTCGGCTTCAAAACGCAATTCCCCTTTTGCTAATTCCGGCATCGTGGTGGAAATAAAAGAGGAAGACTTTTTTCAATTTAATGATAAAGGGGTTATAGCAGGCCTGGCTTTTCAGGAACAACTCGAAAATATTGCATGGCAAAACGGGGGCAGATCGCAGGTTGCGCCAGCTCAAAGACTTGATGATTTTGTCAGGGGAAGAAATTCATCATCTCTGCCAAAAATATCATATTTCCCCGGAGCAATCTCATCTCCTGTCCATCATTGGCTTCCAGATAAACTATCTTCTGCATTGAGAGAAGGAATTAAAAAGTTCGATAAAAAAATGCATGGCTTTCTTACCAATGAAGCAGTTGTCCTGGGAGTCGAATCCCGGACCTCATCTCCTTTGCGAATTATAAGAAACAAAGACACTTATTGCCACATTAATGTTGAAGGCCTATATCCTTGTGGTGAAGGTGCCGGATATTCAGGAGGAATCGCTTCTTCTGCAATGGATGGTGAAAATTGTGCTGAAAAAGTTGTTGAAAAATTAAATAATAATTAATTGTGAAATTTTAAATACTTCAGGTATGTTAAAATCCAAAGAAATTGCCCTGATGATCGATCATAGTGTT
>Ga0182021_10001721_pt1 | contig 25370 bp, 29 predicted proteins | sample 612E3MmetaG_FD_120493 | JGI IMG/M metagenome (GOLD analysis project Ga0182021, IMG submission 120493) | Permafrost microbial communities from Stordalen Mire, Sweden - 612E3M metaG (Illumina Assembly) | ecosystem: Environmental > Terrestrial > Soil > Wetlands > Permafrost | place: Sweden... | reverse complement strand
TCGTTAGGACGACCATGGGCAGGGTAGATTCTCTTAACTTTCATCGAGCGAAGATGTTGCCAATTCTTGAAAGCGTCAGATCCTTCTGGCGAGCCATTCTCTATAGGTAAAGTCTCCAGTGAAGGCAATTCCTTGGTCGAGGATAAGGCTAACGTGATCTGTGCTGTGCCCTTGAGTAGAGATGATTTCGCCATCGATTTCAAGCATTTTGAGGAAAACTCGACTGCTCTTAACTGCCAGCTCTATGTTGCCCTCATTCTTAATCTCATGGAGTGACATCGGGGGCTTGATGAATTTCTTCTAGTCTTTTAGATGTTCTATTTGATTTTCCATCACGATAAGCTTAGCGCCTTTGTCCTTCATTTCTTGAGCAATGACGCCATGATCCATATGGTAATGGGTGATTAATACATGCGTTACATCTTTCACGGATAGACTCTTTGCTGCAAGGTTCCACTTGAGTTCTTGCATCCCGCCTGGCCAACCGACGCCTACAAGTAGTTTTGAATTCTTTGAAATTATCAGGTAGCAGTTGACCGATCTATAACCGACGTTAATAATTTTCAATTAATCACTGTAAGCGGATATGAATGCAGTTAAACATAATTCTATCTGAAAGCAGTTCGATTTAGCTTAACCCAATAGGTTTGTAGTGAATGGGGCATACGGCTAATAGACAAAGCATATCGTTGAGTAGAAACCTAAAATGCTTAGAGATTAAACTAGATTAGTGGAGGATGAAATACGACTAAGAAAGAATCCTGTTTTAATGCTGAGTATACTGGGGGCTTCAAACTTACAGTTGAGCCAGATGGAACATTTGTTGCTGTTAAGGGTAAAAATAAGCTCACGGCCAATTCAGCAAACGAGCTTTATGAATTGATAAAGAAGTTCATCAAAGCATAAAGGAGCAATAGAATATACTAAATAACCTTATCCGGGGGGATTACAGCGCCCAGACAGAAGTTCAAATCTACAGATGATTACATAGCTGCTTTTCCTAAGAATGTACAAACCCTTTTGGAAGAACTGAGGCAAACGATCAGAGAAGCTGCACCTGAAGCTACGGAAGTGATTAGCTACCAGATGCCTGCTTTCAAACTAAATGGCAATTTGGTGTGGTTTGCCGCGTTGAAAAATCATATTGGGTTTTATCCTACTTCTTCAGCTATCGAGACGTTCAAAGAAAAGTTGTCGCCTTATGAAACAAGTAAAGGTACGGTTAAATTTTCATTAGACGAGCCATTTCCTTTTGACTTAATTAAAGAAATGGTTCGGTTTAGAGTTAAGGAGAATAATAACAAAGCGATGCATGTCAAGCGGGTTGCTAGAGAATTTGAACGAATAAAAGTGGAGAAAACTTGAAGGAAAAGCGTGAAACGAAACATATAATCTTATATATTAATACCCAATATACTTGGGAAAAAAGAGGTACTTTTGAATGTTAAAAACAACGGATTTATCTGACTGCAAAACATTCAAAGAACAAACAATTATTGTAATTGACTCTAACGTTGCAAATGAGTCTGCAACTGGAAACACAATTAATCTTGACGCAGAGATCAGTCATAAAACAATCACAGCTTATTTACAATGGAAATTTCCAGACAGAGAACATAACGAAAATAAGAAATTGATAAACTTGCTCTTAAATGACCTTAATTCCGCAGGAATTAAAAACTATACTCAAATTGAAAAAGTTGTTAACGATAATTTGAAGTGGTTTAATTCTTTTGAAAAAGCCAATCCACCTTCAAACTCGATTAATCACCGTTTCTCAGACATTGGTGCAATCAGAATTATTTTAACTGAAAAATTTGTACCCTGATCAGCCATCGACAATTTGAGAAGAAATTCCTACTCTGTAACTAAATACTTCAAGTTCAGAGTGTTTTTTGTCTCAATGATTATTTCGCTGCATAATAGAAATGATATAAGATAGACCGATAGCTAAAGATTGTATCTTGAATTAATAAATCAAGTTTGTGAAGTGGGATAGAATGCAATATAGAACGGTTCCGAAAAATGGAGACAAATTATCTGCGCTAGGGTTTGGGACTATGCGTTTACCGCAAAAGTCACTCAAAATTGATGAGGAACGAGCGATAAACCAAATACGTAATGCAATTGATAACGGCGTCAACTATGTTGACACTGCTTTTCCTTATCATGCTGGCGAAAGCGAAAAACTAGTAGGAAAAGCGCTTGGGGAAGGTTACCGCGAAAAAGTGAAGCTTGCAACCAAACTTTCCCACTTCATGATAAATAAGCCTGAGGATATGGATAAATTTCTTAGTTTGCAGTTGGCTAAGCTTCAAACTGACCACATTGACTATTACTTGCTTCATTCGCTTGACTCTGAAGCATGGCGTAAGCTGCAAAGCTTCAACGTTTTAAAATTCCTCCAAAAAGCAAAAGCCGACGGCAAAATAGTGAACGTGGGCTTTTCATTTCATGGCTCACGATCAACATTTAAGGAAATCGTAGATGCAAACGACTGGACTATGTGCCAAATACAATACAATTTTTTAGATGAGAACTTGCAGGCTGGAACTGAAGGTCTGCGGTATGCCGCTTCAAAGAAACTTGCAGTTATGGTTATGGAGCCTCTGAGGGGCGGAGGGTTAGCTGGTAAACTTCCAAAAGAAGTTAAGCAAATTTATGATAACGCCAAAACAAGTAGGACGGCTGCCGAATGGGGTTTGCGTTGGGTGTGGAATCACCCCGAAGTAACTGTTGTTCTTTCAGGGATGAATGATGAAAAACAGGTTCAAGAAAACATTAAAACCGCTGAAACTGCCCTGCCCGGCTCGCTTGGTCAAGAGGATCTCTCCGTTATAAGTAATGTGGCGAGTTGTTACAGGCGCTTGATGAAAGTTCCTTGCACGGGATGCGCTTACTGCATGCCCTGTCCAAATGGCGTAAATATTCCCTCCAACTTCAGCATTTATAATCAATATCATATGTTTGGCAACAAAATCTACACAAGAGGAATATACGCTGTGATGCTTATGGGTATAATGCATGGTGAACCGTCGGATGCTTCGCTTTGCAAAAACTGCGGGGCATGCGCCAAAAAATGTCCACAGCATATTGCAATTCCAGACGAGCTTAAAGTGGTAAAAGGCAACCTAGGCGGGCTGCAAACAAAAATAATGCTTCCAATAATAAAGAGAATGGCGAAGCGACAATTCACTACAAAACTCGAATAAAACAAAATGATTCAGATTTTATTTGCTAATGTTTTGCATTTTGGCTGTTGCTGTGAGACGCAGTGGATTGCCCCAAACCCGCAAATCAGGTCAACGCAATCTACGCCAATCACTTTTCTTTTTGGGAATAGTTTCTGAAGAATAGATAACGCTTTTTTGTCATTTTCGCTATTGAAGGTTGGAACCAAAACTGTTTTGTTTCCAATATAGAAGTTTGTGTAGCTTGCTGGGAGTCTTTTTCTGTTACATTCGATGTTTCCAGGCATGGGCAGTTTGACAATCTTAAGTTTTTTGCCGTCTTGATCGGTTGATTGGCATAGTATTTCATAATTTTTTCTAAGGGCTTCTGTGTTCTCATCATTTCCTTCTTCAAAGGCGCAGACGACTGTTGTGGGATTAACGAACCGTGCAAGGTCATCAACGTGGCCATCGGTATCATCTCCTGCAATGCCGCATCTTAACCAGATAATGTTAGTTACGCCCAAATAGTCTGTTAGGTATTTTTCGATTTTTTCTTTGCCAAGTTGGGCGTTCCTGTTCTTGTTAAGAAGGCATTGTTCAGTCGTGAGCAGGGTTCCTTTTCCATTAACATCAATTGAGCCGCCTTCCAAAACAATGCCCGGTTCAAAACAATTCAAGCGCATTGCGTTGTTTATTATCTGGGGAATTTGGGCATCTTTTAGTAGTTCTTCGTATTTTTCTCCCCAGGAATTAAAAATCCAGTGCACCATAGCTAATTTTTGTTCTCGGTTCATCACAAATATTGGGCCATAATCTCGAAACCAAACGTCAGCATAATCAAATTCGAAAAAACGTATTTTCTTTAAATCAATTTTTCTTTTTTCAAACAAATCCGTAATTTTCTTCTTCATGACAGTATCTTTGACAAAAAGGTTTACGAATTCGTCTTTGTGGATTAATTTGATAATTTGAATGAAAGTTTCCTCGACTTTTTCAACGCCAGATGTGAAAGTTGTGGAATCGTGTGGCCAAGCTAACCAGATAGCTTCATGCTTACACCATTCAGGTGGCATGCTATATCCTAGTTCATGAGGTGTCTTGTTCGGTAAAAAATTTGCATCAATCATAATATTCCCTCAAGTACAACTCTCGGTAAGTGAAGAATAAGTGTCGGGTCGCCGATTTTTCAGAAAACCCCATCCTTCTTGAATTTTTTTGTTTTTGCTAAGGTCAACTTTTACGACCAGTGTTTCCTCTTTAGAGTTGTTTGCTTCTCCAAGTACCTTTCCAAATGAGTCACATACAAATGAGCCGCCCCAAAAATTCAGTTGACCTTCTTTTCCTACCCGATTAACTGCAGCAACATGAACTCCATTAACTATCGCATGTGCACGCTGCACTGTTCTCCAAGCATCATGCCAGTCTCCGTCGGATGAATTATAACCCTCAATATAGCCAATTGCAGTGGGGTAAAAAATAATTTCTGCGCCTTTAAGCGCATTAATTCTAGCCGCCTCAGGAAACCATTGGTCATAGCAAATAAGCACTCCTATGTTGGCAAAACTGGTTTCATAAACATGGTAGCCTTGGTCACCTGCTTCAAAATAGTTCTTTTCATAAAACAATGGATCTTGGGGGATGTGCATTTTGCGATAGCACCCCGTTATTTTTCCATCTGCATCAATTATGACGGCTGAATTGTAGTATTTTCCGTTTGAAGCTTTTTCAAATAGTGGTGCAATTATGACTATTTTTTCTTCTTTCGCCAGCTCCGAGAAAGTTTTTGTGGAGTCTCCGGGGATCGTTTCAGCTAATTGGCTGACGTCCTGTTTTTCTTCTTGGGGAAAATAACGGGTTCTATATAGTTCCTGAAGGCAGACAATTTGAGTTCCCTTTGCGGCGGCTTCCTTGATTCTTTTTATGGTCTTCTTCATGTTGTCTGTTATATCCTCTGAAACAGACGTTTGAATAAGGCCAATCGTAACGATTTTTGTTTTTTCTTCTGCTTCAGTGGATGCCATTATGTTTCCTTAATTGCAATTATGTGATAGCTGGTCGTAATAACTTTTCTGAAGCAAATGCGGGAGCAAGTCAAGAGAATGAGATAAAAATAAATAAGAGAATAGATAGGTTGTGTTGATTTCTCAGATGATAGCTAAGGTCAGAGTTAAGATTATTAATTAGGGTTAGTGACTATCTGTTATTTCTTCCACTTTCTGTTTTGCGTCTTCCGTTGTTCCTTAGCAAGCTTAGATTACAGACAAGTCTGGCACTCATCTATTTTCTTATTTAGCTATGCGCTAAAGCCTCTGCTACCCGTTGGCCATATTCTGGGTCACCTTTCGAGAAGATCTGAATTTGTCGAAGCTGGATTTCTTTATTAGCGTTGCGAAGGTGGGGCGCAATGTTCCAGATTAGGTGTTCGCTGTCTACATCGCTCATGAGGCGGTAAAGATTTCCTAGTTGTACAAAGTCATTGTTTGGGTGTGTGTATGGTTGACGCGCAACTTTGCCTGATACTGTAAATTCTGGTTCTGCAGCTTTGATGTCAGGTTCCGGTCCACTAAAGCTGTTGGGGTAATAGTTTGGTGCGTCGCCTTCGTTTCCATCAAAACGCATGTATCCATCACGTTGATAGTTTTTGACTTTAACACCTTTAGGTTGGTTAACTGGCAATAATGCGAAGTTGGGTCCCAAGCGATAACGGTGAGCGTCATCATATGCAAAAAGACGCCCTTGAAGCATCTTGTCAGGTGAAGCTCCGATGCCTGGCACGAAGTTCCCTGGAGAAAACGCTGCCTGTTGACTTCAGCAAAATAGTTCGAAGGATTGCGATTCAACACCATCTTGCCAATATCCATCGGAGGATAATCACCATGAGGCCAGACTTCAGTGACGTCAAATACGTCAAACCGGTAATTTTCTGCTTCTTTAGCTGGCATTATTTGCATTTGAAGGGTCCATGAAGGAAACTCGCCTTTTTTGATAGCGTCATGGAGATCGCGTGTGGCGTGATCAGGGTCGGCCCCTTTGATGTGTTCAGCTTCTTCTCTGGTTAGATTTTGAATGCCTTGATCAGTTTTGAAATGATATTTAACCCAAAAGATTTCTCCATCGTCATTATATCATTTGAAAGTGTGGCTTCCAAAGCCATTCATGTTTCGAAAAGATTGAGGGGTTCCTCTGTCGGAGAACAAAATTGTTACCTGATGTAGCGATTCCGGCGTCAAAGACAAGAAATCCCAAAACATGTTTGGATCTTTAAGATTCGATCCCGGATTACGTTTTTGGGTGTGAATGAAATCTGGAAATTTTAGGGGGTCACGTATGAAGAAAACTGGCGTATTGTTTCCCACAAGATCATAATTGCCATCTTCAGTATAGAACTTTAGTGCGAATCCTCTTGGGTCTCGTTCCGCGTCTGCAGACCCTTTTTCTCCACCCACAGTTGAAAATCTTGCGAAAACTTCTGTGCGTTTCCCAACTTCAGATAGGAACTTGGCTTTTGTATATTTCCTTACGTCTTTGGTTACTTCAAAATAACCGCCTGCACCGGCTCCTTTGGCATGAACAATTCGTTCAGGGGATACGTTCGCGATTAAAATGCGCTAACTTCTCGATTAAGTGTACATCCTGAAGCATTACAAATCCATTGTTGCCAATAGTTAGAGAATTTTGGTCATCCGAAACGGAGGACCCTTGGTTTGTAGTAAAAGTTTCTTTCAAAAAAATTCCTGCTTTAATCATAAAGCAAGATAACTATGGCATGAGGTTACTTAAAAATGATTTATTCCGCTACTAAATTTCAATTTGCTTTTTGGTACCTTTAAATGCGTAGTCAAAGAATTTTTCGGTGGTTCCCTCAGAAGTCCATTCTGAGCGTATTCTTGTTTTCTTTTCAACCTTACGTAATTCAGAAAGTAGCAATCGATTTAGTTCCCTTGCGCTTTCTCCCCTCAATTCCGCATTTACTTCAAATCCTTCATTGACTGGTTTTATGGAGCCATTTTTGATTGCATGTTCCAAGACTGGTTTTATTGCTGATGGATCTGCGCTGCTTATCTTTGCAAATAACTTGAATCTTTTCTCAGACACAATGTGTCAATCCCATGTTTCTTGCAGCTTAACGGTTTGCGTGTTTTTCTGAGTGTAGTTGTCCACCCGTCGCCCAATTGCTCTTTGGCGCTTCATAAATCACGATTGTAACTGCATCCTTGGGAATGCCTATGTCCTCGAAGACTTTTGTTATTCCCTCAACTGTTTTTTTCTTGTTTTCGGCACTCATACCTTCCCAAACAGAAACTTGAACTACCGGCATACATTTTACCTCAATCACCTTTTCATGGTCGTTTTATTATATCTTCGCTTAGCATGACTAGAATTTTCTTCTTAATTTGACGATTAAATTTTCTGCGTTGCCTGTCACTCTTTAAATATAGAAAAGCTATTTTCATAATCCAACAATAACTAACTATTCAGGCGCAACTTCTATGGAAAGAAAAGATTACCTCCAAACACCAGTTAAACACATAAAAATAGATGGCGCGCTAACAGTTGACAAGTTGATGCAGCAGTTTAATGGGTCAGGTGCCCTTGGCGCTGGACGCTTAGCTACAGCATGCAACATCTACGAGAAAATGCTCAAAGACAAAGACTGCACTATCTTCTTAGCACTTTCAGGCGCAGTTGTACCTGCAGGCATGAGAACAATAATTACTGATTTGATAAGAAAGAAACTTGTGGATATAATTGTCAGCACTGGTGCATGTATGGTTCATGACGCCATCGAAGCAGTCGGAGGGCACCATTACCAAGGAGGATGGGCGGTAAATGATCAGGAACTCTACAAATATCATTTATTCAGGATTTATGACATTTTTGTTCCAGAAGAAGATTATGTTAGACTTGATTTCAAATTATCAGAAATGTACGACAATATAGCAGCCGAACGCAAAGGTGAAAGCTTAGCATCAAACGAATTTGCATGGGAAATCGGTAAACGTCTCACGGACGAAAACTCTATTCTAAGAGCGGCCTATGAGGAGAACGTGCCCATATTTCTTCCAGCTGTCCGGGACTCAGAATTTGGTTTCATCCATTGGCTCCACTCGTCCCAAGAAAACAAGAAACCTGTGCTTCTGGTTGATGCATTCAAAGATGTACCCACCATTTGCAATATCTGCGCTAAATCACCTAAAAACGGTATGATAGTGATCGGCGGTGGAGTTCCACGCAATACAATCCAATCTTCCGCTTTGGCCTCTAAGAAAGGTTTGGACTACGCAGTAGTAATTACTTTGGATAGGCCGGAAACAGGAGGCTTATCGGGCTCAACATTGGAGGAGACCGTTAGTTGGGGAAAAATGAAGGGACATGCCGACCACGTTATGGTTATCGGAGAAGCACTCATGGTTTTCCCATTCATTGTTGCTTCCGTCACTGAGCGGTTAGGTGAAAGCTTTAGACGCAATCCTTTTTTGCATTTTGAAAACCAGATCAAGGAGTCTAAACCATGACGGATGGTAACGATGCGGAAAAGTACTGCGGTAACTGTGACAGCCACAACTCATATGAGTACCCAATTAAAGTTTTCTGTTCAACCCGCTACGGCAAAAACAAAAACCCCATAGTTGACACGCTCTGGCACTGTGAGGATTATAATAAGGTTAGCCAAGAATGCTATTGCACTCGAGAAGCCTTGAAGAAGAAAAATGGCGACAAAGCGACACAAAGTTAAAGTTAATAATTGGAACGATGTTTATTTGAAAACCTACAGCCCGGTGGTGTAGTGGTCAAGCATAGGGGCCTCTGGAGCCCTTGACGAGAGTTCGAATCTCTCCCGGGCTACTATATCCAATCTAGAAAATATCTCAAAACAAAAATATTTTAATTGAAAGGGATTTGGGCGGAAATTTATTAGTAGTGAACTAAAAGAATTTTGGCTAAAAACTATTTAGTAACTTGACAAGATAATTATGCGATGCTCATGGTTCAAAAAGGCTTTATAACCGTTACCGATAATGCGTTGGCAAATCTTATCTGGAATGATTTAAAAACTGAATCAACTGCAAAAAATTTAATCTCAAGTCAAGATCAGATTTCTTTTTCCTCTCCAAAATCCAAACAAGGAACCCGAAAACTATCGATTTTTCTGTACAGTATTACCAAAGAAATGATTACAAGAAACGTGTCTCCTTCCGCGAATGGTTCTGAGAAAAACACAAATAACCTTTTTTTTGTTTTGCATTATCTTATTACGCCATTTACTGGAAACGACAAAGATGATCATGCTTTACTTGAAGAAATAATAAGTACAGTTTTAGCAACACCACTAATTTCTGTTACGGATAACGAGCGCAATGTCGAACTCAAGATGAAAGTAGATTCGCTTTCTCTAAATGAGCTGACTAAACTGTGGATTGCGTTGGGGACCCCACTAAAACTTTCCATGAGCTTAACTATCTCCTCTTCTGAGCCATCGTATGACTCCCAAGTAGAAGGAATGAGTGCCAATGCAACTCCTCAAATTTCTGCAATTGACACAAAGCATGTTACCCAACTTTACAATGCCGTGCTCAAAACTTTCTCTGAGCAATCCTCTAGTTGGATGAACCGGAATATGCTGATTAAACAGTGGGTTCTTCAAGAATTCAAGAAAAACACTGGAATGACTGTGGAGGAGATGCTGATTGCGCTTAACCATTTAGGCGACAAAATAGAACAACACAAGTCAATACTCGAATTTATAGAACCCCTGAACATATTGGCTGGATACTACCAACACCAACTTGACGAACTAAAGGGATTGCAGAAATTGTCACATAAACAGACAGAGAACCTTGAAACAATAAAAATATGGATTAGAGAGGTTAAGACTTTGGTGGAAGCGTTGGGGCTAAAAGAAATTGTGTAAATTGGAAAAATAGCTTGCATTTTGGGCTCAACTTTTATATGTAAAATTTACAATAACATGTTAATTGAAATAATCGGGTGTTGTGAATGGCAGATTTGAAAGATTGTCCTTTTGGACAAGACATAAAAGATGATTGCAAAAGATGCGATTACTCCACAAGCAACCATTATGATCCAACTACTGGAAAATGCGTCAAAAGATGACACAATTTTTTCACTAATGCAGACGAAATATGTTTGGAATATTATTTGTAAAGCACTTATCTCATCCTATGGACAAACGATTTTGACGACCACCGCGTTATCAGCTGAAAACCAGAAAATTTTTGAGGTATAGATATTAAGGCTGATTTCATATTATTCAAGTCTGATTACAATGAATATGGGGCTTCAGGTTTTTGAGCTAAACAGCAAGGAAGATAACCCTTTTCAAAGAAACTTCCGCTTCGCTGTCGTTGATTTCAGTAAATCTGAGAGTTATCCTTCAAACTTCGTATGTATGCTACCGCTAAAACTAGGAGCTGGAAAAACAGACAGTGTTTTCCTTAAGCTTTTTGGAACAAAAAGCGTTGAGCAAGCGAGAGTATTGTTAACTGCGGCTTTAAAAGTTGAAAATGACTCTGTAATTAAAGCTGAAATTGAAAGAAGGCTAAAACTGCTTGATCCTGCACAACCATCCCAAATTAAATGCAGTTCATGCGGCGCTCTTTTTCGCCCTCAAAGGATTAGACGTTATAGGAAGAATTTCTGCCAAGCGTGCATGAAAAAGAAGTATGGAAATCGATAGTTCAACAGTAAAATTCCTTTGTCCCTTACCATTTTGAATTAATAATTTTCCAAAGATTATTTTTTGATTGTTTTTTCTAAAATAATAGCTAACGCCATTAAAACTAATAGGCAAGCTTATTTGGTTGAGCGACATTTATCAAAATTTATGATTTTGAAGAGGTCGTTCTATGAACAAGAAGTTATAACAGTTGCGACCGCACTTCTTGGAAAAATTCTGGTTCATGAATCCGTTGATGGAACCACAGCAGGTAGAATAGTTGAAACAGAGGCTTATTTGGGACCTGAAGATGAGGCTGCTCACAGTTCGGGCGGTCGGCGAACAACTAGAAACGAGGTTATGTATGGATTAAAAGGTCATGCTTATGTCTATTTTATTTACGGTCTATATTATTGCCTTAACGTCACGGCGGGTGATGTACCAGGAAAACCTGAGGCTGTCCTTCTTAGGGCAATTGAACCAGTTGCTGGCGAAGACATAATGGCAAAACGCAGACAATTAGCAGAGGGAAAAAATGCCAACTTGACAAATGGACCAAGCAAGCTGTGCATGGCGATGGGTATATCCAAGCGTCAAAATAAAGCCGCCATAACCACTCCCCCTATTTATATAAATGATGCACCTGCACCCGAAGAGGCGATTGTAGAAACCACCCGAATAGGAGTAGACTATGCCGGAGAATGGAAAAACAGGAATTGGAGATTTTATTTGAAAGAAAACCTTTTTGTTTCAAAAAAATAACCGGTCAAAGCTCAAGGTGCTCAAATTAGGCAGAGAAAAAATTCACTTACTTGCCTTAGCGATTGCTGGCTTATCGGTTGGAACATGTTTCCTCAAAAAGCCACTTCTTGCAGACAGAGCTGGTAAAAGTTTCTCAACTGCAATAAACGCGATTGTAGCGTAAGCGATCCCGCCTAAAACATCCATAAAATAGTGCTCACCTAGGTAGACTGCGCTGAACCACGTTCCAACTGGAATGATTGCCACAGGAAGGCTTTTCCACTTCCAAATTTTAAAGGCAAAAAGGAAAACCAGCCAAGGCATAGCTGAATGCATGCTGGGGAAGGCTGCATATAGGTTTCCGCCTAGAAAATCGAACAATGTTTTGTAAACAGGTAAACCCAGATGAACATCAACTGATCCAGTTAATATTCTTGTAACATTTGGAACCGCAATCCACGGAGGCGCGACAGGGTAAAAAAGGAACGTTATCAAGGCGCTGTAGGTTAGTACTCCGAAGGCGACGGTATATTTCCAATAGTTACTAGGGCTTTTTCTCCAAATAACAAAAGCGAAAACAGTCGGAACAAAGAAATATATTCCATAGAAAACGGCTCCCATGTAATCTAAGACTGGAAATCTGAAATTTTGCTGCAGAATCAAAGTTGGAAGCTGACCAAAGATTTGCAGATCCATATTGCGTGGTCCAGCATGAAGATTATACAAAGAGACCGTGCCTACAAAGCTGTACATTATTTCATACGAGAGAAATACTGTGACAAATGGGAGCCAATCCTTTAGCGCACGCCATGTGCGTTGGTTATATGCAGCGTAAAATAGGATGCCTAAAACAAGAAATTCAGGTCCTGGAATAATTTTGTATTCAATGCAGAAAATTGTTATAGCAATCGCATAAATTGCTGAGAAAAGAAGAGAGAAGAAGCGTGAAGAGTGATAGTCAAAGCTCAAATCAATCTTCAATTTTTCGATTTTGAGAGTTGGTTTCTCTTCTTTTCTCTTAACCATTTTATGTCGTCCTGACCGCTTTCAATTAGGTTATTGTTCCTTTTTAAATGCCTTTTCCCAATTCACCACCAAAAAGATGACAACATAGTTACAATATGGAAAAAATATGCAATTCAAGCCACAGAGAATTAAATTGAGAAGATGCTCTAAAATTGATTAAAGACAATGATCAAGCTACACTTGAATATCTGCGGAGATTTTACAACATCGATTGGGAAGATCCAGAGATTTACGATTTAGTTTTGAACACAGGAAAGATCGATTTAGATACGGCAGCGCGTGTGATCGCGTCGGCAACCTCGCAATCATGATAAGTATTCAATAACATTTTATAGAGCGGCATAACACTTTTGTGGCGAATGCTCGGAAACTAATTTCCTTTAACTCTTAAGAAGAATAACAACAGTGGAATTGCCATATTTTGAAAAAATGGGTTTGAATTGCTTTTTTGCTGCAAAGCTTGAATCGTTTGCAGGTTGCGTCAACAGTCGTCAAGGGGCGTCAATAATAGTTAACGTTAAAAAATCTGAAGATAAAGAATTTGAGCGATTTATTCTGTTACGTTTCTGTAAGTGACATTTTCGCTTGCAGTTGAACTTTTTCGTGCTTAAAGAACCAAAAGAAACTTTAAAGACTCTACAAACCCTATAACGCCTGTGGAACAATGGAAAGAGTTTGGGATGAATTAAAAAAGATCGAAGCCCAAGCAGAGCAAATCCAAAGCGATGCTCTAGATAGGGCAAAAAAAACAGTTCTTCTGGCAAAGCAGGATGCGGAAAAACTGGTCGAAAACAGCAAAACTTACGCTGAAGCTGAGTCACAGAAGCTTTACGCCAAAGCTATAGAGGAAGCTAATCAGGAACGCGAGAAAAACCTAAAAGCCAATGAAGAAGCCGCCGGAAACCTGAAATCAAAAGCTGAAAAAAACACCGATAAAGCGGTTTTAGTAGTTGTTAATGCCGTACTTGAGGACACCAAAATTTGACTCAGACAACACAATATGCTTCTGTTCTAGCTAAAATCGGCGCAGAAAGAAGCAAACTTCTCAGTGAGGCTAAACTTAAGGCGCTCGCAGAAAACAAAAGCCTCAGTGAATTTGCTGCTCAACTTCGAGATACAAGTTACCAGGAACAAATCTCCAAATTGTCTCTTCCACTTACATGCCGAAAGCTTGAAAGAGCATTTAACGAAAACCTCATCGACTCTTACATAAAAATAATAAAGTATTCTCCTAAAAAAGCAGGAAAATATCTAAGTTTGTATCTTTTACGATTCGAAATTGAGCATTTAAAGGCGCTTATGAAAACAACCAGCGCCAAACTGACTTCTGAACAAAAACTAGCAAAAATCTACTTTTCTGTGGAAGATTATCTTAAAAGACGTACATTCATGGAGGAAGCCGTTAAAGCTTCTACTCCAACCCAAATAATTCATGCCTTAAAGGGTACAGAGTATTTTTCACCGTTGAATATGGGGCTTAAAAATTATGAAGAAAACTCCTCTACCTCATCTTTTGATGTATTTTTAGACAAGTTTTTTTACGAAAAACTTTACGATGGCTACCAAAGCCTTAGCAAAAAAGAGCAGCTTTACGCAAACTTTTACGCAAGCATGGAAAACGACGGCTTCGCATTGATTACTTTGTTAAGAGGCAAAGCATTAAACTACGAACCCAATTGGCTGCGGCTTGTGATTCCTCAAAACTACTTCAACCTCAACAAATCAACAATGGAGGCTTTAGTAACCGCAGTTGATTTTGAAGCAGCATTTAAAATAGTTCTCGACAGTTACTACGCAAAATTCTTTGTCAAAGCACAAAATCTTGAGGAAACAATATCAACCGCTGCAAAAGCCTTCAAAAAAACGGTGAATCAACATGCTAAGTCAAGCGCGATTAGTGAAACTTTTAACATTGGTTCACCTCTTGCCTTCTTGACCCAGAAAGAAACAGAAGTTTATAACCTTACGATTTTGAGTTTGGGTGTAGATTCTGCGATGAAGCCTGAAGAAATTCGGAACCAACTTTTAATTTAGAAATTTTTAGTGGTTTCTTCCACTTATTTGGGGTCTTCTTTCCGTTTAAGCACAACATTAGTGTGTGTGAATTTTTGTTTAAACGGGTTGAACTCCTTCCCTGTGCCTTTGTAGAACTTGCTGAACCACTCGTAAAAGTGTAGTCTTAGCGTATGGATGAAAACAATTAATCCTTCAAGGGCAATCACGAAGATGTTCCCACCAACTATGACTATGCCACTAATAATCAAGCTTATAATTGAAGAAAAACCTATCAAATTGGCTACGGTGTATGTCACAAGAAGTAAAGCCCAATGCGCCATGAGTAAAGCAAGAATTCGACTGTAAGAAATAGTGTTACTTAGCAAACGTGTCATGAAGTCGCCTCCTTCAAAAAGGCTTTGGCCAAAGGAGCCTTCGTGGGTTTGAGATGCCAACTCCTCTTCACCTTGAGTCTCAATGGATCGAAATGAAAGATGCGAAAACGCAATAAAAGTAGGCTTGGCAATAACCATTAAAATAAACGGAACGACAATCAGCAATACAGGGCCTGAAAACCATACCGCGATATTTAACTTATAAACTACAATAAGCAAAACTGAACAAATATAAAATGCTATTCTGGGAACCGAGAAGAAAACGGCATTAACGAAATCACGTTGAATAGCAAAATTCACCATCTCCAATATTAATCCGCTTAAGATTTGTAAGACGCCTATGACTAGTGCGAAGATTAAGAAGCTGAATACGTTAGTGGTTGGGCTAAAAGGGTCGAACCATAAAGCCGGGAATAATGTCTTGCCGAAAAACTCACCGTAGAGCGCTCCCGCAACTATGGCAGCTGCTCCACAGGTTGCCATTATCCAACAGACATTTCTTATTCCATCGTTTTTCTTAATTAAGAAAAACATTGCCAATCCACCGACCAGCAGAATTAATCCATGCCCCATGTCGCCAAACATTAGCCCAAAAAGAATTGGGAAACTAATTGCCATTAATGCTGTCGGGTCTAACTCATTGTAGTGTGGCAAACCGTAAAGTTTAGTGAGTTCTTCAAAAGGAGTGACGAACCTGTTATGGCTAATTTTGGTGGGAGGATCCGCAGTCGCAGCCACTTCATTTTTCAAAACCATAACTTTTCCTTCGAGCATGTTAGTAACTTTTTCGTTGAGTTCTGCGAATTTTTTCTCCGGCACGAATCCTTTAACAGTTGCTAACCGGCCCGACTGTAATATTTTTCTTTCAGCTTGCAGAAGCGCAAGAATGTTTTCCGAAGTTTCCTTCAACGAAGCAAGATTATCTTTGTTTTCTTCACCTAATTTATTGAGTGCCTCACACAGACCTTTTTCTTTGTCTGTATTTTCTTTCAGTTGCTTGTTAACTTCTTTTGATGCGTCATTCACATTGTGTGGTAACTCTTTAGGAATATGAAAGACTTCGGCATGATATGTCCTCAGGATTTTCTCGGCATCTGCTTGATATTTAACTGGGAGAGCTAAACAAGCAAAAGTTACTTCTTTGCTTATGGAACTACGATTAATAAAAATTGGAAATCCTGCAAGGGCTGTTTCTAAACCGGAAAAGTTTTTGGTCGGAACACTTGCCACTGCAACATAAATTAACTTCAAATCTTCCATAGCAACAAGGTCTACTTCCATGATAGTGAGCCTTTCCAACATGCTTTTGATGTGATTGAGTTGTTCAGTTTTTTCTTGCATGAAAGAAAGGGCTTCATTAAGACTGTCCACTTCTTTTTTCAGTGTTAAAATTTTTTGGCTGGTGGCTTCCAATAAAGCATGCCAATTCTCCGCTGTAACCTGAGTTATTCTCGGTTGGGGTAATTGGAAAATGCTGAGGAGGCTTGATTTTTCTTTTACAATCTGATTAATTAATACATTTACGTCTGCAAGAGACCCTTCGACCTTCTGGATACTCTGGTTGAACTCAGTTAAACCTGCGTTGTCTTGAGCCGTCTGTTCTATATGGAATTCTCCGAAATTATTCAATGCTTCCAAAATCGGCTCTACGTCTTTCTTAACGCAGATTATTGATGTAGAGGTCATTCTTTCTGGTCGCAACATTTTTAACAGAATGTTTGATTTACCAACAAACATTTAAAGTTATATTTGGCGATGACATGATTGGCTTCGTAATTGGAGACAGTGACATGATTACTGGCTTTAGACTCGTGGGTGTTGAAGGCGTCGAAGCTTCCACAAGCGATGAGGCTCGACAAGCACTAATTAAAGCTCTTACGCGAAGTGATATTGGCGTGATAATTATTAGCGAAGCCTTCTCAACTGATCCCTCCATGCGGCAAGAAGTTGATAAATTACGTCAGGAACGAGTTACCCCCCTAATCGTGGAGATTCCAGGAAGCAAGGGTCCCGCAAACAAAATGGCACTATCAGATATTGTGAGTAAAATACTAGGCATCAAAATGTAACGGTGAACTAATGTGAGTGATAAAAATGGTATTTCAGCGATTGCAAAAGAAGTTGTGGGCGATGTACAAAAAGAAGCAGAAGCCACAATTTTGGCTGCGGAAAGTGAAGCGAAAGCAATTTTGAAAGCGGCAAAAGAGCAAGCAGATCAAAACTACGTAGCGATAATCACCCAAGCCAAATCGAAAACAGAAGCTGAAAAACGGAAAATTGCTTCCGTAACTGAGGTGGAGATGAGGAATCGTCTGCTTCGGACAAAAGAGGATTTAGTTGATGCAGCTTTCGAGAAAGCTTTGGTTGGACTTAGAAATTTTGTAGAAACTGACGATTACCATGATTATCTGCTAAAGATTATACAAAACGCCGCTGAAAGAATCGGCAAAAAAGATCTCGCGATACAAGTAAACGCTAAAGATAAAGAATGGTTAACGTCAGATGTGCTGAAACGTTTATCTAAGAAGTTGCATTGTGAATTGAGACTAATCGAAAAAACCAGTGATTACATTGGGGGATGCATAATCCAAACCGAAGACGGAAAAATAATCTTTGATGTTACCTTGGATAATCGGTTGGAAGAACTTAAACCAGTTTTACGTGTTGAAATAGCAAAAACATTGTTTGGAGAGTCGGTATAAAAATGCTCGTTAAAGGAAGTGTGATCAGTGTTGCAGGACCAGTCGTCGAGGCTACGGGCATGGCACAAGCAGTCATGCATGAAATGGTCGAAGTTGGTAATGATCGTTTAATCGGCGAAATTATCCGGTTAGAGGGCGAACAAGCAACCATTCAAGTCTACCAAAACACGACTGGGCTCAAACTCGACGAACCCGTCTTAGGCACAGGAAGTCCCCTCTCAGTGGAATTAGCTCCAGGAATTGTTGGCAACGTCTTTGACGGTATCCAGAGACCTCTTGAAGAACTAAAAAACCTAACAGGCGCCTTCATAAAGCAAGCAGCCGGAATGAAGTCTCTTTCTAGAAATAAAAAATGGACTTTTGTTCCAACAGCTAAAGCTGGAGCTAAACTTGTAGGCGGCGATATACTCGGCACAGTACAAGAAACAGCCCTATTTGAGCACCGCATACTGGTTCCAGTTAACGTTCAAGGCAATCTGACTAAGATTGCACCGAAAGGCGACTACACAATTATAGAAACAATCGCGACGATCGAATCAAATGGAGTCAAAGTTGACTTGCCTATGCTTCAGAAATGGCCAGTCAGAGAACCACGCCCCCACACTCGAAGGCTGTTTGCTACTTCTCCTTTAATCACCGGACAACGTGTTATCGATACTTTCTTCCCTGTAGCTAAAGGCGGAAGTGCATCTATCCCTGGTCCCTTCGGCTCAGGAAAAACTGTAACTCAGCAGCAATTGGCGAAGTGGTCAGATGCCAACATCATCATTTACGTGGGCTGCGGAGAACGCGGTAACGAAATGGTTGATGTTCTAGATAGCTTCCCCAAATTAATCGATCCAACATCTGGGTACCCGCTCATGGAGCGAACAGTTCTCGTCGCTAACACAAGTAACATGCCAGTCTCGGCTCGAGAAGCCAGCATTTACACTGGTATCACTCTCGCAGAATACTTCCGTGACATGGGCTACGCCGTAGCATTGATGGCTGACTCCACAAGCAGATGGGCAGAAGCCCTCCGAGAAGTATCCGGGCGACTCGAAGAAATGCCTGCTGAAGAAGGCTTCCCAAGCTACCTACCATCGCGTCTCGCAGAATTCTACGAACGCACAGGCGTCGTCGAAACCTTAGGTTCAGACAAACGCGTCGGTTCCATCTGCGCAATCGGAGCAGTTTCCCCTCCAGGCGGAGACTTCTCAGAACCAGTTACCCAACACACAAAACGTTTCACCAGAGTTTTCTGGGCATTAGACGCTGAACTTGCAGCTGCCAGACACTATCCGTCAATTAACTGGATGGCAAGCTATAGCGGCTACATCCAAGACCTCGCGGAGTGGTGGCATAAACAAGTCGATAAAAACTGGAATAGCTACCGAGAGGAAGCCATGCGCATATTACAGGCTGAAGATGACCTTAAAAACATCGTAAAACTCGTCGGTCCAGAAGCTTTACCTGACAAACAACGCTTAATCTTGGAAACCGCCAGAATCATACGCATTGCCTTCCTTCAGCAGAACGCTTTAGATGCAATCGACACTTACAGTTCTCCGAATAAACAGTTTAAGATGTTGAAGATAATCGTGGACTATCATCGATTAGCTGACAATGTGGTAAGTAAGGGTGCACCAATATTCAAAGTTACAGAATTGCCGATCACTGAGGAAATTATGCGTATGAAAACTTCGATACCCAACGATAAATGCGAGTTGTTGGACGATTTGGAGAAGAGAATGTATGAAGGGTTCGGAATGTTGGAGGCAACATTGAGGTAATTATTATGGCAACAAAAACAGGCTCAAGATTGGAATATAAAGGGGTTGCTTCAATTTCTGGCCCAATCATCGTCGTAGAAAACGTGCAAGGCGTAGGCTACGATGAATTGGTCGCAGTTAAAACTCAAAGTGGCGAAACGCGCCTGGGAAAAGTTATCAAAATCACACAGAAAGCCGTCACTGTACAAGTCTTCGAAGGTACAACAGGCCTATCGCCCTCAGAAACACGCACGCGCTTTCTTGGACACGCATTAGAAGTTCCAGTTTCCACAGAAATGCTTGGGCGCGTCATGAACAGTTTCGGCGAACCCATCGACGGTTACCCACGCTTCTTCACAGAAGAAAAACGCGATGTCAACGGCTTCCCACTAAACCCCGTAGCCCGAGAATACCCCAAGGAATTCATCCAAACTGGGATCTCTGCTATCGATGGGTTAACGAGTCTTGTTCGAGGACAGAAGCTTCCAGTTTTCAGCGGTCCAGGTCTTGCGCATAATGAACTTGCCGCCCAGATTGTGAGGCAAGCTCAGATTCGCAGTGGAGGGGAAGACTTCTCAATAGTCTTCATTGCTATGGGATTAGAACATGACGATGCTGCCTTCTTCCGCAAAAGTTTCGAGGAAACAGGAGCTATAAAAAACGTTGCAATGTTCCTGAACTTGGCTGATGACCCACCAGTAGAACGTATTATTACTCCAAGAGCTGGCTTGACTTTAGCAGAGTATCTGGCATATGAGCAAGATACCCATGTGTTGGTCATCTTAACTGACATGACAAACTATTGTGAGGCTCTTCGAGAGGTGAGTGCTTCAATGGAAGAAGTGCCCAGCAGGAAAGGTTACCCAGGTTACATGTACAGTGACTTAGCAAGCATATACGAACGGGCAGGTAGAATACATGGCAAAAAAGGCTCTATAACACAAATGCCAATTCTGACCATGCCAAACGACGACATTACACACCCAATTCCCGACCTAACGGGTTATATTACTGAGGGACAAATCGTTTTGTCTCGCTCTTTAGAGAAACAAGGAATCTATCCGCCAATCTACGTATCCACTAGTCTGTCTAGACTGATGAAAGACGGAATAGGCAAAGACAGCACACGAGAAGACCACGCTAACGTTTCAAGCCAACTATATTCAGCTTACTCCCAATACAACTCAGTGAAATCGCTAGTGACAATCATCGGCGAGGAAGGTCTGGGTCAAAGAGACAAAGAGTACTTACGCTTCGGCGAAGCCTTCGAGAAAACTCTTATTCAGCAAGGCAAAAATGAGAACCGCACAATCGAACAGACACTTTCAATCGCTTGGGATGTACTTTCATTGTTACCCGACGAAGAATTAACCAGCATAAAACCTGAATATATTCAGAAGTACTATCCAAAATTTGCCAGCGAGGTCAAGTAACAAAATTGTCCTCTGAAAATGTTAGTCCCACAAGGATAAACCTGATTCAAACAAAAAAGACGTTAAACCTTGCAGAGTCTGGTCGCGAGGTCCTTGAACGTAAACGTGACATACTGTTGCGTGAACTGAGAAACAGTATTTATGAAGCCGAAAGCACCCGCGAGGAACTTTTGAAGGTGCTTGAGAAAGCTTACGAAAGATTAAGGGACGCAAACATGGCAAAGGGTTCGGAGACAGTTGTTAGCGTTGCTTTGGGCTCGAGTACTGAAGCTCAATACCTTATAGATTACAAAAGCATCATGGGCGTAACCGTGCCATCTGTAAAATTTCAAGGTGAACCTGACGTGAAACCAGACTACGGCTTCGCCAACACCAGCGTAGAACTAGACAAAGCCTTCAAGCAATTCTATAAAGTTCTAAGTTTAATCGCTGATTTAGCTAGAACAGAAGGAACTACATTTCAGATAGCCAACGACGTACGCAGAACCCAGCGTCGAGTCAACGCCTTAAACTATGTTCTTATCCCCAGGTATCGTACAACCGCCAAATGGATAGAACTGGTGCTAGAAGAAAAAGATCGAGAAGAATTTGTTAGAACTAAAATAATCAAACGTGTAATTAAGGAGCGAAAATAAAATGAAGTTCAGTTCGCAAACCATAAAAAAAATCTTGGTTCCCACCGATGGATCAGACTATAGCATTCATGCTGCAGAATACGCCATGAGCATAGCTAAAACCCACGATGCACAAATTATGGTCGTTTATGTGCTAGATGAAGTTGTCATCGACCGATTTGCCAAAGTAACAGAACGCGAAGATATCGAAAAGGAACTCAAAGCTGACGGTCAACGATACGTCAATTATATTCTTGATTTAGCCGAGAAAGAAGGTGTTAAAGCAACATCTTTGATTGCAAAAGGAAGACCATTTGAACAAATTGTACATCTCTCTAACGGCCTAGAAATGGATTTGATTGTGCTGGGGACTTATGGACGAAGAGGCGCTGAAAGAATCCTCATCGGCAGCGTAGCCGAACGCGTGATTGAATACGCTCATTGTCCCGTCTTAGTTGTAAAATAAGTGTTGGAGCACCTAATCTTTGACAAATAAAGACAAGATAGATGAAGACTTCAACAAGTTTAACCTGGACATTGAGCAAGCGACAGAGAGAGAAATGAATAGACTCCGCGAAGAAATCAATGCACTCAAGGAAAAAGCCTACAAAATGAGTGAAGAGCTGTTGAACGCTTCCTCTAATGAAGAGAAAAGAAGTTAATTAAGAAAAAAGTTAATAGCCAAGCTTGTTGTGTGCAATGTTAATGGAGTGATGTAGCTTGAAAAAGAAACTATTATTGCTCGTAATACTTACCCTTGTGCTTCTGCCTCTCATGAGCGTTGCAGCCGCGTTAACAATCGACACAATACAAAATCAAACTACCACCACAACGACAACTGGACAATTCGACAGAGTCGGCATTGCGATCGGTGCTGCATTAGCAATTGGGTTACCTGGCTTAGGCGCAGGTATAGCAATTTCTGCAGCTGGAAGCGCAGCCATCAGTGCATTGGCTGAAAAACCTGAAACGTTCTTTAGAAGTTTCTTGATTATTGCGTTGGCTGAAGCATTGGCAATTTACGGTTTGATTATGGGTATTCTACTCTGGCTAAAACTTTAGAAGACATACTTTTTAAACAGGATTTGTGCTGGTAGAAACCAGTTTATCCCTTTTTAGTTTCTTACAACCACTGGACAACAGGTTGGAAACTCATAAAAAGATAAAGCTCTCAGGTTTCAATGTTGTTAAAAGCATTTCCGATTCGATAGATTAAGACTCCTCGTTGTTATGCATAAATATTTTTCAAACATTGTCCGCTATATTCAACAAGCGTTAAATAATACTTCGAAATAAAACAGCGGAAGGCGACATGATGGATAAATGGGCGGATTACTTAGTCTCTGCAGTTAGAACTAGCCCCGATCAGAAGCATATTGATTGTATAGAATGTCATTCGGATTTTGGCTGCGTAGTCTGCGAGAACATCATTCTTTCCCGAACTGACCTTATTTCAAAAATAAAGGAAGGATGCACATACGCGACAGTTTTTAGAACACCCATGGGCAAATGGCGCAAAGGCCAAGATGTGCATCTGGTAAATGTTGATGGCAAAGACTTCCTTAGAACTGACTTAAAAAACAATGTCGCTTCCGACAACTTTGACGATGTTCCAGAGTTTTAATATGATTAAGGAAGCTACCATTCCAGAACAGATCAAAAAAGGTTGCTTAACCAATCAATTGATGTTAAGCAGAAGGCATCTTCTTAGCTCTTGCTTGTTGTTACAAGCACTAGACAACAACATAAATTTAAATGGCGTTTTTTGATTATCCTATTATTGGTGTTTTTTTGCCGATGAATAGGCGTGAATTTATCAAAATTGGCGCTGTAGCAGCGATAGGCGTGGGAGTTGCAAGCGCAATTGAAATTCCTATCTTAGAGAATAATATCAATAATGACAACGCTAAGGTTAAGCAACTGCAAAGTCAAGTGACTCAAGGTCAAGGGGTCTTTCTGACTTTAAACGGTACGGAACGTTTAGTAGTTGAAGCTTTAGCCGAAGCTATAATTCCAACTGATGGTAATGGTCCAGGCGCAAAGGAGGCGGGCGTTATATATTTCATAGACCGCATGCTTGCGGGAAATTACGGCAAGGGCGGTAACATGTTTCTTCAAGGTCCGTTTGTCATTCCTCAATCTAAGGCCGTAACGGTTATTGGTTCGATTTACCCCAGCACAACGAAAACAGCGATAACTTACTCGGCTGGCACTATGGCGCCTGGATTGCAAGCAGGTACCGCTTATCAATATGCTTTTAATCCAAGAGAGTTCTGGCGTCGAGGAATAGTATTTCTTGAAAACTATTGTAAGGCGGCACATAATAATCCATTTGAAATCCTTTCGTCTGCCGATCAAATAACAGTGCTTCAAGAATTATTTGATAATAGCTCAAGCAATACCGCCCTACAATCGGCTTTCCAAGGTCCAAACGCTGCGGAATTCTTCAATGATGTACATGACCTGGTTACCGCCGGCTTCTGGGCCGATCCGATATATGGTGGAAACCAAGGTATGGTAGGTTGGAAACTGATAGGTTTTAACGCAAATTACTGGGGCGACGACATTGGTTTAGGCGCAATGAAGTTAATGGTTGCAAGTACGCCTACCCGATTGCAGCCCAAGAGTTTAGGCGATCTTCAGAAAGAAGGCGGAGGATTATAAAATGTCAAGCGTAATTAATCATCCAGGAACCGATGTAGTGGTATGTGGATTAGGCCATATGGGAGGTCCAATAGCGGCAGAACTCACCGCCGCGGGGTATCAAGTTGTCGGAATAGAAAAAGGGCCATTCTGGGACTATACTAATGATTGGAGACAAGACAACAAAGATGACGAATGGGCTATCGCAGTAGAACGTAAGTTTGATCATCCACTTTATATTTCAACTTTTACACTTCGAAACAACTTGAATCAGTTTGCTTTGCCTGTAAGACGATACACCAAAAACGTCCAATATCACGCCTTGGGTCATGCAGTCGGTGGTGTCGGAACTCATTATGGAGGAGGCTTAGGTAGATTTTCACCGTGGTCTTATCAGCCTGTGACCATGACACAGGAAAAGTACGGGGACACTGGATATAACACCATACTTAGCAATGTAAAAGGCGGACATCCAGACTTAGAAGACTGGCCAGTTACTTACGATGACATGGTACCCTACTATAACTCCTGGGAGCAAGCGATAGGCGTTGTAGGAAACAAGCAAACCGGTCAAGACCCATTTATTCCAAACGCAAGGTTCCCCATGCCACCCCATCCAACTACACCCTACGCAACCATTTTTAAAAATGCGGTACAAAGTCTGGGGTATACTCCTTTTGATACAGTAAGTGGCTTAATTAGTGGCGGTTACACAAACCAGTATGGCATTTCAAGAAACGGCTGCGTTTATTGCGGTTGGTGCGCTTCTAAATGCAATTATCCTTGCGAAGTAGGAGCCAAAAGTAGCTCTCATGTTACTACAATTCCAGCGGCTGTCAACTCCGGAAAATTTGATATGCGCTTAGAGTCATACGTTTATCGCATTGATACTGACACCTCAGGAAAAGCTACTGGCGTAAGATATTATGATTCTTTAGGTCAAGTACATGTTCAGCCGGCAAAAGTAGTGTTCAATGGGCTATGGGGATTCAATATTATCCGTTTGATGCTACTATCAGGAATGGGCACACCATATGACCCTGTGCAACATACTGGTTCACTTGGACGAGGATTAGCCAACGGCTACGCTCCTAACACTTCTAGCGCAAGTGTCAAGCTAAGTGTCGGAGCAAACGCTTATGTCAGTGGAAATGGAGCTGGCGGGGGTTACAACATAATGGATCTTAACGAGGTTAATCCCAAGTTTAGCCACGCGGAT
>Ga0182021_10001719_pt1 | contig 25372 bp, 26 predicted proteins | sample 612E3MmetaG_FD_120493 | JGI IMG/M metagenome (GOLD analysis project Ga0182021, IMG submission 120493) | Permafrost microbial communities from Stordalen Mire, Sweden - 612E3M metaG (Illumina Assembly) | ecosystem: Environmental > Terrestrial > Soil > Wetlands > Permafrost | place: Sweden... | reverse complement strand
TCTGGTGGAGATGCATGAAGCGGCCCATATCGTGAACGCCGCCACGCCGCGCAGCCTGATCCTGCTGGATGAAGTGGGGAGAGGAACGAGCACATTCGACGGCATCAGCATAGCATGGGCTTTCACGGAGTACCTCCACGAGAAGGTTGGGGCACGCACGCTCTTTGCCACCCACTATCATGAGCTGAACGAACTTGCCGATCTCTTCCCCCGAATCATCAATCTCAAGGTGGAGGTGCGGGAGTATGGAAGCAAGGTCGTTTTTCTGCACAAGGTCTCTCCCGGCGTGGCCGACCATTCCTACGGAATCCATGTCGCACGTATGGCGGGACTGCCGCAGGAAGTGACCGACCGGGCGCAGGTGCTCCTGAAGAATCTCGAGGGAACGGATCTCTCCGTTCACGGCACAAGCGCTGTAAAGAAGCGGGGACGGGTGCAGGCGCCCGAAGTACAGCTTACGCTCTTCGAGATGAAGGACGACCCCCTGCGGGCCGAGTTGGCATCCCTGGACATCGATGGGATGACGCCGATCGAAGCGCTCCAAACTCTCGCTGCGCTCCGCAAGAAAGCGGGTGAGAGACCATAGGCAGCACACTGGGGAGGAACTGATGACAGGACAGGAGATCAAGCTGCTCCAGGCATTCAACGCATGGGCAACGACACGAATCTTTGACGCCGTCGCTTCGTTGCCGCACGAGGACGTCATCAAAGACATGAAAAGCAGCCACACCAGCATCCACGGTACGATTCTCCACCAGGTGCTCGCGGAGCGGCGTTGGCTTCAAAGGTGGACGGGCGGCCCCGCAGTCAAACCCATGACAGCGGCCGATGCACCGACAGTTGCCGCACTCCGCAGGCTTTGGGAACAAACGGGATATGATGGAGCAAAATTCTTCAGCACGCTGACAGACCAGAAACTCCAGGCGCCGCTGACGTACACCGATGTTGCCGGTCAGAAAACGACGCTTCCTCTCTGGCAATCGGTTCTTCACGTGGTCGATCATTCGACGTACCACAGGGGCCAGGTTGTCGCGCTGTTCCGTCAGCTTGGGCATACCCCGCCCTCGACCGGGATGGCGTTGTTCTTCCGGGAGGTGGCAAAGATCGCGTAGGAGTCCCGCCTCCTCAGGTGGGGAACCGCAATTCCCGCACCTTTCTCACTGCCTGGGCGGAGGGTGACAGGGGTCGAAATGAGTAAAAACGGCGAAATTGTCAGCATTTCGCCGTTTTTGTGGTGTTGGAATTCCCCTCCCCTTTCCGTACCTTTGATGAACAGCGTGGTCCCTCAAGGGGCCACGGTTTTTTTCTCGGGCATTCGGAACAGGATGGCGGCATTCGATGGGATTGTATCCTCAGCCAAACAAGTGGCAGTGCGGTCCATTCGCACTGAAATACGCACTCATCATGCTTGGCAGAATCGTCGATGAAAACGTGGTTTCACGCGTTGCGGGAACGCATTGGTGGAATGGGACGGATGAGATTAAGCTCGCACGTGCGGCAAAGGCGTATAACTGCGAAATGAAGGTCATCCGGAGGAAGAATTCCCTCCGCGCAAAACGTGAACTCCTTCTCGTCCTGAAGAAGGGCTATCCGGCTCTCCTCTGCGTCGATGCATGGAACCACTGGATCACTGTTGTCGGAGCAGAACGGGGGAAGTTCATTACGATCGACAGTCGTGAGGCCCCTGTTGTTTGCATCGAGACGTGGCTGAGTTTGAAGAAGCGATGGGTGTATGCCGAACCCGACCCGGAGGATCCGACCCAACAGCGCCGATTGTACGATCTTCATCCGGTCATCCCCAAGTTTCGTGTCCGCACCAAAGCGCGCTTCTCCCTGAAACGAGCCCATTACCTGCGGCGGCCGGAGAACAACGCGTTTGCGCAGTCATGGGACGAGTACTTCAACGACCTCTCTCATATCTGTATTCCCCGCACGCCCCGCGCGGAGAAGGTTATCTCCATGGGGGAGCTTCTCCGCCGCCATGGCGCGATGTTGCGCGAACAGATCGCTTTCTGGCACGGGACGGTTTCCCGGGAGCGTGTCGGGAAAGTCCTTCGCAACATGCAGTTCGTTGCAGACACCTACGATTTCGTCGTCCGGGTGGAGGACGAGAAACGCGCGATTGCTGCAATCACCGTCAACCTTGCCTTCTGGGCCGCAAGCACGTACGGCGTCAACGCGATTTACGGCAACGCGTGAGGATATGATCCGTTCTTTCACCCTCTCCCGGCGCTTCTCCACCACGCAGGCGGGGCGCGACTGCTCAATGCGGATTCGCTTCTGCTCACTCGCGTCGCTCCTCATCGCATGTGTCTTGCTTTCGTGCCGGCACGCCCCTCCCTCGCTTGTCCACAAAAGTGGTGCCGACAGCGTTGCAATCCTCAATGACAATCTTGCGCATCGCGCGGCAATGGACACGTTTTTCCGGGAAGACCCTCATTCTCCGTTCGTACGGGACACCAGCGTCGCGTACCATGGCCTGCGGTGGTTTCCCGTCGACCCGGTCTATTGCGTCCGCTCGGTGCTCCACACCTCCTCCTCTCCGGATACCGTCATTGTCATGGGAACGCGGGGCGAGGAACGACGCCAGCTTCGTTACGGATATTTCGAGTTTCTCCTCCCGGGGACCGAAGGGACGGCGGCGACGGTCCGCCTCAACGTCTATAAATTCACGCCCTCTGATCGCGATAGGTATGAAAACTTTCCGGAAAACCTTTGCGTCTGGTTTACCGATCAGACCACAGGGAGCGAAACATACGCGGTTGGCCGGTACATCGATGTGGGAGACGACGCACACGATGCAGCGCATTCCTACACCATCGACCTGAACAAGGCCTACAATCCGTATTGCGCGTACAGTACAATGTATTCCTGCGCTATCCCCCGATCCGAAGATCGCGTTGACGTTCCCCTTCGCGTCGGCGAAATGAAGTATCACGAATGACCCTTATCCCTACTCTGCATGGACCAGCATAAGTTATACCGAACGATCAAACTCCTCAGCGAGGCAAAATTCCGGACGGAGGAACAACTCCTCGGATACGTCCTCGAAAACATCATCGTCAACGAGGACATCGCCATCAACGGAGGCCGGATCTGGAAGCTTGACGCCGCAAACGGGACGTACCGCCTCCTCCGGCAATACGGCGAAATGGAGGCGATCGAAAAGAATTTCCGCATCAGGGTTCATGATTACCCGATGTTTCTTCAACTCGACAAAAGGGGGACGATCGTCGATACCGAGACCAACCGGTATCTCCGGAAGAAGGGGATCGTCCATTACTCTGCAACGGGCGTGGGGGAAAAAATCGCCTGGAAATCCTACCGGCTCTACCAATACGTTCTTGCCATCAACGCCAACTTTCTGAAGCACGACATGTTGTACGCGCTGAACATCATCGGCAGCGCGCTGACATCGTCGCTGTCGCGTCGCAGGAGCGAGACGAAGGCAGAGGCGCTGGAGCGCGATCTCGACAAGGCCCGCGAAATCCAACGGAGCATTCTGCCGGCGCATGAATTGAAATTCGGCATGTACGACCTCTACGGGATTTCGATTTCGGAACGGATCGTCGGAGGGGATTTCTTTGATTATCTGCAGGCGAGCGACGACAAGGACCGGCTTGGCGTAGTGATCGGAGACGCCGCCAGCAAGGGACTCTCTGCGGCTGCACAAGCCCTCTATGTTTCAGGCGCCCTCCGGATGGGGGTTGAGTTCCAGACCAAGATGAGTTCTCTCATTGGACGGCTGAACCGGATGGTGGGAAAAACCTTCACGCCGGAGCACTTCATCTCCATGGTGTACGCGGAATTCACCGATTCGGAAAACGGATTGGTTTCCTACGTCAATGCGGGCCACAGCAATCCGATCCTGCTCCGGGCCGCAACTACCGAGACCGAGACGCTCAGCGCGACGGGCCAGATCATCGGGCCGTTTCCCCAGGAAAAATACAGGACGGAATTCACGATCATGCAACGGGGCGACATTCTCCTGATGTACACCGACGGGATTTCCGAGGCGACGAACGACAACCGGGAGATGTACGGAGAACAGCGGCTGATCCAGAAGCTTCAGGAGAACCAGCACAGGTCACCCCGGGAGATCTGCCAACTCATTATCGAGGAGGTCCAGATCCATGACCGCGTGACTGATTACTCCGACGACAAAACGCTCGTCGTCATCAAGCGAAGCCGCTGACAGACACTTCTCTTTTGTGGCTATGGAATCAAGGATCATACTCTTCCACAAGCCATACGGCGTTCTTTCGCAATTCTCCCGCGAGGGGACGTGGGAGTCGCTTGCCGACTACGGACCGTTTCCAAAGGCCGTGTACCCTGCCGGCCGGCTTGACGCGGACAGTGAAGGATTGCTCCTTCTCACTGACGACAATCGGATCAAGCACCGATTGACCGATCCGCAGCATCAACATCCCCGGACGTATCTTGTCCAGGTCGAACGCCTGCCCGATCCCAAAGCGCTGGAACTCCTCCGAAAGGGTGTCCGAGTCGAAGGAAAGAAGACAAAACCGGCCGATGTGGAACTCTTGAGAGAGGACCCCCCTGTGCTGCCGCGCCGTGTACCAATTCGCCGGAGGAAGAACATACCGACGGCATGGCTGCGCGTCACATTGAAGGAAGGAAGAAACAGGCAGGTGAGAAAAATGACAGCCGCGGCGGGTCATCCCACGCTGCGGCTTATCCGCGTCGCCGTTGGCGCGTTGACGCTTGACGGTGTTCTTCCGGGGAAATCACGGGAACTCAATCGCGAGGAGATCCAGCGTCTCAGAAGAGAGCTGCGAATAGACTATTCTTCCCCATCGGCCGGATCCTCCCCGCGCGGCGCATCTGGAGGCAGAGGCGCGCGAGGTTGATGCGGCGCGACAGGCGGGAGCGTCCCGTCGTCACGGTACACGGTGATCCCCCAAAACTGCTGGTCCTCCGGCGGATCGACATTCCAGTTCCCAAAGGAATGTGAATCGTCACTCTTGAAGCGCAGGCGATAATTCCCCTTATCGAGCAGGACTGTCGTGTTGACCATGCGGTTTTTTCGACCCCCTCCCGCGTGGAAGGTCATGCCATAGGTCATTTCCCACACCGTGCTCCCTGTGCGAGCGTCTTCGATCCAGCCATAGTCGTACATCTCCCTGTTCTGCCCTTCGCCGATTGCGTAGATCCGGAGTCTGGTCACCTTGTCGAGACTGAATGCACGGCTCACATCGACATTGTCTCCGGGCCTGATGATCTGCGCGACGATATTCTTCTCCCTCTCTTCCGTGTATGGCGAGACAATGGAGGGATCCCAGTTGTCGCCCGCCCCCATGACAGTGATGCCGTAATGTTCCTGGTCGAAGGGAGGGTCCGCATTCCATGAGCCGTAGCTGTGGGTATCGTCCGTTTGGTACGTCACAAGATAACTTCCGCGCGGGAGCGTGATCACTTCATCGATGAACCGGTTCTTGACATCTCCTCCCGCCGGCAGGGTGCGGTGAAAGTCCATCGTCCAGACCTTGGAACGCGTGTTCGCGTCAAGGATGGTCCCATAGTCCGCCATTTGGCGGCGGGAGCTACCCAGCTCTCCGATGGCATACACGCGGAGCTCCGCCGTTTCCCTGAGGACGAAGCCGGATGACTTATAGTCGTTGTCCCTTGCACGGACAAGAGATACGATGACATTCTGGTCCTCCGTATAGGGGACCAGTCTGAACGCCTTCATTTCCTTCTCCGAAGCCGCGCTGAGCGTGATTCCCCACGCGAAGGGATCGTAGGGGGGATTGTCGTTCCAATTCGTCATGGAATGACTTCCGTCGGTCACATAGTACAGCACATACTCCCCTTTCGGGAGAGAGATTTGTGCTTTCGACCGGATGTTCTTCTGCGCCCCACCCGCCCAAGAGCTATTCTGGAACGACATCTCCCATACGCGCCGCCGGTCCGCCCTGTTGACGATCCAGCCGAAATCGTTCAATTCTCCCTCTGTACGTCCTTCCCCGACAGCATCGATCGTCAGAGTCATGGGGGCACTGAGGGCAAACCCACGGCGAATGTTTTCGTTGTCTCCCAGCGGTGTCGCGGCGAAGACAACATTCTCACGCTGCTTCGGCGGTTGAAAATTCCATACTGGAACGGACTCGTCGACAAGCAGGTCGATGCCCCATTGCTTCGAACGCTTGTTCCATTCGTTTGCGATGTCGTCGGACCACCAGCCCTTGAGCCAGCCGAAAAAATCGTTCCTCTCCCTCCGTCCCGCTCCGAAAAGTGGATCTTGCCGGTGATCGACGTCGACCTGAATATGGGTGAACGCAGTGTGGTAGGCAAAGACAGCCGCGCTGAAATACACTTCATACGATCCCGCGGGGAGATTGATGACGCCGTCGAGCGTCCGATCGCTTTTCACCTTCGAGGTCTTGTCCGCCGTCATCTCCCACACTACCTGGCGCGTATCGGCATTGATGACCCACGCATAGGCGAACATGTCGCCGCTCTTGTATGTCCACCCGTAGTCGCCCCCGGCACCGACTGCTTTGATATGGACAGGAGCCCCGATTTGCATCGTGAACCCGGTCTCCTTCAATTCCACGTCGGACATGTCATGGAGAGAGGCGATCGCTTTCTCGCCGGCCACCGCACCGGATGCCAGAGCGGTCATCAGGAACACCAGGTTCCCCAGGCACTTCACATAACTCGGATGGTTCATAGTCTGACTTTCGATCAGCGAAGTTCGTTCTACTCCCTGATACTGTCATACGGGGGGGGAAGGCGGTTGTTGCGGAGATCATCTTCTCAACGGCGGGGAAATCCGGTGTTTTGGCTTGTTTTTCTTGCTTGTCGGAGGTTTTCGCAATACATTGGAGGGAAATTGAAGCGGAGCACGAGCCCGGGAAGACCTGCCGGGGTTCGGAGTTATCGATGGTGCAGGAGGAGAGCGAGAGCTGCCATGCGCGAGTACCTTGACCTGGTCGAGCGTGTTCTGACACGGGGGACCCTGAAGAAGAACAGAACCGGCATCGACACCATTTCGTGCTTCGCCGAGCACTACCGGGTGGATCTGCAGAACGGTTATCCGCTCCTGACCACGAAGAGGGTCAACTTCAACTCCATGTTGTACGAGGTACTCTGGTACCTTTCCGGTGAAGACCACATCCGCAATCTGCAGAAACACACAAAGATCTGGGACGCATGGGCGGACGAGAACGGCCGTCTGGAAACCGCCTATGGCCGGTACTGGCGCCGCTTCCCCAGCGCACAGATCAATCCGGCGACAGGAAAATATGAGGTGGCGGAGGTCGACCAGATCGGCAAAGTCATTGAACTCCTCAAGACCGATCCGAACTCACGTCGGATGGTCGTGACGGCATGGGAACCGGGGAACGCCCTGAGCAGCAAACTCCCCCCCTGTCACTACACATTCGCCTTCAATGTCCAGCAAGGCCGCCTTCATTGCCATCTGACGCAGCGATCGGGCGACATCGCCCTCGGGATACCGTTCAATGTGGCTGCTTACGCGCTCCTGACACAGATCCTCGCCCAGGAAGCGGGGCTTGCGCTCGGGGAGTTTAGTCATACCATCGTGGATGCGCACATCTACGTCGATCATATCGACGGCTTGAAGGAACAGATGAAGCGCACGCCGAAGCCGCTTCCCCACCTTGCGATCGAGAGAGTGCCGATCGATCAGCTTCGGTTCGAGCATTTCTCTCTGACAGGGTATGAGCCGTACGAGCCGATCAAGTTTGAGGTGGCGGTGTGATCCTTGCTTTGATAGCGGCGATCGCCGGAAATCGCATCATCGGGAACGGGAACGCGATGCCATGGCACATCCCCGAGGATCTCAAGCGCTTCAAACGGCTGACCACCGGTCATCCTGTTGTTATGGGGCGCAAGACGTGGGAATCGTTGGGGAGATCTCTCCCGAACCGACGAAATGTCGTCATCAGTTCGACGGCCATTGAGGGAGTTGAGTCTTACAGGACAATCGAGGAGGCACTTGCCGCTCTTCGTGATGCCGGACGGGTGTTTGTCATCGGAGGCGGGAATGTCTTTGCGCAGGTGCTCGAGATGGCCGATGAGATCTACCTGACGCTGGTCCATCAGGAGGTCAAGGGGGACGTCTTCTTCCCTCCCTATGAACATCTCCTCGGGACGCGCTTCGCCGAGCGATTTCGCGAAGAGCACGGCGATTTCGATTTCGTCGAGTATGCGCGGCTTCCCGATCCCTGAGGAAGATCGGAGAGTTTGTCCATCACGTCACACGCGTCGCCCCGAGTTCCAGATACGACTTCCCCCGTTCTTCTTGAGTGGAAATTGTATCTCCGCCGTATCCTCCATCCACTGAAAGACCAGAAAGTACGATTCGTACTCCTTCTGATACTTAAAGTGGCATTGGACCCCTCTATCGCCGCGGTATGGTTTGTCCAACGGACTGAGGTGGATCCGTATCAATTCCGCGTCGCTCCGGAGTACCGCAGCTTCTCCCGTCACAAGTCCGACGTACGTCTCCCGTCTGCTGATTCTCTTGGTGCGCTCCGTTGAGTGTTCGGTAATGACGTATGCCAGATGGCCTTTGTCCGACTCGAAGATGCGCGTTCTGTTTCGAAGGATGTGGACGGATCCGGCGATGCGGGGTGCGATTGTGCCTGTATATTCGCCTACAAGCAGTTCCTTGATTTCCATGGTATGAATGAAGTCGTTGTCACAGATTGCTGCCTACCATAAGAGTAATCGTGACAAGACCACCCTTTCGCTGAAAAAGATCGGTCTCCGGCCCCCCTATTTCTATTTTTTCCGGTTTTTTCGTATGTTATGTGCATGAAGGAAGTGGCTGTCGGCATACTTTTCAGGGAAGACAAGGTTCTTGCCGGTCAGCGCCGCAAGGATGCGGCATACCCTCTCAAATGGGAGTTCCCCGGAGGGAAACTGGAGCCCGGCGAGACACCGGAAGAGGCCCTGCGGCGTGAATTGCGCGAAGAGCTTAATATCCGGGCGGAGATCGGACAAGAGATACACAGGCAGGAATGGGTGTACCCTGACAGCGGGCGCAGGTCCAAAGGGGATGGCTCTTTCCGCGTTTTCTATTTTCGGGTGACGGCTTTCACCGGCGAGATGAAAAACCGGGCATTCGAGAGGATCCGCTGGCTCCCTCTTCCAAATCTGATACAGCTTGACTTCCTCGAAGGGAATCGTGAGGCGCTGGAGATTCTCCTGAGGCATGGGCATGCACATCCGGAGACATAGGATCGTTGCACGCATCCTGCGGTGGTATGACCGGGACGGCCGGACATTTCCCTGGCGGGGCATTTCCGATCAGTACAGGATTCTTCTTTCCGAGATCATGCTTCAGCAAACGCAGGCGGGAAGGGTTCTGCAATTGTACCCGGTGTTTCTCCGCCGTTTCCCCACTCTGGCCAGTCTCGCTCGGGCCCCCCTGGGAGATGTCATCGTTGCCTGGCGCGGCATGGGCTATAACAACCGGGCGGTCCGTCTGCATAGCATGGCGCGCGTGCTTGCGGGTCAGCACGGGATGCAACTCCCTGCGACAGCGGAGGCGCTGACGGCTCTCCCCGGGATCGGGAAATACACCGCCCATGCCCTTCTCTCCTCGGTGCACGGACGCCGCGTACCGATCGTGGACATTAACGTGCGTCGGTTCTTTTCCCGGTTCTTCTTCCGCATGGAAACGCTTGATGCTCTTCGCCCGGAAGCGGAGATCTGGGCAGTTGCGGCCGAGCAGCTTCCCCGTTCGAGAAGCTATGATTGGAACCAGGCTCTGATGGATATCGGATCTACTCTCTGTACCAAGAGGAACCCATTGTGCGACAGGTGCCCTGTTTCCCTTCTGTGCGCTTCGCGGCTGGTCATGAAGCGGGTGACAGCGGCCCGCAGGAAGTGGGAACCCTCGCGCGGCGGGATTCCCAACAGGATTTACCGCGGCCGGATCGTCGAGCAATTGCGTACCGCGTCAAGGGCAAAGGGGATGACGGTGACGGCCGTCGGACGGCGGATCCGCCCCGGGTTCGCCCCCTCGGACCGTTCCTGGCTTGACGGACTTCTGCGACGGCTCGCGGACGACGGTCTTGTTATTGTGAGGAAGAGCGACCGGCTGAATGCGAGGGTGTTCCTTGCATGAGACGGCCCGTGCGCTATCGCGAGCTGAATGTGATCAGGAGCGAGTATGCGCGCCGCAGGCGGGAGATCGCGAATCGTCTTGCGCAGTTCGCTGCCGTGCCGCACTCAGAGTATTACTATGAGCTGGCGTACTGCCTCATGACCCCCCAGTCCAGCGCAGCGCATGCCGGAAAGGTCGTCGAAAGACTCCGGCAGGAGGGGTTCCAGGCGAGGGGATTTGATCCCGCTCCGATCCTTGCACGACGCGACCATTACATCAGGTTCCACAACACGAAAGCGCGACGGCTGCTGGAAGCGAGAGACGCCATGGAGGCGATCGATCTCAGACTCTCCGCAGGTGGAGAACCTGCAGAGATGCGGGCATGGCTTGTCGATCATGTCAAGGGACTCGGCTGGAAAGAAGCGTCGCATTTCCTTCGGAACGTCGGATACCGCGGTCTCGCGATATTAGACAGGCACATCCTGAAAAACCTCCGCTATCACAGGGTGATCAGGGTCCTTCCAGGGGCGCTGACTGCACCGCGGTACATGGCCATCGAGGAGAAGTTCCGGCGTTTCGCCGGCGAGATCGATATTTCGATGGACGAACTCGATCTCCTCTTCTGGAGCAGAGAGACCGGAGAAATCCTGAAATGAAGGAGCGGGGCGGCCGGGTCCGGGAGAGTCCGCCGCAAAGAGGGCAGAAGCACGCGGTCGACGACGATTCCATCATGGAGTGTTGAATAGGGGGATTGCGCATGTATCCTTTGTCGGTACAGATCGTAACGCGTGACAGCACGACGCAGCAGGAGGTTCGGCACCAGTATATCGTGGAGACCCGCCATCCCCGCTGGGAGCTGGTCCGCATCCTGTTCCATGCCATCTTCACAGTGAAATATTCCTAGAGAATTCCATGCCAGAGACATTTTCGTTCGACATCGTTTCAGAAATCAATTTGCAGGAGGTCGACAACGCGGTCAATCAAGCGACAAAGGAGATCCTGCAAAGATATGATTTCAAGGGGTCGAAAACGGCCATCGAACTTGACCTCAAGGCGAAGACTCTGACTGTGTCGTCCGACGACGACTTCAAGCTGAAGAGCGCAGTGGATATCCTGCAGTCCAAACTGATCAAGCGGGGAGTTCCCGTGAAAGCCCTCTCGTATGGCCCCATAGAACCGGCAACGGCCGGGACGGTGAGGCAGGTCATGTCCTTGCGTGTCGGCATCGACAAGGAGAATGCCAGACTCCTCGTGAAGATGATAAAGGAGACGAAGCTCAAAGTGCAGTCGCAGATCATGGACACGCAGGTGCGCGTGAGCGGGAAGAACAAGGACGATCTCCAGACCGTCATGCAGAAAGTGAAAAATGCCGATCTCGTGTTTGCGGTACAATTCGTCAACCTGAGGTGACGTCCTCTCACCGACACCGGAGACAGGCAGCCATTCTCCGGACGCTGATCGTGATCCTGCTGTCCTGCGCAGGGGCTCTCGCCCAGACGAATGCGGTGCGGGTCGAGTTTACCGGCGACCCGTCGCGAACCACGATCGCGGGTGCATTTCGTCACGATGGAATCCTGTACGTCTCGTTATCGGACCTTCTTCGCATTGTTCCTTCTCATCCGTTCAGGAACGAAGCAACACATAAAATTGAAATTGTGCGCGGGTCTGTCCGGATCAAGATAACGGCGGGGAGTCCGTTTGTGGTGCTCACCGACAACAGCGGCCGCCAGTCGGTGGCCCAATTGCCCTCCAGCGTTCTCTTCGGTGCCGGGGCGTACTTCCTTCCTCTTGAAGCATCGCTGCCGCTCTTTCCCTCCATGTTCGGTCTCCGGGGATTCTTCAGTCCGTCCGAAAACGTGCTCCATTTCGGGGGAGGGGCATCAGTGTCCTCGTACGACATCCCGTCGGTTTCCCTGCAGCAGAAGGCCAACGGGATGGTGATCCGCATCGCGGCAAGGAAACAACTCCCCGAGTACGAGAACTGGCTGCGTGCCGACGGGTGGCTCTACGTTACGATCGCGAATGCACGCGCGGACACGGCAACGATCAATGCAGTCAGGCCTTCGGGCATTGTCAAAAAAATCCTTGCTGTCCAGTCTCCTGCTTCGGTGCAGCTGACTTTCAGGCTCTCGGGAGCGACGGCAGCGACCGAGATCACGCAGGACCGGAACTCCAACGATCTCCTGCTTGTCATCAGGACACCGGCGCGTGAGAAGAAGACGGAGCCGGTTCCGCCTCCGGAGCCCACAATGTCATCCCCGGCACCATCCACAACTCCCGCGGCTCCTCGGCAACAGGAGAACGCAACGGAGACTTCGGAGCACCGCAATCGATGGAAACTCGACACCATCGTGCTCGACGCAGGCCATGGCGGCCATGATCCCGGCAGCATTGGCGTCACCGGCATGCCGGAGAAAACGATTACGCTGGGTATTGTCCTGAAATTAGGAAATCTAATCACCAGGAACCTGCCGGGCGTTCGCGTGGTCTACACAAGAAAGGACGATCGTTTCGTCGAACTCGACAAGAGGGGAAAGATTGCCAATGAGGCGGGGGGGAAGCTCTTCATCAGCGTGCATGCCAACTCTCTCCCCCGCAAACCGAATCCCACGCGCGGGTTTGAGGTGTATCTTCTCCGTCCCGGGAGGACCGAAGAAGCGGTGGCGATCGCGGAGCGAGAGAACTCCGTCATCGCATTGGAAGAAGGGTATGAGGAACGCTACAAACAACTGACGGAGGAGAACTTCATCCTGGTGACGATGGCGCAGAGCGCCTACGTCAAGGCAAGCGAAGTCTTTGCGGATCTGACCCAAAAGGAGATGGCATCCCGCACCGGCATCCCCAACCGGGGCGTCAAGCAGGCAGGATTCTACGTCCTCGTGGGGGCCGCCATGCCGAATGTTTTGGTGGAGACCGCCTACCTGTCAAACCGCCAGGACGAGAGGTTCCTGAAGAGCGATGCAGGGCAGCTAAAGATCGCCGAAGCCTTGCTCTCAGCGATCAAGAGTTACAAAAAGGAATACGAAAAACTTCTCTTGGAAGGGACCGATCCGCAAACGGGTGAATAACTCCCCCTCCCACACCATTTATTGCACCACGAGAACCGGAATGGCAAGCTGATGCCTCACTTCCGAAATCGATGTGCCGAACAGGAGATCCTGCACCCCCCGGTGTCCATGTCCCCCCATGATCAGCATGTTCACGCGGTTCTCGACCGCCAGTTCGACCAGCGCGACCGGCACGCGGCCAAAGCCGAGTGACGTGTGGACTCTGCTTCCTGCGTCGCGGAGTTGTTGCGCGATGGCCTCAAGATGTTCGCTGTCCCGCCTCGCCTCATCATCGAAAGCATCCTTGCCGAATACCTGGCCGATCACTCCTTCCACGATGTGGAAAAGGAAGAGTTCCGCATTGTAGTGCGATGCCAGTGTCTGCGCATGGGAGAGCACTTTCGGATCTGTCACGCCGAAATCGATCGCCACACCGATACGTTCATATCGCGGCGATGAAAGCGCAACACGAGGGAGCGCAGGAGCGACAGGACGCACATACCGGGCCAGGAGCGCCTTCGGAAGCGAGACATAGATGAGGAGCAGCGCCACTGCCGCAGCCGCCGGTACCGCGGTTGTCCAGACGATGACAGCGTTCTCACCGGCGTTCTCAATCCATCCGCCAATGGTGTCGGAGACCAGCCATGCGTTCAGCCCGATGATTGTCGCGGCCGCGATCCAGGAAAGCGCTGTCACCCAACGGCGGTTGGCAAACTCCCCCATGATTCCGCGATCACTCGTGAACCGTATCAGCGGCACAACGGCAAACGGGAGCTGCAAACTCAGGATCACCTGGCTGACAAGGAGCAGATCATACGATCCCGCATCACCTTTCCAGGAGATGACGATCACGGCGGGGATGATAGCCATAAGGCGTGTGGTGAGGCGGCGGAGGACGGGTCGCATCTTGAACTTAATAAACCCCTCCATCACAATTTGTCCTGCAAGCGTCCCTGTCAAGGTGGAGCTCTGACCCGCGGCAATCAGCGCAACGGCAAAGAGTGTGCCGGCCATGGCGGTGCCCAACAGTGGAGTCAACATTTCGTGCGCCTGTTGAATCTGCGTGACGACGATTCCACGACGGAAGAATACGGCGGCGGCAACAATAAGAATCGCCGCATTCACCACGAAGGCCGCATTGAGCGCGAGCCCCGTGTCGATCAGGTTGTACCTGCACGCATCCCGCTTCCCTTTGTTGCTTTGATCCACCGCCCGGGTCTGCACAAGGGCGGAATGCAGATAGAGGTTGTGCGGCATGACGGTCGCCCCGATGATGCCGACGGCGACAAAGAGACTTTTTACGGACAGCTTCGGAACAAAACCGGCCGCAACATTCCCCCATTCGGGCCGGGCAAAGACCAGCTCCAAAAGGAAGCAAACACCTATCGTGCTCACAAACACGAGGATAAATGCCTCGAGTTTGCGGATGCCGTAGTTCTGGACGAGAAGGAAGAGGAGAGTGTCCAAACCCGTCACAAGCACGCCGATCAGCAGCGGAAGATGGAAAAGAAGGTTGAGTCCGATGGCGGTGCCGAGAACCTCCGCGAGGTCGCAAGCACCGATGGCACACTCGCAGAGGATCCACAGCGCATAACGGATCGGTTTCGGGTAATGGTCGCGGCATGCCTGAGCAAGATCTCTGCCTGAGACGATCCCCAATCGTGCGGACAGCGTCTGCAGCAGCACGGCGATGAGGTTCGACATGAGGAGCACCCAGATGAGGGTATAGCCGAACCGCGCGCCCCCCTCGATATCCGTGGCCCAGTTTCCCGGGTCCATATAGCCGACGCTGATGAGATATGCGGGACCCGAGAATGCAAAGAGTCTCTTGAGCATGCCCAGGTCGCGGGGGATCGGCACGCTACGGTAGCTGCCCGGGAGGGACGCCTCATCCTGAGAAGTATGACGGAAGACTTTCATCTTACCCTGGTTCCACAAAGATCGCTGCAGCGATGTCGGAACGGACTACCCGTTGTCGTGTCCCGATACGCACCTTGAGCGGCCCGTTCCTGGAGCGACGGCCTATGACGTCCATCGTCCGGCCGAGATTGATGCCGAGCAGGGAGGCACGTTTCAGCACTGCGGCGTCCCCATCGCGGACGCGTTTCACGCGGACTCTCTGGCCCGGCGCGCACCCCATCAGCGGGAAGTCTGACGACGATTGCATTGTCCCCGCCGCATCCGGAATCGGATCGCCATGCGGATCGATCCGCGGAAAGCCAAGTGCTGCATCAAGCCGGCGCTCGAGCGCATCCGATGTCACGTGCTCCAGCCGGTCGGCTTCGTCATGAATCTTATCCCACGAGAATCCAAAAACGCGGGAGAGATACACTTCCCAGAGGCGATGTTTGCGGAGAATTTTCAACGCCTGCCGGCGTCCATCGCCGGTCAGTTCCACGCCGTGGTACCGCCGGTATTTGACAATTCCACGGCTCGCAAGTTTCTTTACCATGGAAGTCACCGAAGCATCGCGGATGCCGAGAGTGGCGGCAAGCGCCGAGGTCGAGACAGATGCCCTTCCATGCTGAAGGGCGTAAATGTGCTTGATATAGTCTTCCGTTGATGGGTTTCGCATCGCCGGTGATTCAAATTTAGGCATGTCTAAAATAAATGATTGTCGTCATGAAAGTCAAGCGTCTCCTCGTGATGATCCGCCTTTCGGACTCAGGACGCGGCCGATGTCCTGGGTGCGAGGCGGGCGACGACGACGTTGTAGATCCACATGAGGGCCGTCCCGGCAACGCCGATGCAGAAGAGAATGAGCCAGGCCGGCGACGCGTTCCCCCGCCCCATGCCGTAGGCCGCATACAGCCAGCCGCCGAACGTCCCGCCTATCGCCCAGGCGATGGCGATCGGAAGGAAGGCGTATCCCTGGAAGAGCGCCTGTTGTCCCTTCGGTGCGAGATCGGAGATGAGTTCGTAGTAGCGGGGGGCCTGGATCATTTCTCCGATGGACCAGAGACACATCGCCAGCGCCACGCCTGTCAGAGATGGGATTGCAAGCACGACAAGCCAGCTCATGCTTGAGACGCCGAAGCCGATCAGGACGGCCGTCGAAGGCGAAAGCTTCCTCGTGCCCCTGTTCACGATGAGTTGGAGCGCAAAAATCGCCAGCGCGCCGACGGAAACGGATGCTTCATAATTCGCCTTCGGGGAGATGAAATCGCGTGCGAAGTTGGGCACAACAATGTAGAATCCCGCCCAGAACATGATCCAATACAGAGAGAAGATGAGGAGAAACAGCATGAAACGGGTGTTTCCGAGGACGACGACAAGACTCTTCATCCTCGCGCCAAGCGTTTCCCCTCCTTGCTCTGCAGGAGGGCGGACATCCCGATAGAAAAGAAGGGTCACCGCAAACATGATGAGGCAGCTGACTGCGGAGACAACATACACATACGGGTAGCCGTACTCGCTTCTGACAGCGTGTGCGATGTTCGGGCCGAGGAAAGCCCCTGCATTCACAAGCCAGTAGTAGACGGCGAAACCGAGCGACTTCGTTTCCGGTGTTGATGCCACCGCAACGGTGCCAAGGACGGACGGCTTGATGAATGATCCGCCCATTGCCGTCAGACAGACGAAAGGAACGAGGAGCCAGAACTTTGGCACGCCGGCATACAATCCCGCAAAGAGACCCATTCCCGTCGATCCGATAAGAAAATAGCCGACGGCGAGGACAAGGAATGCGATCGAAAACGCCTTGCGAAACCCGATCTTATCGGCAATCGCGCCGGCGAAGATGGGGAGAAAATAGATCAGGCCTCCGAAGATGGAGGCGATCATCCCCGTCTCAACCGGCGTCAACGCCAGCGTGTCGCGGAGAAAGATCGTGAGAATAGTCGCCTGACCGTAGTAGGCGAGCCGTTCGAACAATTCCATCCCGTTTGCAATCCAGAAGGAGGGATGGAATCCTTTGCGAAGCAGGGAAAGACCGGCGCTATGTGCCACGGCGGATTTTGTGTTCATGTGAAGTGGTGGGGGTACACCTGTCCCTCACAAGGAGGGATTGCAGCACAACGGCGGAGGAGCTGCTCCTTCCGCCGTCTTCTCGTCATAGAAGAACGATATCGGTCTGCACCTCTCCCGTTACTTCCGGCACGCCGTCATGACGGATGAACATATTGATCTCCGTCCTCACGGCCATAGTGCCCGGCAAGTAGATTCCCGGTTCGATGGAAAAACAGCAACCAGGGAGGAGAGCCCGTTCGTCTTTTGTCTCGAGGTTGTCGATGTTGACGCCATTGCCGTGCGTCTCTTCCGTGATGGAATGACCTGTCCGATGAATGAAAAACTTGCCATATCCCGCTTTCTGCACTACCTCGCGGCAGGCATCATCGACCTGCCACCCGTAACACGTCTTTTTCCGGGCGAAGGATTCCTGGACGAACCGGATAGCCGCGTCGCGGCCATCGCGGGCCACGGAGAAGATCTCCTGATACTTCTGCGGCGGTGCAGCGCCGACGTATGCCACCCATGTAATATCGTAGTAGATGCCTCCGGCCGCTTTCTTCTTTGCCCACATATCGATAAGCAGCGTGTCCCCCTCCTTGATTGGACGCGAGTCCTCCTTTGTCAGGTCGAAGTGGGGATCTGCGGGGTGGTCGTTGACGCCGACCATGGGCGGGTCGTAGGTGGTCAGGTCTTCTTCGGCAAACCGTCTCATGATGAACTGCTGGATGTCGTATTCTGTGACACCCACATCTGTGCGTACCCGCTGTCGGACTTCGTCAAAGGCCTGGGCACGGATGAGATCCATGGCCCGGGCCGCCTCCTTGTGCGTCCGGTAGCCGTCCTCGGAAACAACGGAGACAAACATCTGAATGAGGTCAGCGGACGACACGATCTTGTATCCGAAGCTCCTCAGCAATTCGATCGTCCCTGCGTCCACCATGGAGACATACGGGATATTGTTCTTCGGCGAGTATTGCATGGCGATTGTCTTTCGGGCGCCGAGCATTCTCTTTAGCGAGGCGTGGAGTTCCTTCCAGGACAGGTAGACCATTTTCTTGCCGGGAAGACCGTCCAGCCGCATCGATTCCACCGCCGAGACCAACTTCCGCGGTTCGCCTCTCGCGGGAATATAATAGTACCACCGTCGGCTGCACATTTTTTCGAAATCGAGATCAAGTGTCCGGTAGGCAAGGTAGTCGCGATTGCGAAAGTCACAAAACAGCCACCCGTCTATGTGCTTGTCCCGCAATGCTTTTTGGATGCCCGGGAGGTTCATGGTTGATGCCTTTGGAATGATCTGAAAAGATACCAAGTTGAGGGAGAAAAACCAATGTTTGTGATCGATTGTGGGGCGTCGGTGATTGGGGAACCGCAGAATCACAGAAAAATCGGCCCTTGGGAGAAAAAGGACCGGCAAGAGGTGCGACATGGATCTGGCATCCGCCTGTCATGGACCTGATATGCGGCTGCTGCCGGTCTGGGTATCGACAGACGCCGTGCGGGCGCATTTCGGAGCCTCTGCGGGCGTGTGACAATCCTGTTTACTTCTCTCGACACCGAGGGAGGATATTCTCTCGCCCGCTCTCTGCCTTGACTCTCCACACCTTTATCCGTATTTTGGTTCTTGCCATGAAAAAACCTCCCCGCTCCTCGAAATCCGCACGCGTTCATAAGCAAACTTCCGGACGCGCCGCGCCCAAACGACGCCGGGAAGAATCTACCGTCGCTCAAAAACTCACAAGCAACATCATCTTCAAGGACGTCGATCCCCGGGTCATCAAGCGATTGGTAAAACAGAAACGGGAACACCGGTTCGCGCCCGATGAAATTATTTTCGACGAATCTTCCCGGGGGCGCGATCTGTTTCTCATCACCCACGGCCGTGTTCGCATCAAGAAATATACCCGGTTCGGCGTAGAGTCTCTTCTTGCTGTCCTGCATGAGGGCGACTTCTTCGGCGAACTTTCAACGATCGATAGCCTCCCCCGCTCCGCCCGTGCGGAAGCGATGGACATCTGCTCGATCGTGTCCCTCTCCCCCGCCGAGGTCCGTGCGCTCGCCGGGGCCAGTATCGAGTTCACGTACAATCTTCTGACGAATATGGCGGTCCGACTCCGCTCCATGGACCAGACGTTTGTCCAGGAACTCAATCGGAATGCCATGTCTGCCAAGGCCCAGGTCGACCGCCTCAGCCTCCTGATCGACGCGAGCAAGATCGTGAATTCTGCCATTGACATCGACAAGCTTCTCCGCCTCATCCTCGATGTCGCTTCCAGGAGCATCAACGCCGACCGCGGAACACTGTATCTTGTGGACCACCAGGCCCATGAACTTTGGTCGATGGTGGCTCAGGGAAACGATGTTGTCGAAATACGTCTGCCGATGGGAAAGGGATTGGCGGGCTATGTCGGAGAGACCGGCGAGGTCGTCAACATCCCGGATGCGTACAAGGACTCCCGCTTCAATCCCGAAATCGACATGAAGAGCGGCTACAAGACGCATAACGTTCTCTGCATGCCGATGCGCGACAAAGAGGGAAGGATTGTCGGCGTGTTTCAGTTCCTCAACAAGCTGGACGGTCCGTTCGGCCCTGAGGATGAAGGGTTTATTGATGCATTGTCCGTTCACGCCGCTATCGCAATTGAAAACGCCCGTCTTGCCCGGGAAATGGTGCAAAGCGAACGGCTCTCCGCCGTCGGCAGGATGGCGAGCACGATCATCCACGACATCAAGAACCCCATGGGGACGCTGCGGATGTACGCCCAGGTCATCAAGAGAAAGACGGGCGACGCGGAATCCGCACACCTTGCCGACGAGATGATCCAGCAGGTCGATCGGTTCGTCAATATGACGCAGGAAATCCTCGATTTCTCCCGCGGCATCAGCGACATTCATCTCGAGACCGTGGCGCTCGGCGAAGTTTTTGAGGGCGTCCTCGCCTTCATCGAACGTGACCTCAACAAAAGGAACATTTCTCTCGTCCGCAGACTCGATTACACGGGCCAGTGTACCATGGATGTCGAGAAGATGGTCCGTGTGTTCTACAATCTTGCGGGAAATGCCGCCGACGCCATGAAAGACGGCGGATCGTTGACAGTCCACACGTTCCTTTATGGCGGACGGCTTGCCTTGGAGTTCACGGACACCGGCTGCGGCATTCCCGACGAAATCAAAGCAAAGATCTTCGAGCCGTTCTTTACGCACGGGAAAAAGCACGGAACCGGGCTGGGCCTCGCCATCGTGATGAAGATCGTTGATGACCACCATGGAAGGGTGGAAGTGGATTCCGTCGTCAACAAGGGAAGTACGATCCGCATTCTTCTCCCAAACGCCTGACCGCTGTCCGCCTGCACACCGTGGGGTGCGGCCCCCACCCGCATCCGCGCTGATTGGCGCGGATGGGGCCTTTCCCCTCCGCTCGTGTCGTTTTCTCTTCCTTGATACTCCCCCGGAAATTGCCTATCTTGATGGTCGCCGTTGTCGGCCCTGCTGCGCGACCGTCTTCCCCATGTATGCCCGGGTAGATGGCGAAATTGGCAGACGCGTTGGACTTAGGATCCAATGGAGAAATCCGTGGGGGTTCAAGTCCCCCTCTACCCACGAAGGGACTGTGCGCCAGCACACGGAACGACCGGCACGCCATCGCGTGTTCACCCGCGGCGGCTGAACAGAGCAGCCTATTTTGAGGATACCCCAGGTGCAGGTCACCATCACAAGTCTATCGGATATCCAGCAAGAAGCGGATATCCTCGTCTTGAACGACGAACTCCAAACCCATTTTCAACTTGCGTATGAGCGCTATCGTCCCAAAGTGGAGCTTCGGGGCTTCCGTAAAGGGCGGGTGCCGATGCCCATGATCAAGCAGCTCTACGGAGAAGCGATCGAGCGCGACGCCCTTGACGACATCGCCAATGACATGTACCGGAAGGCGATGGACGAAAAGAACATCAAGCCGCTGGGCCGCCCGGCCATGATCGACATGGACTTCAAACGGGGGGAACAGCTCCACTTCAAGATTCACTATGAAGTCAAACCGGAGATCACTCTGGGGATCTACAAGGGAATCGCCGTTGAAAAACCGGTTCATACCGTCAATAATGAGGAGACGGAAGCGGAAATCACCTCCATCCGCAGAGCCAACGGCACGAGTGCAGACGTCACGTCGGTCACTGACGCGGATCACATCGTCATTGCCGATGTCCAGGAACTGGACGAATCCGGCGCGCCGCTCATAGGAAAGAAGACTTCCAATACCCGTTTCCCTCTTTGGGACACGACGTTGGCGAGTGAGATTCGCACGGCGCTCCTCTCCGCGCGGACGGGGGAAACAACCACCCTCCGGTTTGAATCGAAACACGAGGACCATGCTCACACCGTGCACCTCGCCATCACACCGACAAAGATCGAAAAGATGACGCTGCCGTCGTTCGACGACGACCTCGTGAAGAAAATCACCGCCAACGCCACAACATCCCAGGAGGAGTTCCGGAAGAACCTCCGCGCCGACATTGAACGGTACTGGGCAGCCCGCTCCACGGAGGTCCTCGACGACAATATTGCCAAGGCAATTGTCGCCGCGCACGACTTCCCGGTGCCCGAGGCACTCGTCTCCACCCTTCTCGATGGCATGGTCGAGGACGTTCGCCACAGAACACGGGACCAGAAGCTCCCCAAGGGATTCGACGAGAAAAAATTCCGGGAGAATAACCGGGAGTATGCCGTCTGGCAGGGGAAGTGGATCCTCCTGAAGGAACGCATCGCCGCCGCCGAGAACATCACCGTTCATGAGGGCGAGTTGGAGGCGCTTGCGGCCGAGGAAGCGGCGAAGACAGGTATCGCAAAGGAACGCCTGCTGCAATACTACAAGGAATCCGCAGGCACGGAAGACCGGATCCGTACCGACAAGCTGATGGCTTTCCTCCGTAGCAGCGCGAAAGTCACCGAGAAGTCCGACACACAACAGTAATCACAAGAATCGAATCCGCACCATGACACACGCAGATATTTTCAACCAGCTCGTCCCGATGGTCGTGGAGCAGACGGGGCGCGGCGAGCGAGCCTACGACATCTTCTCCCGGCTCCTCAAGGAACGCATTGTGTTCATAGGGACCGCAATCGATGACGGTCTTGCCAGTCTCGTGATCGCACAGCTCCTCTTCCTTGAGTCTGAAGATCCCGAAAAAGACATCCACCTCTATATCAACAGTCCGGGAGGAAGCGTCTCCTCCGGGCTTGCGATGTACGACACGATGCAGTACATCCGTCCCGATGTCGCAACGATCTGCATAGGCCTCGCAGCCAGCATGGGGGCTGTCCTCCTCGCGGGGGGTGCAAAGGGGAAACGTTCCGCATTGCCGAATTCCCGCATCATGATCCATCAGCCGTGGGGGGGAACACAGGGAACCGCATCCGATATCAGCATCCAGGCGGAAGAGATTCTTCGTACGAAGAAACGCCTGAACGAGATCCTTGCGTCGCACACCGGCCAAGCGCTCGAGGTGATCGAACGCGACACCGACCGCGATCGGTACATGTCGTCGGAAGACGCGAAGACGTACGGCCTGATCGACACCGTGTTCGTCAAGAAGAGTCCCGTGAAGAAACCGGCCTGAAAGGCACCCGGGCATGAACCAGAAATCAAAGGGAACGGACCAGATCCGGTGTTCCTTCTGCGGAAGAACACCGGATGAAGTGCAAAGCATCATCGCAGGTCCCGACGTGTATATTTGCGACCTGTGCGTTTCCAGCTCTGTCGACATCATCCGCAACAACCTTTCGTCCGTTTCCGCCCGACGGAACGCCCACGAGAACCTCACCCCCTCACGCATCAAGACGGCGCTGGATGATTATGTTATCGGCCAGGAGCACGCGAAGAAATCCCTCGCCGTCGCCGTGTACAATCACTTCAAACGCATCGATGCGCGGGATCGGACTTTCGACACCGACGACGTCGAGATCGAGAAGACCAACATTCTTCTGATCGGACCGACGGGAACCGGAAAGACGCTCCTCGCTCAGACGCTGGCCCGCATTCTTGATGTGCCGTTCGCCATCGCCGACGCAACAACATTGACCGAGGCGGGCTATGTCGGCGACGACGTGGAAACCATTCTCGTTCACCTCCTGCAGAATGCGGAATACAATATCGAGAAGGCAGAACGCGGAATTGTGTACATCGATGAGATCGATAAGATTTCACGGAAGAGCGAAAGCGCCTCGATCACCCGCGACGTGTCAGGCGAGGGGGTGCAGCAAGCGCTTCTTAAGATCCTCGAAGGAACCGTTGCCGGCGTCCCGCCCAAGGGGGGACGCAAACATCCCGAGCAGAGTCTGATCAACATCAATACCCGCAACATTCTCTTTATCTGCGGGGGGGCGTTCGAAGGACTCGACAAGATCATCGGCAGGAGGATAAATCAGAACCCGGTCGGCTTCGGTGCGGATATCAAGGGAAAACGGGACGGCAATACCGATCAACTCCTTCCGCTCGTCCAACCGGACGATCTGATCAAATTCGGCATGATCCCGGAATTCGTCGGGCGCGTCCCCTTGGTGTCGGCCCTGCACTCGCTCGGCGAAGATGCACTTCTGAACATCCTGACCGAGCCGCGCAATGCGATCGTCAAACAGTACAAGAAGCTCTTCCGGATGGAAGGGGTCGAACTGGAATTCGAGGAAGCGGCATTGAAAGCCGTGGTGCAGAAGGCCGTCGAAAGGGGAACGGGCGCCCGGGCGCTTCGTTCCATCATCGAGGAGGTGTTCCTCGAAATCATGTATGCGCTCCCCGACAAGCAGAACCTGGCGACCTGCACGATCACCCGGGATGTCATCCTCAAACGGAAGGAACCTCTCTACCGCTTCGGGGAGCAGAAACAATCTGCGTAGCGCCCGGGACCGCCCCCGCGTTCAGCGTTCCCTCGTGATGTCCGGTTCTTCGTCGATGATCCGCATTGCCGCGTGGGACACTTCCGTATTGGTCCGAAAATCCGCTGTTCCCCCCGGGGGTACGACCGGCACGTGGGCTGTGAGCACGAAGCGCGTGTTCCCGTCCGTGATCCGGAATGCGATCAGCACGCTGCGAACCTCTTCCGTCCCCGTGTTCTTCACTTTCCCCTCCACCCAGTAGATCGAGCCGGATGATGGAACACTCACGCCCGCATCCGGCGCCCCCGCCATGCTGACGTTGGCGTCGCTCTTCAACGACTTGCTGACAATACTCAGGTCTGAAGCGCCTCCGGAGCAGGAGGCCAGCAGAAACACCGCAGCAACCGCGACCGCCCATAGATTTTTCATGACCGTTCTCCCTGCAGCGTGATGGTTAGTAGATGCCGCGTGCACTCCCCTGTTTCGTCACCTTGATGTCCTGGAGCTGCGGCGCTTTCAACCTAATCTCGATTTTAAAATTCCGATAGGTGCCGATAGGCACCCAGGAGAAGTTCATTTCCCAGCAATGAAGGTCGCGGTAGACCGTCACTTGCGGGGCGACAAAGACCCGGTTGATCAGATCGTAGTTGGTTGTCGCGCTGATCTTCCAAAATTCCGTCAGATTGAAGCTGAGGGCTGCGGAAAGTCCGGAGCTGATGGTGCGGACATTCGGGTTCGGCTGACTGCGGCCGAAATTAAGATTGAGATCAAGGTTCCACGGGATGCTGAAGTCCGGCGTTTCCTGGTCGTACATGCTGATGTAGCCGCTCTTCGCCTTTCCCCCAAGGGAATCAGCGGGGGACCGTTCCGGTCCGGCCGTGGTCTTCTTCCTCTCCCCGCTGAAACGCGTCCCGATGCTGATCGTGAGATTCGTCAGGTCGGCCAGACGCCGTTCCTCGCTCCAAAGGAATTTGTTCACACGTCTCCCACTGAAAGGATTGCCGGTGGAATCGGTCTCAAACTTGTACAGGTTGAAGCTGCTGTTTCCCCCGATCGTGAGGTACTGCCCGATGCTTGTCCGGTAGTCGAGGGAGATCTCGCTGAATCGGAGACTGTCGGCTGCGAAGTTGTAGGAGATGCCGGCGTTCAGGTTCAGGAGTTGGAACTTGTTGTCCTGCCCCGTCGAGTCTCCTCCTTCCGTCTTCATCTCGAAGACGTTTCCGAGGCCGAACGAGATCGCCTGACTTCTCCCCGATGGGGCTCCGCCGAACACCCCGCGGTCGAACAGGCCATAGCGCTGCCGCACCCCGCTGGTATCGACGTATGACCCGTAATACCCGTAGGACGGCAACGAGTAATCGGGCTGATAGGTGTACGATATCGACGGGGTCAACTGATGCCGGATCGCTTT
>Ga0182021_10001718_pt1 | contig 25382 bp, 28 predicted proteins | sample 612E3MmetaG_FD_120493 | JGI IMG/M metagenome (GOLD analysis project Ga0182021, IMG submission 120493) | Permafrost microbial communities from Stordalen Mire, Sweden - 612E3M metaG (Illumina Assembly) | ecosystem: Environmental > Terrestrial > Soil > Wetlands > Permafrost | place: Sweden... | reverse complement strand
CTAGTGTTGGAATTTCCGCACTAGGCTTTTGGTATAACCCCCAAAAACTTAAGCATGAAGACATCCCCGGTTTAGCCGTTCTCACATACTGACCAAATTTCATCACCAATCTTACATACCCTGCCTAACGATGAAAAAACGACATATTCCTAATGTCAATAAAGTGAATATTGTATCCAATGTTTTATATTCCTCCTCTCATTAGCTGCATTTTTAATAATGAAATAACTATTTATTTTGTAAATAATGGCCGATTGAGTCTACATATTATATCTCCTCCATTTTGCGGGTCGATTCATTTTAGGGCAGGCTTAATACTAAAACTGAATCGGCTGGCAATTTTACCTTGTTATTCGAAATTATCAGGCTTTTATGTTTTTCATGCATATAATCTTATTTATGTAACAATTCGAGACTTGATTTTAATCCGAAGACTAAATTTTGTCAACACGCATTACGCACTAATTATCTATAGAAATTGTGAGCAATGATTCCCTATAGTGCTACGTTCCATTCAAATTTGACAATATTATTGATTCACTGTAGTATTGAATTCGCAGATTCAAGGAGTTAGGAATCAGTATGTATAACCGGGCTAATATCATCCATCATACTCATCACACTTTAACCAACCATCGGGCTTGGTTACTCAGTCGTTGAATTAAATTAGGTAAAAGGTTGCATTAAGCCCGAGGCGAAATCCCGGGCTTTTTTATTTACTGATTACATGGGTTATTATTGTATAATTGGGTATCATTCGAACGGGGAAAGGAACTAAAATGAGAGTTCAAAAATGTAAAGGGACCAGCGACTTATCCGTTGAGGAAATGAAGCGTTTTCGCTTAATTGAAGGCGTTTTCCGCGACTCTTGCATAAAATGGGGATACCAGGAAGTCAGAACCCCAACCATTGAATATCTGCACCTGTTTACTTCGACCGGCACGCTTACGCCCGGGACTTTGAGCAAGGTTTATTCTTTTCTGGACTGGGACGGCTGGAGCGGTGAAAGGGTAGTGCTAAGGCCGGAAGGTACTATTCCAACCGTCAGACTCTACATCGATAATATGGCCGATAAAAAACTAGCGCGATTATTTTACGTTATTAATACCTTTGTCTTCGAAGAGACGGGTAAAGAGAACCGGGAAAAATGGCAGTGCGGCGTGGAATTGATTGGCGCTGATTCAATCACCGCTGATGTGGAACTAATGATTCTTTCGCTGGAAGTGCTGAAAAAACTAGGCTATAAAAATATTGAACTCAAACTGTCTCATGCCGGCTTAATTCGCGCGCTACTGACCGGTTTCGGGCTATCTGTCGAAGAACAGGGTAAGGTCTTCGACCAGATATTGGATGGTGATGTGGCGGTATTGAGTCGGTTAAAGGCGAAAACCCCTGATCTGGGGCGTCTGCTGACCCCATTACTTGAATTGAAAGGGGAAAATATTGGCTTTTTACGAAATCTGAAGGCAATATTCAGCAGCAGCCTGCCAGAATTCATGCCGGTATTGGATAATTTTATCGAAATTGTCGGCCTCTTAACGGCAATGGGTGTTAAATATCAGATTGATATCGCCTCTGGTAGGGGTTTTGAATATTACACCGGCATAATCTTTCAGATGTTTGATGGCGAAATCAAGCTGGGTGGTGGCGGTAGATATGATGCTTTGATTCCGTTGATGGGTGGGAAAAAGACGCCGGCGTCCGGTTTTATGTTGCTGATGAATCACCTGATGAAAACAATCGACGTGCCTTTAGTGACAGAGCGGGAAGAATGTAAAGTACTTGTTATCTTGGATGGAAACCAGCCAAAGTTAATGAAATCGGCGCATCATACCGCTAAAAGGTTAAGGGAAGCCGGGTTCGCCGTCAGTATTCAAGTGGACAATGAGGATAAAGCCGACTTTAAATGGATTATTGAAGTTACAGATAAATCACCTGAATTTGTCATTAATAATTTGTCGAACAAACGTAAATTGACTGCCGAAACTATTGATGGTGTTATCAGGCGCCTCGGAGGGAAAGGTGGCAATTAGAATTGCTTTGCCCAAAGGCAAATTGCTTGATGAAACCGCTGTGTTTCTGAAGAAAGCCGGCTGGCACCTAAATGATTACAGCCAGTCGATGCGCAACTACCGACTGAAATCGGCGTGTTTTCCGGATTTGCTGATAAAGGTGTTTCAGGAGAAGGACATCCCGATCCAGGTGGCTATTGGTAACTACGATTTGGGAATTTGCGGGTTGGAATGGATTAAAGAGCTGACCTCGAAATATACTGCCGCGGCTCCGGTTAGAATCAGGAATCTAGGCTACGGCAAAGGCGCGCTTTATGTTGCCGCTAGCAATGCCGCAACAATTCCTTCACTAGAAAAATTATCTGAAGAACAGGAGATAGTCCGGATTGTTAGCGAATATCCGAATATCGCCGAGGATTTCGCCTTAAACTTAAGATTAAGACGATTCAGTGTTTATCCTGTCTGGGGAGCCGCAGAAGCCTATCCTCCCGAAAATGCGACGTTGGCGCTAGTGGCTGGCGGCACTTGTGAGAAAATGTTGAATAACGGATTAAAACCTCTGCGTAAAGTGCTAAATTTCAGCGCTTTTCTTATTGCCAACCGAGCAAGCTGGCAGCAAAAAGACCTGAGTGAAATCATAGCCACACTGGAAGAAGTGCAATTCGAAGAACAAGAGCCTGCACAAGTGATAAATTCAGCTCCTTCCGTTCATTTTGTGCCGCAGGGAATCGATAAAGATACGGTGCGGCTAGCTTTACCTGATGGACACCAGCAAAAACACACTGTGCAATTATTGAATAAAGCGGGTATTCAGGTTGATAATTATCCGTCACCGACGGGTAACCGAAGGCCCACTACTAATCTTGAAGGGGTCGTCGTCAAAGTCATCCGTCCTCAAGATATGCCTTTGCAGGTCGCGAACGGCAATTTTGATTTAGCCATTACGGGCATCGATTGGGTGACTGACCACCTGGCTCTGTTTCCTTCGAGTCCGGTGCAGTCGCTGATAGACTTTAAAGTGAGCCGTGTGAAAATTGTCGCGGTGGTTGGTAACGATGTTCCGGCCAATAATATTTATGATTATCAGCGACTTTGCAGTAAAAACTCGACCTCTATCAGAGTTGCCTCCGAATATGTTAATATTGCCGATAAGTATGCACGGGACAACCGTCTCGGGATGTACCGTGTGTTACCGACCTGGGGAGCCACGGAGGCATTTCTACCCGAGGATGCCGACATTTTAATCGAGAATACTGAGACCGGCAGCACGATTGCTCGCCATAATTTGAAAATCATCGACACGCTTTTTGAGTCTACGGCTCACCTGATTGGAGCAAAGAATAGAAAGTATAGAACCACTAAAAAAACTAGAATTGATAATATCATCAAGCTATTGAGCAAGGCAGCCGGTGGGACATAACCGGCATTGAGAGGCACTAAATTGAAGATAATCGAAGGGTTTGAACAAGCAAAAAAATTGCTGGATAGACGAGTGCCTAAAGACCTGGAATATAAGCAGGAAGCTACCGTCAGGCAGATTATCAATGATGTGCAGCAGCATGGTGATAAGGCGTTATTTGAACTGACGGAGAAATTCGACGGCGCAAAATTAAAGACCCTGGAAGTAAAACCGTCACAGATAAAAGCCGCTTATAAAAAAGTCAGTCCTGAACTGGTGAATGCCCTGAAACTTGCAGCGGATCGTATCGGCCATTTTCACCAGGCGCAAAAGGAACGCGCCCTGCCAACCTATACCCATGGTAAAACCGGCTGGTTTGTCAGACCGTTAGAACGGGTGGGAGTCTACGCTCCGGGCGGCACGGCCAGTTATCCTTCAACGGTGTTGATGACCTCCATCCCGGCAAAAGTAGCAGGTGTTAAGGAAGTTGTTTTGGCGACACCACCCGGCAGAGATAGTAAAATTTCGCCTGCCATCCTAATTGCGGCGGATATTGCCGGAGTTAACCGGATTTTTTCCGTTGGGGGAGCGCAGGCAATTGCCGCTCTGGCCTTCGGTACGGAATCGGTGCTGCGGGTAGATAAGATTTGCGGCCCGGGTAATATTTACGTTTTCCTGGCTAAAAAACTGGTGTATGGAGTAGTTGGTATTGACGGTCTGCAAGGGCCTTCGGAGGTTGTGGTAATCGCTGACGAGACTGCCAATCCTGACCATTGTGCCTCTGATTTATTGGCACAGGCAGAGCACGGCGGTTTATCTTCGGCCATCTTGATTACGGATTCAAAATCTTTGGCCGATAAGGTGATGCAAGCTGTTAAAGAACAACTAAAGACGCTATCGCGTCAGGCAATTATTAAGGAATCGCTGACTAATAACGGTAGGATTGTTATCGTAGAAAACATGGCTAAGGCGATTGAGTTAACCAATCTCTATGCTCCGGAACATGTTTTATTACTGGTCAGACCGAACACTAATTACGAAGAGCAAATTGTGAACGCTGGCTGTATTATTTACGGTCGGCAAGCCACGGTGGCGATGAGCGATTATGTTTCCGGCCCGTCCCACACATTGCCTACGGAAGGTACGGCTAGATTCGGTTCGCCACTCAATGTACTGGATTTTTTGAAAATTACTAATGTCAGCAGTGTGGGTGATACTTTAATGAATCTTGCCGGTGGAGCGGCGAGCATTATTGCCCGGGCGGAAGGATTGGACGCGCACGCTAAGGCAATTGAACTGCGGATGAAAAATGTAAGGAAGAAATAAAGGCAACTCACTCTTTGGCGGAGGGACTTCATTTTCCAATCACCTTAATCCTCTCCCACGATACATTTTAACTCAAGGTCAAAAGTACTTCGGCCTACGGACCTCAGGGGGGTGAGGAAACTATAAATGGAGATTAACATGGGTATAGAAAAACTGATAAGAAAAGAACTGCTGGCTTTTGGGGGATATTCGGCGGCTGCTTCTCCGGAAGTTCTGGAAGGTAAGATTGACGTTGCTGCCAAAGACATGATCAAAATAGATGCTAACGAGAATCCTTATGGCTGTTCACCGAGCGTGAATAAGGCTTTGGCACGATATCCGCAATTTAATATTTACCCGGATGACGGTCAGGAAAAGTTGAGAATATTATTGGCAGGATATGCCGGCATCGATGCCAAATACATTGTGGCCGGAAACGGCAGTAACCAGTTGATCGACCTGCTGATACGTTTGCTGGTGAATCCGGGGGATGAAATAATTAATTGCACCCCAACATTCGGTATTTACAGTTTCAGCACCAAGCTTTGTAACGGTGTTCTGGTCGAAGTTCAGCGGGATGAAACCTTTAGCATCGATATTGCGAAGGTGAAATCTGCCATTACTAACAAGACAAAACTTATCTTCGTGGCTAATCCGAATAATCCTACCGGTAACCTGACTCCACAGAAAGACATCATCCAATTGTTGGAAACCGGTGTGCCGATAGTTATAGATGAAGCGTATTATGAGTTCAGCCGGCAGACAATTATCTCGTTACTCGGGAAATATGAAAACCTGATGATTCTGCGGACATTCAGCAAGTGGGCCGGGCTGGCAGGTTTAAGAGTCGGGTATGGAATCTTCCCGGAAGTAATTACCGATTTTATCATGCGTATCAAAATACCCTATAATGTCAATGTTGCGGCGATAGTGGCCGTGGATGAATCTTTGAAAGATGCCGGTTATCTAATGGCCAGTGTGCAAAAGCTCGTCGATGAAAGAGAGCGGCTGTTTAACCAATTGCAGAAAATTAATTGGCTCACGGTTTACCCCTCACAGTCGAACTTTATTCTCTGTCGGGTAAAGAACATCGATGCTAAAGAATTGCACAAGCAATTACAGATGAAAGGTATTCTTGTCCGTTACTTCGACCAGCCACGAATTAAAGACTGCATTCGTTTCAGTGTCGGCAAACCGGAACACACTGATGCGCTGATTAAAACACTCCGTGAAATAGGAGGATAGAAATGGCAAAACGAAAATCCAGCATTAAAAGAACGACTCAGGAAACAAATATCAGCCTGGTTCTAGACTTAGACGGCAAGGGCAAGTATGAAATAAATACCGGCATTAAGATGCTTGACCACTTGCTCGCGCAGACTGTAAAACACGGCCGATTGGACTTGAAACTAACAGCTTCTGGCGATGATGAACATCATGTCACTGAGGATATTGCGATTTGTCTCGGCAAGGCTCTTAGCGAAGCTCTGGGAGAGAAGCTGGGCATCGTGCGAATGGCTGATGCCACCGTGCCGATGGATGAAGCGCTGGCCAATGTGGCGATTGACCTTAGCGGGCGGGGTTACTGTGTGCTGGAGGCGGAGTTTCAGAAAAACGATATGCGTGGTTTTCAGTCCGACCTAATTCGCCATTTTCTGGAATCGTTTGCCATGGAAGGCCGATTAAACCTGCATGCGCGCGTGCTCTACGGCATCAACGACCACCATAAGGCGGAGGCTCTTTTCAAAGCACTCGGCAGGGCGCTGGATATGGCCACACGTATTGATGAGCGGACCAGCGGCGAATTACCCAGCACCAAAGCCAGAATCGAGAAGTAAACGGTTAATAATCAAGAATCAACAATCAATAATCAAGATTAAGTGCCTGATCGAATTCTTATATTGGCGCGAGGTCAGCAAAATGGCCAGAGAAAAACCTGAAGATTCTTTCTGGAAAGTAATCGATTCTCTTATGCGTGAGTCTGAACTTGTTATCGACAGGCCGAAAGGCTTACATCACCCGCGGTTTTCTGAATTGATCTATCCTGTCGATTACGGCTACCTGAAAAATACACTTCGATGGATGGCAGAGGTATTGATGTCTGGCGCGGTTCGGATCGTGCGGGAAAAATCGATGCTATTCTTTGCACTGTTGACCTGCGCAAGAAGGACTCGGAAGTAATAATTCTCCTCGGCTGTACTCATGATGAAAAGAAACAGATTCTTGAGTTCCACAATAGGAACCAGTTGATGAAAGGACTTCTGATAAAGAGGTATTAAGTTAAGTCCCGATCAAAGAGTCATTGAGGACAAGATTTAGGATTTTTCCCCGTGCTCTTGACTCTCCCCTTAGCGGGAGGATTATACTGGTATTTTAAGTACAGGGAGCAATAGAAATGGGAAAAATTGACCTGAAGAAAAAACTGAAAGCACTCTATAATCCAACTGCCAAAGAGGTGACGCTCATCGATATTCCAAAGATGAATTTCATTATGATTGACGGGCAGGGCGCGCCGGAAAGTAAACAGTTCATGGAAGCGATGCAAGCCATGTATCCCGTTGCCTATACTATCAAATTTGAGAAGAAGAAGACAGGTGGCCCCGACTTTACGGTCATGGCTCTGGAAGCGCTCTGGTGGGCAGAAGACATGAAAGTTTTTATGCCCGAAACAGCCGATAGAAATAAATGGCAATGGACGGTAATGATGATGCAGCCGGATTTTATCACGCGGAGAGACTTTGATAATGCTATCGCAGCCGCTAAAAAGAAAAAAGATAATCCCGCGCTTATAAATGTTCGATTTGAAAGCTTTACCGAAGGTAATTCAGCACAAATTATGCATATCGGGCCATATTCGACAGAAGGTCCCAATATCCAGAGATTACATCAGAAAATCGCGGAGATAGGTGGCCAGCTGTCCGGCAAACACCACGAAATCTATTTATCCGACCCCAGAAGAATCAGTCCGGATAAAATGAAAACAGTTCTCCGTCAACCATATTGTTTATAAATAGCTTTTACATGGAATATAGATTTGAGTTCCCACTCTGAGATTGTTTCAAGTTGGTGTATTGAATTGAACGTCAGACTTCAATTTATTTCTAAATCCATTTGTTCTCAAATCTGTTCTATCAGGTTTTAGTCCAGCCTAAAATTGAAAACAGTTGAAGCCTAATGCTAATATTAAAATATAGGTAGAACATATTTATCAAAGCAATCTATGATTTATATACTAAGATAATTCCAGGGAGCAGTTATTATTCCAGTTATTGATTTCTTACCACCGACCTGATGTAGACATGACCCTCTTTTCATTAAGCTTCTAACTCCCCATTTGATTAGATATTGAAAATTGTAAGTGGCTGGCGCATGTCTGAAATCTATCGTGAATTGAACGCGGTTTTTACATGAATTTATTAAGTAGAGCAATCAAGGAGAATAAATGGAAAAGCAATATAAATACGAAAAGTATGTACTCGATTATTACAATATCACCGCAAAGCTAATCGATGCGACGGTTGAAAAGGGGTTTGGCGATAAAATAGCCGTCTACTATCAAGATAAAACATATACCTACAAAGAAATGCAAAGCCTGATTAACCGGGTGGGGAATGCACTTCACCTTCTAGGCGTGCATATCGAAGAAAGGGTTGCGCTGGTGATATACGATTCACCGGAAGCCATGGCATGCTTCTATGCGGCAATAAAAATCGGAGCGATCCCGATTCCGGTCAACTATATGTATACTCAGGATGATTTCCGGTTCCTTTTAAATAACAGCCGGGCGCGTACTCTTATCTATCATGAAGATTTCGTGGAGGAGGTTGACGGCTGGCGTGAAAAGTTTCGTTATCTGGAAAACACAATTGTCCTGGGGAAGAAAACGAAATCCTATCAGCTTAATTTTCATGATATCGTCGACCGGTGTTCCGACCAGTTACAAGTGGGTTTTACTACCTATGACGATGCGGCGATCTGGAATTATACATCAGGCAGTACCGGCGTTCCTAAAGCGGCCGTCCATCTGCAGCATGATGTTTTTACGTGCCTTGAAAGTTATGCCAAGGGTACATTAGGAATTAACCAGAACGACATCATTTTATCGGCGTCGAAGTTTTTCTTTGCCTACGGCCTAGGCAACAGTTTCATTTATCCCGCAGGTGTTGGCGGTTCGGTGGTTCTGGTTCCAGACCGGCCCGTGCCGGATGTCGTATTTTCTGCGATTCACCAGTACAAACCTACGGTATTTTTCGGGGTACCGACGTTATATGCCAATATGTTGCAAGTCAAAGGTGCCGAGAAAAAGTATGACCTGTCCTCACTACGGATTTGTGCTTCGGCCGGGGAAGCATTACCTAAAAACATTTATTTTGAATGGAAACAGAGATTTGGACTGGACATTCTGGATGGCATCGGTTCTACGGAACTTATGCATATTTTTATTTCAAATCGCCCCGGAGACGTCAAGCCGGGTAGTTCCGGGAAAATTGTACCGGGATATACTGCCAGGATTGTTGACGACATGGGGAATGAAGTGTCCGATGACGAGTTGGGTAACCTTCAGGTAAAAGGCGAATCGATGGCAGCTTTTTACTATCGCCAGCACGATAAATCCAAGAACTCCATGTTGGGAGAATGGTTTAATACTGGAGATAAATATTACCGAGACCACGAAGGTTACTACTATTATTGCGGCAGAGGGGACGATATGTTAAAAGTAGGCGGTATTTGGGTCTCGCCGATTGAGATAGAAGATACCCTGATGTCGCACCCTGCTGTGTTGGAAACAGCCGTGGTGGGCAGAAATGATGAAAATGGCTTGACCAAACCAAAAGCATATATTGTACTGAAGAGCGGTTATCAACCTTCAGATGAGTTGGCCAGGGAAATTCAAACTTACGTTAAGAAAACCATTGCTGCCTACAAATACCCACGATGGGTTGAATTTATCCAGGATCTCCCCAAAACTGCTACCGGTAAAATCCAGCGTTATAAACTGCGCGCATAAATTGAACGCATAGTTGAATTAAGAAGGCATCTTTCTTTGAAGGATGCCCTCTTTGTTAATAACGAAGGTTGTCCTCTAGACCACACTATGCTTACTTTTGAGTCACAAATCTTATTAATAAAACTTAAAAACCTCCGCTTGACAGATATATCTTACGCGAATATACTTGTATCTGCTACGTGACGTCTTAAGAGGAGGATAAATATGCCAGGCTAGGTTTGGATAGTGATTGCAGGCGTTATCGTAATAGCTATTTCTTGTTTTGAGAAGTCGGCAGCAAAAAACGAAGTAATTGGATATTTAAGTTTGTTAATTATGAAAAAGGAACACGCATGGTGTGCTGTTCGTATTTTCTGCTTAATTTGAGGTTATCAATTATGTCTGATTAGTTAGTGGAGTCTCATTTCAACGAGAAATGAGACTCCAGTTATTATTGGTCTTCGATAGTAAGGAGTAAACTCTACTAAAGTCACAGACATGGGTTTTGATAAACGTTATCCTGTATAGTGACACTTTGGAGATTTTTCTGGTGAACAATCAAAAAGTTGGACTAAAACAAGAGGAATGTACCGAAGATTCTATCATTATCGAAGGCATCAGTAAACATTTTGGGAAGATTCAAGCATTGGATAAGGTGTCCTTAAATGTACCGGAGGGGGTTGTCTTTGCATTGCTAGGGCCGAATGGTTCTGGTAAAACTACATTAATTCGCATTCTGACCACGCTGTTGATTCCTGATAGCGGTATTGCGCGTGTCGGTGGTTTTGATATCAGGAAACAGGCCCAATCAATACGTCCTATTATCGGCTTGGCCGGGCAATATCCGGCCGTAGATGAAGATTTAACCGGCAGAGAAAATCTGGAAATGATCGGGCAACTCTACCATCTGGGCAGTGCCAAATCCAGAACACGCACCGGTGAATTGTTGGAAACATTTGAACTGACTGATGCCGGAAATCGTCGCGTCAAGACCTATTCCGGCGGTATGCGTCGCCGACTGGACTTAGCCGCAACCCTGGTGGCCGAACCTTCGATTCTTTTCCTGGATGAACCCACCACCGGACTGGATCCACGCAGCCGGTTTGGATTATGGGACGTGATTAGCAAACTTAAGAAAGATTGCCATACGGTATTTCTGACCACACAGTATCTGGAAGAAGCGGACCGCCTGGCAGATAAAATCGCTATCATGGATAGCGGGAAAATTATCCGCACCGGAACTCCGAAAGAACTAAAAGAATGCTGCGGCGGGGAAACGCGTGTGAAAATGAGACTGGTTGACCCCGGCAAAACCAAACAGGCTGTTGAATTGCTGGGTGAATTGGGTGGGGAACAGATTCATAGTGTCTCTGAAACCGGAGATATCAGCATACCGGCAGATGGGGGCCCTTATATTTTATCTGAAGTAGTGAGGCGGTTGGACGCCGGCGGTATTCAATTGGCAGAGCTTGGATTGACGCAACCGACACTGGACGATGTGTTTCTGGCGATTACCGGTCATGCAGCAGAAAATGAGACGATAACACCGAAATCAATAAAATCAGGTGCAAAAACGGGTAAGGCGAGGTAACATGGAAAAAATCTCTGCTGTTATCTCGGATATCAAGATTATGACCAAGCGGAATGTAATCCGGTACATACGCTTACCGCAACTGTTGGTCTTTAACGCCATGTTGAACGTGGTGTTGTTGTTACTGTTCAATTATGTCTTCGGCGGCGCCATCCAGAAGGGTGGCGTTTCCTATATCCAGTACTTTCTGCCCGGATTCCTGGCGCAGACTGTTGTTTTTGGTTCCACTCAGACCAGTGTTGGCATCGCGGAAGATTTATCCAAGGGGTTGATTGACCGTTTCCGCTCATTACCGATGGCACGGCCTGCTTTCCTGACGGGCAGGGTTATTGCCGATGGTATCCGCTATGCCCTTTTAATTCTGCTCATGATAGTGGTGGGCGTGGCTGCAGGCTTCAGATTTAATAATGGCCTGGTATCTGCAATCGCCGCAGTGGCGCTGGTGATTCTCTTCGGTATCGCGCTGACCTGGATTGGGGTATTTATTGGAATTTCGGTTAGAAATCAGGAAACGGCGCAGGTCGCCGGTTTTGTATGGGTTTTTCCGCTGGTTTTTGCCAGTTCTCTTTACGTCCCGATTGCAACGATGCCGACATGGTTACAGTATTTTGCCAATGTCAATCCCGTGACCTCGATGGCTGGCGTAGTTAGGGCTCTATTTATAGGGTCTAACCCGGCCGTGGGTGGTGCCAGCTTGACCCACTACTTGTGGCAAATCCTCGTTTGGGATGCCGCAATTATGCTGGTATTTATTCCCCTCTCGATTCGACGCTACGTGCAGTTGGCGAAATAGATAGTGCGAAGGCTTAATAGTCAATAATCAAATATTAAGATAAATACCAAATTTGAAATTATAAATTCTGATAAATCTAAATATCAAAATACAATTCAAATAAACAGCCCACTAAGCAAGTCGTACCGGTACTTGCTATCTATGTCTTATCGACATCTGTGTGCAATCTCCGTTATAGTAGTTATATCAATTAGTATTGAGTGACTGCACTTTATGAACAAAAAAACATTTCATATTGTTTCTCTCGGTTGTGCCAAGAATACTGTGGATTCGGATTCGATGGCGCAATTATTGACAAAATCCGGTTATAAAAGCGTCTCCAGCTCGAATCAGGCAGGTTTTATCATCGTTAATACCTGCGGGTTTATTGCCATCGCTAAAGAGGAATCGCATAACGTGCTAGCAAAATTGGCGGCTAAAAAGAAAAACGGCCAGGTGTTGATTGCTGCAGGTTGTCTGACACAACGGTATGGCGCTGATATAGCACAGGATGTTCCCGGTATTGACGGTATTATCGGTACGCGCCGCTGGATGGATATTGTCGATGTCGTTGAGAATCTACGAGGTAACAAGCACACCGGACCACACTATCACCTACCAGAAGCCTCTACCGTAGGGATCGATGAGCAGGGGGTGTTACGTGCGGCAGTGCAGGGTGCCAGTGCCTATTTAAAAATTGCTGACGGCTGCCGCCGACCATGTGCTTTCTGTGCCATTCCGCAGATTAAGGGTACTACTGTCTCCCGTCCTGTTGAGTTAATTTTATCCGAAGCGCGCATTTTACAAGCAAGCGGTATTCACGAGATTAATCTCATTGCTCAGGATACCACCGATTATGGTCGTGATTTGGGATTGAAAAATGGCCTGGCTTATTTACTGAAAAAACTAACTGCTGCTGTACCGCAGGTTGATTGGATCCGAGTGATGTATGCCTATCCCGGCTTTGTCACCGACGAATTGATAGAAGTTATGGCTACCCATAAACAGGTGGTACATTATCTGGATATACCGCTGCAACATGCTCACCCATTGGTTCTAAGACGAATGAAAAGACCAACAAATATCGAATGGGTTTACAAAACAACTGAAAAAATGCGTAAAGTCATGCCTGACTTGGCATTAAGAACTACTTTCATTGTCGGCTACCCTGGCGAGACCGATGCACAATTCCAGACATTGCTGGATTTTGCAGAAGAGATGCAATTTGATAAACTGGGAGCTTTTAAGTTCTCCTTCGAACCGGGTACTACCAGTGAGCTGTTGGGTAACCCTATTCCTGTCGAAGTCAAAGAAGAACGCTTCGAACGTTTGATGGGAACTCAGCAAAGAATCTCGCTTGAAATCAATAAAACGTTCATCGGCCGTAAGTTGGACGTATTGCTCGAAGGTGTAGGACAGGGTGTTTCCATTGGCCGCAGCTATCGTGACGCTCCCGAGATTGACGGTCTGGTTTTAGTTAAAGGAGAAATCCCTGCCGGACAAATCATCCCCGTTCATATTACAGAAGCGATGGTTTATGACTTGAGCGGTGAGATGGTAAAAAAAATAGTAGATATTAAAACTAATAATTAGTTATTCCTACTTTACATAAAGGTAGCAATGAATTAAGAAAAAAAGCACCTCTTTAAAATACGAGAGACAAACGTTAACTCTTTTCAAATAATATGCGCAGGTTATCCAGTATCAGTTCTGCTTCTTTATCATTCATCTTCAAGATAATAATCTCAGCAAAGTGACCTACCAGTGATGAGGGTACTTGGTAGTCGATGGAAAGGGTTACCTTTGTTTGATTTTCTTTGGAACGGAATGTAAATCTTACCATACTTTCTATCGCGCCGGTATTCTTCGAAGTCAACACAACATTCGGCACAAGATCGATGCATTCGCCGGTGCCTGTGAAATGTATCCCTGACATTTTATAGGTCCATTGATAGCGGTAGCCGCCATTAGACAGTAATTTCTGGTTTTTTATCTCAACCACACTAGGCCAAATCTGTTGGAGATTACGCGGTTGGCTAATATAATTAAAAATTTTCTCCACAGGGGCGTTGATGATGACCTCATTATCGACTTTTGGCATACTTACCCTCTTTTTATTCACCCTATAATAGAAGAATAGAACGGCCCTAATTATCTATTAGTTTATCATTAATGAATCGAGATGAAAAGGGAATATTCATGGTGCTGAAAGCCAGTTTGGCAATTCGTGGACAGATGGCAAATAAAAATGATTCATCAAATTAGTGCCGATTAGTGGTACATTGTCGATAAAAGGGAATTTGCAATTATCTGTCAACATATAGAGATGTATATGCTGTGGTATTCGAATAGCATATGGTGTCGGTGAAGTACGCCTGAGAATATGCGACTGAATTTGGCACTTTACTACTAATGATTAATAGAGTTATTATAAGAAGATGGGAATCACGCTATTTCCCTCAAAACAGGAGGTTTTGTTATGGCAAAGATCGTATTGATTGGTGCAGGAAGTCATTCCTTCTCTAAAAATCTCACCACAGATATTTTAACGTATCCTGAGTTTAAAGATAGTACTGTTACTTTAATGGATATTGCTGAGGAACCATTGGAGCTTGCCACAGCATTCGTCACGAAACTTGTGAAGCAAAGCGGATTTAAAACATGCGTCGAATCAACCACCGACATTCGTGAAGCGCTCAAAGGTGCGAATTATGTTATCGTTGCCATACGGGTGGGTGGGGCCAATTCATCTCATGCTGATAGAGAAATTACGCTAAAATATGGCATAAATGAAGCAGTCGGTGATACTACTGGACCTGGTGGAGTTTTCTATGCTGCGCGTCACATTCCAGCGATATTAGACATCTGTCATGATATGGAAGAGCTCTGTCCGGACGCTTGGTTGCTGAACTACACGAACCCGATGGCGATGATTACCTGGGCGGTAAATGATTATACAAAAATTAAGAACGTCGGGTTATGCCACAGCGTGAAGAATACTTCTCAAGAACTGGCGAGATACATCGGTGCTCCATATGAGGAGTTATCCTACTGGGTGGCGGGCATAAATCATATGGCCTGGTTCCTGGAAATGAAGTGGCAGGGGGAAGATGCCTATCCATTGTTGAGAGCAAAATTCAAAGACCCTGACATATATTCAAAGTTCGATGCTCACTGGGCCGGATCGGATGTCGTGCGGGCTGAAATTTTCAAAGCTTTCGGGTATTTTGTCACTGAGTCAAGCCGTCATATGTCAGAGTATGTTCCTTACTTTCGCAAGAGGCCGGAGCTTATCCGAAAATATAAACTGGAGGACACCGGTAAGTTTGCACCTGGTGCTCGGAAGCAGGAAATGAAGGAGCAGGATGAAGCTATGCGAAAGCTGGCTTACTCGACTGAGACAGTGCCAATCCGCCATAGCGGTGAATATGGCTCAATCATTATCCACTCTCTCGAGACCGGTAAACCTTCACGGATTAACGGCAACGTGAAAAACAGAGGCCTGATAACCAATCTGCCGGAGGGATGTTGTGTTGAGGTCCCCTGTCTGGTAGACAAAGAGGGAATTCATCCATGTTATGTTGGCAATTTGCCGCCGCAACTGGCAGCTTTGAATCGCACGGAGATAAATGTACATGAGCTGGCGGTGAGGGGAATTATGGAGAAAAATAAAACTAAAATATTCCAGTCAATTTTGCTTGACCCGTTAACTAGCGCTATGCTGACGATCGACGAAATCCGACAGATGGTCGACGAAATGTTCCAGGCAGATAAAAAATATATGAAGGGCTATAATTAATTTTTAATATTCTGGCATCTAGTAAAAATTTGGGAGGGTTCGCATGAATGCTGTAGAACTTTTTAATCTCGAAGGACGTAAAGCGCTGATAACCGGTGCAGGACGAGGCATCGGCCGTGTGCTGGCGATATCGCTGGCACAGACCGGTTGTGATATCGCAATACTGGAGAAAAATATCGAGGATGCGCGTGGTGTTGTCGAGGAAATCAAAAAAATCGGTAAGAAAGCCGCAGCTTTTCAGGTTGATGTAACGAAGAAAGATGAGGTGGAAAAAGCATTCGGGGCTGCCGCTAAATTTTTAGGCAGGCTGGATATCGTTATTAACGATGCCGGTGTCTGTATTCACGAGGCGGCGGAAGATACATCTGAGGAACACTATGATTTTGTCGTTGATACGAATTTAAAAGGAGTTTTTCTTTGTTGCCAGTCAGCTATGAGGATTATGAAACTGCAAAAGAAAGGCAGCATAATCAATATCGCCTCAATATCCGGTACTATTTCTAACTATCCGCAAAAGCAGGCACATTATAATGCCTCAAAAGCTGGTGTCATTCTACTAACCAAGTGTCTGGCAGTAGAATGGGTGGATTTAGGTATAAGGGTAAATTCAATCAGTCCCGGATATACCCGTACGGAAATGACCACCAAAACAACCGCTCTGGCAATGATCGCGAAATGGGAATCGATGACACCGATGAAACGTATGGCGGAACCGCAGGAAATGGCCGGCGCTGCGATTTACCTGGCTTCTGATGCATCATCTTTTGTCACCGGCAGCGATATTATAGTAGACGGCGGATTCACCGCATTATAAGTAATCTATTTAAAAGGGATTGTAACTTATCATTAAGTTACAATCCCTTTTTTCTGATGAAAATGCTGACTTAATATTGAAAAACACTTAGATTCGTTGTATACTTGTAAAAGATTTATTCAGGTTGGGAGGTGGATTTCGTGGAACAAAATAATTTCCCCAAATGTCAGAAATGTAAGGCCGGAGACCTCGTCCCTCTATCTGATTTCGGGAGTCAGGGCGCAACCATTAATTATAAAGCCTGGGTTTGCACAAACCCGCAATGCGGTTTCAATTTGAAAATCAGGAATGGCGATGTTTACGTTGATGAGCCTATTATGAGCGGCGCATTACATAGCAATAATCGTACCCGTCAGTAGATAGAAACTTAAGGATTTAATGAATGGTGAGCGTGCTTCCTCAATTAGAAGAACTCAAAGGGGCAGCACTGGACTTCGTATTTCCGCGATTCTGTGTAGGCTGTGGCAAAGAGGGTGATTTTATTTGTAACGCATGTCAGGCTTCTTTACCATGGATTGAATCTCCCATCTGTCCTAAATGTGGCAAACTGCAAACCGGTTTAGTGTTATGTCCCAATTGTAATAATTGGGAAGCTGATATCGATGCGATTTGTTCTCCATTCCGTTTTGAAGGTGTCATACGAAAAACGGTACATGAATTTAAATACCATAATTTAGCCGCCATTGCCGGTCAACTAGCGCATTTTCTTGGTGATTATCTTATTGATAATCCAATTCTTTATGATGTTATCGTGCCGGTGCCATTGCATTATAAAAGACTAAAAGAACGGGGCTATAATCAGGCTGCTCTATTGTCCATCGAACTGAGCAGACTTACAGGAATTCATGTCAATGGCATCTCTTTAATTAGATGCATTTAAAATGCGCAGCAGGCAAAAACAAGAAATGTCAAGGAAAGAAGGCAGAATGCCATCGGAATATTTTCTTGCCTGAATGAAGGCTTGCTTGAAAAAAAGTATTATTAATTGATGACGTCACTAACCGGGGCAACGCTTAATGCTTGTGCCTCAGTACTAAAGAAGGCAGGTGCGACGTCGGTCTGGGGATTAACGTTAGCAAGAGAGATTTAAAAATAGCGAGGAGTATAGAAGATGGATTTACAAATTTCCGGACAGGGCATCGAAATTCTACCTACGGTAAAAGACTATGTCGAGAAAAAATTTGGCAAACTTGACAGGCATTTCCAGAATATTAACGGAACAAAAGTGGAATTAAGCGAGCAAAAAACAAAATCTCAAGACCAACGGTATCGTGTTCAGGTTACTCTTGATGCTAATGGCACGCTGCTACGTGCTGAAGAGAGAGCTGAAAACCTGCTGGTTGCCATTGATAAAGTAGTACCGGTAATCGATCGCCAGATTGAGAAATACAAAGGTAAGTTTACTCGAAAAGGAAATAAAAACGGTCCTTCCATCAAAGCCGAATTAAATGAAGAACCAGCTCCCGAAGTGGTTAGAACCAAACGGTTCGCGATGAAACCGATGACCGTCGAAGATGCCGTGATACAGATGGAACTTCTGGGGCATGATTTCTTCCTTTTCTATAATTCTGCGACGAAAGAATACAACCTGCTGTACCGCCGCAAGGACGGGAACTACAGCGTGATTGAACCCGAATTACAATAACCCCGCAGGGTATAAAAATGACGCGTGTTATCGGTTTAACCGGTGGTATCGGCAGCGGTAAAAGTACAGTTACTCAGTACCTTGCAAAACTGGGTGCAGTAATTATCGATGCCGATAAGGTGGGGCATGAAGTTTACCGGCCAAACACCGAGACCTGGCTTGAACTGGTAAAAACGTTTGGTAATCGGATTCTGGCAGAAGATAATACGATTGACCGTAAGAAGCTGGGAGCCATCGTATTTGGTAATCCTGAGGAATTGGAAAGGCTTAATACTATTATCCATCCTCAAATAACTAAAATAATAAAGAAACGGATTGATGATTACCGTCGCAAAGGAATTATTGTAGTAGTACTGGACGCGCCGGTGTTGTTTGAAGCCAACGCGAAGTTTTTAGTTGATGAAGTCTGGGTGGTGGTGGCAGATAAAGCGACTGTTATCAAGCGCGCCGTCGCGCGGACCGGTCTGCCTGAAGAACAAGTGCACTCCAGAATTCGCTCTCAGATGTCGAATAAAGAGCGTATCAAGCGCGCTCAGGTGGTAATTCATAATAACGGCACGGTGGAAGAATTAAGGGAAAAAGTAAAGGAGTTGTGGGAGAGGGTCAAAGTCTGAGATTGTGCTTGACGCAATATTAGAGAAGCTGATATAATATTCCTTTTGTGGAGGGTACGAACATTTACGCTATAATTGAGACAGGTGGAAAGCAGTATCGCGTTACTCAGGGGCAGACACTGGATGTTGATAACCTGAATATAATTGACGGCGAGATTGTCGAACTGGAGAAGGTCCTGGTCATAGGCGATGAGAAAAACACCACAATTGGCGCACCTAATGTTAAAGGCGCGAAAGTAATCGCGACTTCGAAGGGTACGGTTCGTGGTGATAAAATCATTGTCTTTAAATTCAAATCCAAGGTCAGATTTCGCAAGAAGACCGGACATCATCAGCTTTTTACACGACTGGCCATTGAGACAATTGAAGCTCCCGGAATTGAACCAAAAGAGCAGATAGAAGTGGCTGACACAGACAAGAAAGAGGAGATGGAAAGTGGCTCATAAGAAGGGCGGCGGCAAGAGCAAGAACGGGCGCGACAGTCAGTCGCAGAGGCTCGGTATTAAAAGATATGCCGGGCAAACAGTAACTTCAGGGACAATACTGGTCAGACAACGAGGTACAAGAATTCATCCCGGCGTGAATGTCGGCGTGGGCAAAGACTATACTATATTTGCTTTGATTGACGGTATTGTGAAGTACGAACCCTACAGCGATAACAGGAGAAAGGTCAGCGTTTACGCTGAGTAGATAATATGAAAGAAAAAATTCACCCACAATATTTCCCCAAGGCAAAAGTGGTTTGTTCTTGCGGTAACACATTTACCGTCGGTTCAACAAAAAAAGAAATCAGCGTAGAGTTGTGCAGTAAATGCCATCCGTATTACACCGGCGAACAAAGAGTTGTGGACACAGCCGGTAGAGTTGAGCGCTTCCGACGGCGTTACGAGAAGACCGAGAAGAAAAATTAACTGCGGATTGAAACCAATTAAGGAGCGGAGTAAAAAACCGCTCCTTTTTTTTAACGAAGAAACAAATGGCAAACAAGATATTTCATTACGGCGGGCAGGCAGTCCTTGAAGGCGTGACGATTCGCGGGCAGAAGAACATGGTTACTGTAGTCCGGAAGCCTGATGGAGAAATGGTCATAGATAAACAGCCATTATCTACTGTTTATACCGGTTGGATGAGGTCGACGCCGTTTATCCGCGGTATCATTGTGTTAATTGAGTCCCTGGTTTTCGGTGTTCAGACTTTGACCTATTCTGCCAACGTCGCCCTTGGCGAGGAAAATAATAAGCAAACTGGTTGGTGGGTTTATCTCGCGTTGGCGTTCTCCATGGTTTTCGCTGTAGCGTTGTTCTTCTTATCGCCTCTTTACTTAACAAAATGGATGGGTATTCAGCCTTCATCACTATTATTCAGTTTGGTTGAAGGTATTATTCGCCTGGCAATGTTTCTAATCTACCTTTGGCTGGTCTCGCTGATGCCGGACATCAGGCGGGTGTTTGCCTATCACGGCGCAGAGCATAAGGCCGTCAATGGATATGAAGCTGGGGCAATATTGGAACCGGAGTCGATTAAGAAATACAGTAAGGCACATGTGCGCTGCGGCGGTAGTTTTCTGTTTGTGGTGATGATAATTGCCATTCTCGTCTTTTCGGTGGTTTCATTTTTTATCGGCAAGCATTTGTGGTTGATAGTGCTAAGTCGTGTGGTGTTGGTGCCGGTAATCGCTGCGCTCAGTTATGAGTTCATTCATTTTGGTGCTAACCATGTTAATAATATTATCATTAAAATCCTGCTAAAACCCGGTTTATGGCTGCAGGCTTTAACCACCCGCGAGCCGGATGACGAACAACTAAAAGTGGGCATTATGGCGATGAAAACAGCGGTAGAAGCCGACCAGGACGTTCCGCCGGTGGTCCAGCAACCTGTCTAGTTATTCAAGATTGTCCTGGACATAAGATGCCGCACTTTCTCCTGCGATGCAACCGGTGGAGAACGCTGCCTGGAGATTATAGCCGCCGGTTTCGGCATCAATGTCCATTACCTCGCCGCTGAAAAAAAGCCCCTTCACTAAGCGCGAACCCATTGTCCTGGGGTCAATCTCTTTGAGGGATATTCCGCCGGCAGTAACCATCGCCACAGTCATAGGTAATGACGACTTAATATCAAACCGCAGTCCTTTCAATAGAGATAATAAACGGCTACGTTCCTCAGCCGTGATTTCAGAACCGCATTTTTCAGCCGGTATTCCGGACATTTCCAGAAATGGCTGGATGAGTTTTTGCGGCAATAATTCCTTGAGAATATTGTGGTAGTTTCTTTTGCCGAAGGTGTCAAAATCACGCTGTAAACGTTCCTGCAGCTCTTTTTGACTCAGCGCGGGTTTGAGGTCAATGGTGACACTGACAGGTCCATGTTCAAGGGCATTCACTACTGCCAGACTCATTTGTAATGTGATCGGGCCCCCGATGCCAAAATGGGTGAACATCATATCACCCATGCGGCTTTCGACAGCCGGCGGTTGAGGGCGTTTACCCGGTATCCCCCGCCCGGTATCTTTGGTGGGAGTTTTTAAAATATCAATCTCATCTGACGTACATTGATAGGCTGTTATACGAACGTTATGCAGACTGACCCCCTGCATGCTCTTGGCCCGTTCTATTTCGTTGACCACCAGCGGTACCAGAGCTGGACGTAGTTTGATTATTGTGTGGCCCATAGCAGCAGCCAGGTTGTAACCGTCGCCGCTAGACCCCGTCGCCGGATAAGAAGCGCCTCCGGTAGCAAGCACTATCGCTGCCGCAGGATATGTTTTGGTACCTGCTTGGACACCGACAACGTGTCCTTTTTCTACTAATATTGTATTGACACTGACGCCAGTCTTGCTTTGAACGTTATTATCGGATAGATAACGTTTAAAGGCTTTTACTACATCCTCAGCATTATCTGAAAGAGGAAAGATTCGTCCGCCGCGTTCTGTTTTGGTTTCTATACCGTATTTATGTAAAAACTCCAGCAACTCGTTCCGAAAAAAATGATTAAACGCGGGGTAAAGAAAATTACCATTCACTCCGTACATCGTAATAAATTCATCAAGTTCTTTGGAGTTAGTTAAGTTACAACGTGTTTTACCGCTTATCAGAATTTTTTTGCCCGGTTCTGCGGTCTTTTCCAGTAGCAGCACTACGGCACCGGATTCGGCGGCTCTGCCGGCAGCCATCATCCCGCTGGCTCCGGCACCAATAACAATTACCGTTTTTTTATTCATTGATGCCAACTAATGGTAGAATTAATTTGGAAAGGACTATTTTCATTGGGGTTCCCTTTATTTTCTCTCCCTGCATACAAAAGAGATTATGGATAATGCTGATTAATTATACGATAAATTTAAATGCGTAATATAAGAATCCTGGCAGCGGTGGGACTGATATTGTTGATGTTGTTCATTGTCGGTTGTAATTCCGGACACGATTTCGACCATCAGCTAAACACTGTCACAAAGCCTTATCGTTTCAGTATCGCCGGTTGGGAGTTCAATACATTTCTTGAGAAAACTAAACAATTATTTATACATAAAAATAAAAGTACGCAAACTGATGTAGCAATTACCAATCAATACATATCGCTAAGCAATCAAATAAACGACCTTAAAGGTCAGATTAACGCAGATAATCAATCAGAATTACAATCCCGGATTGATATTCTACAAAAACAACAAAATGACTTAACCGGCCCTGTTGAGGACATCATAAAACGTCAAGTGACGCAGATTTTGTCGGAAATGGGGATTTATCAACCATGGTACAAATATGTCAAACTAAAATCCACTTTCCCGCCGCCGGATTTCAAATTGGAGATTCCACCGCATTTGCTGGTAATTTCACCCAGAGATAAAATAGACAGAATGAAAGATGTTTTGCTCAATGAAAATATGAGTCTGCCGGAAATTACGAATCTTGAAACTAATGTCGATAATTTAAATGTCTCCTCGCTGGTGGTTGACCTGGGCGGGGTTGGCACTTATCCTAATATTGTTTCCAGCGATTCCGATTTTCAGTATATAATTGAGACCTGTGCTCATGAGTGGGCACACACCTACCTGGCGTTTACGCCGTTAGGATTTCGTTACGTCTTGAATATTGCCGGGTTGTCGCATAATGATGATATTACGACGATGAATGAGACCGTATCCGATATTATCGGCAAAGAGGTCGGCGCCGCCGTCCTGAAAAAATATTACCCTCAATTCCAATCCAACAGCCAGACGGTGCAAACAAATAGCGCAACAACGGTGAACCAGCCGGTTTTTAATTTTAATCAGGAGATGCAAAATATCAGGAAACAAGTCGACAAATACCTGGCGGCCGGAGAAATTGACACGGCGAAACAGTATATGCAACAGAAACAGGAATATCTGGCTGCCAACGGATATTACATCCGAAAACTGAATCAGGCTTATTTTGCATTTTATGGGACATATACCGATTCACTGGCTTATGAGAATCCTATAGGTACTGAGATAAAGCAACTGCGCACAAAGAGCGCTTCTCTTAAAGATTTTCTGAATACGGTTTCGTCGATGACCAGTGTAAAGAACCTGAATTCCGCGCTAAATAGAATAATTGGATAAATGATATATATTACTATTTTCGATAAATAAAGGAGAGTACATGGCAAAATACAAGTTCGACCACATCCACTTAATGAGCCCGGACCCCGTAAAAACAGCAGAATTCTACGAGAAGAAGTTTGGCGCTAAGCTGAAAGAGTCAATGGACCTGGGCGAAGGTAGAGTAATGCTCAGCCTCAATCTTGGCGGAGTTACACTATTAATTTCGAAGGCAACCGATGAAAAACAGTATGGCCTGGCCCATTTCGGTATTAGTACTCCTGATTTGAAAGAAGCAGTTGATGAACTTAAAGCTAAAAATGTTAAGTTCACGATGGAAATCACCAAGATAAGTCCGCAACTCACGATTTCGTTCCTGGCAGCTCCGGATAATGTACGTCTGGAACTAACAGAGAGTGAAAAGTAGACATCCATTTACATCTTCGTAGGTAAAATTTGATTCCCGGGAATAATGAAAAAAGAGTATAATGAAACTAACTTGAAAAAATTATTTATGAGTCGAGATTTCCGAGAAATTGTCCTCATTGTCCTCATCGCTGTATTATTGTTTATCGGTTTAAGGGTATCGATTCAAACTTATATCGTTTATGGCCCCAGTATGGAACCTCATTACTGGGAAGACGAATGGATAATTGTCGATAAATTAGCTTATAAATTCTCCGTCCCACAGAGGGGAGACATTATCGTTTTTCAGCCGCCGATTTCCAGCACAAAACCTTTTATCAAACGTATTATCGGTTTACCTGGTGAATCAGTAGAAATAAAGAACGGTACTGTATATATTCACAATACAAGTGGTACGACTATTACCTTGCAGGAACCTTACATCAAAGAAGCATTTTCCACTAATTACAACACCGGTGTTATTCCTGCTAATGAATATTTCGTGATGGGTGATAATCGCAACAATAGCAGTGATTCTCGTGGCGGCTGGCTGGCATCGCGGGATAAGATAATCGGCAAAGCGTGGTTATCAATTTGGCCGCCGCGTTTATGGGGTCTTGCGCCCACTTATAGGCAACCGGCTACGGTTTCCAGTACCGTCGGCAACTAACTAAAAATAATCGTTGTGAGGGTATTGATAATGAATCCAGAAGAAATGTTCAGGAAATCAGGGGCCATTCTGGAAGGGCATTTTATCTTATCTTCAGGCAGACACTCACCGGTATACTGGGAAAAATTCCGGGTGATGCAGTATCCTCAATATGTCCAACAACTCTGCGGGATGATTGCCGACCACTATCGTAAAGAGTCAATTGATCTTGTGGCCGGACCTACTACTGCCGGTATCATCCTGGCTTTTGAAGTTGCGCGCCAGATGGGCGTCCGGGCAATTTACGCGGAAAAAGCAGAAAACAAAACATTCACCTTCAAGCGCGGCGCGGCGATCAATCCGGGTGACAGGGTGCTGGTCGTCGATGACGTCCTCACCACCGGCGATTCGATTAAAGAAGTAATCGTCGCAGTGAAAGAACGGAAGGGAATTGTAGCCGGAGTCGGGGTACCGGTTGATCGGACCGAACAAAAAATAGATTTTGGCGCGGCGTTTTTTAGTTGTCACCGAGCAGAAGCTGTTAGCTACCCGCCAGAAAATTGTCCGTTATGTGCCGCTAAAATCCCGCTGGTGAAACCGGGCGGCAGTTAAAGAAGAGTATCTGGCACCCGGGTATATAGGTTACATTTAAGGATTAAGCTGCAGTCCATGTTAATTGGGGCTTTAGTTAGAGGGGCGTAGCCCCTCTAACTAACCTTCTCTTCCCTTGAGGCCCACAGACCGATATACTTTTGCTATTAGCGCGAAATGTACAGGGGAAGAGATTAAAGAGATGGGGAGTTGTAGTTGCATTAATGACGGGTAAACTCTT
>Ga0182021_10001717_pt1 | contig 25382 bp, 27 predicted proteins | sample 612E3MmetaG_FD_120493 | JGI IMG/M metagenome (GOLD analysis project Ga0182021, IMG submission 120493) | Permafrost microbial communities from Stordalen Mire, Sweden - 612E3M metaG (Illumina Assembly) | ecosystem: Environmental > Terrestrial > Soil > Wetlands > Permafrost | place: Sweden... | reverse complement strand
CGCGCGATGCCCTCGAAATAGTTCCCCAGCGGCACGTCCCAAACAAAGGTCTGCGCGTCCGACGCCGGCAATTGGTAATCGCGCATGAACCGTTGCTTGCGCGCCAGCGGCAACTCGACCACCCGCTGGCGGACCTCCGCCCGCCACGCCTCCGTTGGCTGGAACGGCATGAGGTCGGGCTCGGGGAAATAGCGGTAATCGTGCGCGTGTTCCTTGGTGCGCATCTCCTCGGTGACGCCGGTCTCGTCGTCCCATCGGCGCGTGGATTGGATCAACTTGCCGCCGCCCTTGAGCACCTCGATCTGGCGCGGGATTTCGTATTCCAGCGCCCGGCGCACGCCGCTGAAGCTGTTCATGTTCTTGATTTCGATCTTCGCGCCGAGTTCCTGCTGTCCCTTGGGCCGCACGCTCACGTTCACGTCGCAGCGGACCATGCCCTTCTCCATGTCGCAATCGCTCACGCCGCCATAAACCAGGATGTCCTTGAGCGCGTTGAGATACTCGTAAGCCATCGCGGCGCTGGTGAGGTCCGGCTCGGACACGATTTCCATCAGAGGCACGCCCGCGCGATTGAAGTCCACGCCGCTGTGGTGTTCGAAGTGGAAATTCTTGCCGACGTCTTCCTCGAGGTGGGCGCGGTTGATGCGCACCCGGGCAATGCCGCCGCCAAATTCAAAGTCCACGTAGCCCTTCACCGCGGACGGCTTGTCATACTGCGTGATCTGATAGTTCTTCGGCATGTCCGGGTAGAAATAGTTCTTTCGGTCGAACTTGGCGTAAGGTGAGACGGTGCAATTGAGCAGCAGACCCGTCAGCGCCGTCAACTGCAGCGCCGCCGCGTTGGCGACGGGCAGCACGCCGGGCAGACCAAGGCACACGGGGCAAACGTGGGTATTGGGCGGCGCGCCGAACTCGTTGGCGCACCCGCACCACATTTTCGACTTCGTCTTAAGCTGGACGTGGGTTTCCAGGCCGATGACCGCTTCGTAGTCCATAAGGGCGGGAGATTCATACCACAGAAGGAGGAGGATGCGCACGGTTTTTTCACTGTCTGCTTGTGTTCGGCCGGCGGCGGGGATAGATTGGCCGCCGAAGAACGGTTCAACCAAATCGAACGAAAGCGAATAGAGCATGAAGAACTTGAGAGCAGTCTGTGCGGCGGCCCTGTGCGGGGCTGTCCTGATCGGAACCACCACCTTGCGGGCCGCGGACACGAAGACCTACCAGGTCACCGGCCCCGTTCTGGCCCTGACGCCGACGACGATCACGGTGCAGAAGGGCGAGGACAAATGGGAAGTCGCCCGCAAGGACAGCACTAAAGTCACCGGCAAACTGGCAGTCGGCGCCAAAGTGACCATTCAGTACACGATGGTGGCCGAGGAAGTCGAAGTGAAGGAAGCTACCAAAGCCAAAGCCAAGAAGTAAGCAGCGGGCGCGAAGCGCCACGAGATTGGGGCGTGCGGCCGGGCTCGACAAGCCGGAGGCTTACACTACTACTTGGCGGCAAGGGACCCCGAAGGGCCTACGGGCCCATTTTCATCTTTAGTCTGCCGGTCCGGCGGGCTAACCTGAGGAGTATGGAACTGTTTCATCGTATTCTGAAGACGGGGGTCGAAGGGGGCGCGTCGGATGTTCACTTGAAGATCGCGACCCCGGTCGTCTTTCGCATCAATCGCCAGTTGATCGCCATTGAATGCCCCTTCCCGACCGAGGAGTGGATGAACAATGTGGTGCAGCAGGTGACGCCGGCACATTTGCGCAAACGCGTCGAGCAGGAGCGTGAGGCGGATTTCTCCTACTTCGTGCCGGGGATCGGCCGGTATCGGACCAATGTGTTTCAACAGCGCGGGCAGTGGTGCCTGGCTATGCGCTACGTGAAAACCCACGTGCCCAGCTTCGAGGAATTGGGGCTGCTGGAGCAAATCAAGCGAATCGCCGAATCACCGCGCGGCATTGTGCTGCTGGCTGGCTCGACCGGCTGCGGCAAGTCCACCACCCTGGCGGCGATGATTGAGCACATCAACGCCAATTTCAAGAAGCACATCATTACGCTGGAAGACCCGATTGAATACGTGTTTGAGGACAATCAATGCGTCGTCGAGCAACGCGAAGTCGGCCTGGATACGCTGTCTTTTCATCATGCGCTCAAGCACATCCTGCGGCAGGACCCCGACATCATTATGATCGGGGAGATGCGGGACTCGATCAGCTTCAGCTCGGCGATGAGCGCGGCTGACACCGGCCACCTGGTGTTGTCCACCCTGCACACCACCAACGCGGCGCAATCCATCAGCCGCATTCTGGACTTCTTCAAGGCGGACGAGCGGGAGCAGATTCGCCGGCAGCTCGCCGGCACGATGCAGGCGGTGGTCTGCCAGCGGATGGTCAACACGCTGGCCGGCGGCATGACCCCGGCGCTCGAGATCATGATCAACACCGCGACTGTCAAGAAGCTCATCGAGGAAAACCGGCTGGATAAGTTGCCGGCGGCCATCGAGACCGGTATTGACGACGGGATGATCAACTTCAATCAGGCGCTGTTCAACCTCGTGAAGCAGGGCAAGATCAGCGAGCAGGAAGCCCTTAACAAGGCCTCGAATCCGCAGGCGCTGGAGATGAATTTCAAGGGTATCTTCCTCGATGACGGGCGCAGAATCCTGACGTAGGCTCCCCTGAATTTGACTCTCCACATCCCCCCAAACAGCTCAAGGAAGCTGCCAAAGGCAGGGAACCGGAGTTCGTTCCCTTGCTCGCGCAGACAGAAGATTCGTATTGCTCGCCCCTTGGCGCTGGCATGATGATTCGCTCAATATGAAAGCTAAAGGTCTTACGGTTGTGGCGCAGTTCAAAGCCAAGCCAGGCAAGGAAAGCTCGGTCCGGCGGGAATTGCTGTCGCTTGTGGCCCCGAGCCGCAAGGATGCGGGGTGCTTGAATTATGACTTGCACCAAGCGCTGAATAATTCGGCTCTCTTTCTGTTCCACGAGAACTGGGTGAGCCAAGCGCACCTGGATGCACACTTGCAGAACCCGGATTTGCAGGCGGTGCTGGGCCGAGTGGGCCAACTGGTCGCCGAGCCGCCCCAGATTACGCTGTGGGAGAAGATCGCCTGATTAACAGCGAAGGCGCGAAGACGCGAAGCTTGTCCTCAGCGCTTAGCTCTCCACTCTTAACTTGCCGCAACGCCGGTGTCCCCCGAGACCCATCTGCTTGCCAGTTGGATCATCGCCGCCAAAACCACCGATAACGCGCGCGATTGCCGGATCGTCACACTCGCCGGCATTCTGCCGGACGCCGACGGCCTCGGGTTGCTGGCGGACCTCGCAAACTGGTGTTTGGCGGGCAAACAAACGCACTTTTACGGCCATTACCATCATTACCTGTTGCACGGCGGGGCGGGCGGAATCCTGATCGCCGCCTTACTGGCCTGCTTTGCCCGCCGACATTGGCGTGTGGCCTTGCTCGCGTTGTTCGTCTTCCACTTGCATCTGCTGTGCGACTTCGTCGGCTCGCGCGGGCCCTCTCCCGAAGACCTTTGGCCCATCTTCTACCTCGGCCCGTTCGACAAAGACCCGATGTGGGTCTGGAAAGGCCAATGGCGACTGGACAGTTGGATCAATCGCTACCTCACCGTGGTGTTGTTCTTCTGGGCGCTGTGGCTGCCGGTGCGGCTCGGGCATTCCGTCGTGGGCGTCTTTAGCCGGCGCGCAGATGAAGTTGTGGTTGGCGTGCTGCGCAAATGGCACGCTGCCTGGATGCGCAGCAAAGAACCCCGGCCCTAACTCGGGTGTATTCGGAAAGCTGGCGCCTGGGGCGCAGGTCTTCAATTTGATCGCCGACTTGCAGTCGGCAAGGCGTTGGACGCGATCGGAAGCCCCAAGTGACTCAGCGCGTTGCAGAATAGAATCCGCGTTACGCGTTGGGCCGCGCGCTCACCCGCAAGCCGAACTTCTCCGGCGCCTTCGCAAACGAAACCATCCCCTTCTCCGCCTTCGCCCCCAGATAGGGGTCGTTACTAATCAGGATGTTTCCGTCCAGGTCGAGGTAGTCGCACAACTCGGCCAGGTGCGCCGCGGCGCTGATGAGAATGCTGCTCTCGATCATGCAGCCCAGCATGGTCTTCAACCCGGCCTTCCGCGCCGCCGACAGGGCCTCAAAGCCCGCGCTGATGCCGCCCGTCTTGACCAGCTTCACATTCACACCGTGAAAACATTCCACCGCCTGCGCCACATCCTTCGCCTGGTGATAGGACTCATCCGCGAGGATCGGCAGCGGCGACCGTTGCTTGAGCCAGACCCAGTCCTTGGCGGGCGTGGCTGCCGGCATGGGCTGCTCGACAAACTCGATGTGCCCGTCTTTGGCCAGCCACTCGATCATCTCCAGCGCGTGCTCTTTGGTCTTCCAGCCTTCGTTGGCGTCCACCCGCACCGTCTTGGTGGGGGCGACTTCGCGCAAGGCCTGCAGGTTCACCTTGTCGTCGGCCACGCCGACCTTCACCTTCAACACCGGGTAGGGCTCCGCTTCGAGCACCTTCTTGCGGATCACGTCCGGTTTATCAATCCCGATGGTGAAGGACGACACGTGCTGATTCTCGCGGAAGCCCAGCTCCAGATAGTCATAAACCGCCTTCTTCGCCCGCTTGGCCGCGCCGTCCAGTAGGGCGATATTCAAAGCGCACTTGGCGGACATGTCGTGCGGCGAAAGCGTATCCAGATAGACCATGCTCCCCACGACATCATTGAACGAGAGCCCCCGCGCATCCACCTTCTTCAAGAACGCCTCCACCGTGTCGAGCGATTCCTTGTAACGCGCAATGGGCGCCGCCTCGCCCCACCCCACCGTGCCGTCGGCCCCGGTCAACTCGACCATGAGGGTCTTGGAAACATTCGTGCCAGTGCCCCGGGCGATGGCCCAGGTGTGAGTCATTTGCAGTTCCAGGCGTTTGAAATTCAGTTTCACGGCGCAAACCAAAGCCTAAATCCGCCGAGGATGCAACCCTCTTATTATGCCGGGCAACCGACCCAGGCTCTCGCCGAGGGGGGGGGCCGGCACAGTGCTGCCCCCGCGCTGAATTGAGCGGTCAGCCCGACTTACGCTGCTGTTCAACACTGAAATATTTGTCTTTTCCTTTCCGAGAACTTCCGGCTAGAGTCCGGCCATGCCAGAGATTGTGGATTTTGTGAACCGCGGGGCGGGGTCAATTACCCCAGCGATTGTGGAGAAAGTGTTGCGGCATCTGCCGCAATGGAAATTGGAGTTTACGCAGATCTACGAGCCGCTGTTTCCGCACCTCGTGGATCAACTGGAATTCCTGGCTGATGCGGCCGAAGATACCGCTGAGGGCGCCTACAAGGATCTGCCTTATTGCGCGTTTGCCCAGGCAGTCTTCGCGCTGATTTACGCCCACAAGAAAGTGGGCATCATTCCGGATTCGGTGCTGAATCTGGGCCGCGCGGATGATTCCAGCGTCGTGCGCGCCGTGCTGATCCAAAACGAAAAGGCGTTTGCCATTTACGCCGCCACTCAAAATACGGAGTGGGCGCGAATCACCAGCCAGCCGTGAGAAGCTGGCGAGTGATCAAGTGAGGCGGCAGCCGCGCGGCGCAGGCGGCAGGATCGGTTAAATCCCCGCTCATCCCATTTCATCCCGAGGGAAGGCGGTTCTTATTTCCTCCGTCAGTCGCTCGCCTTCGCCTTCAGGCAGCTTGTATTCAGAAAGTTCCGGAAGGTTTGGTGTTTCTCAACCACGTCGTTGTGGGGGAGGTCGGTGAAGATGAAAACCAGTTTGTTCTGTTCGAGGTCAGCCGCTTTGGTTTCGCTCTCCTTGCCGGCGAAGAATTTCGTGCCGCGTTGCTTGAGCGTGGTCATTAAGTGTTCGGTTTCACCTTTGGTGCCGCCGTGTTCGGTGTAGATGTCGAGCAGCCGCCCGTGCTGTGTATCGTACCAGGACAGGAACTGGTCCGTCCGCGCGTAGAGAGCGTCAAAGAGCCAGACTTCCCGGACGTGGTCGGTCAGCCCGCCACAGGCCACAATCGAGGAGATCACCTGGTAACCACCGCTGTGACCGGAGAGCACGATCCGGCCAATGGAGAAACGCTTGTTTTTCAAGGCGGACTGTTGCCGGAGGGTCTCCACCACCTCATTCATGAATCGGCGGAACCCCTCCGGGTCTTCCAGTTTGCCGCCAAACGAATCCGGCGCGTCGCGCGGGCCTTGGGGCACGACCAGGACCGCGTTGCGCCCGCTGTCCACCAGTTGCTCGATGAGTTTGTATTGCTGCAACACGCTGGCGACATGGTTCTTCCAGCCATGGAAGTGGATGACGAAATCAATCTCGCCTGTTTCACGGAAGCCTCGGGGGATGAAAATCGCCACCGTGCTGTCGGCGTAGTGCTTGTCGGCCGGATAGAGTTGGTCCTGGTACTTGTGGCCGTCGGCACGCTTGGGGTGCGGGAACGGGGCCGAGACGAATTGGGTGACAATCAACTCGCCGAGGTCGGCGTAGCGTTGGGATAGGGTTTCGCCGTGACTGACCAATGCCGTGCAGCCAACAAGGAATAATAGGAGCTTTCTCATGCGTTCGCGGCCAATGTGCCAGACCCAGAGGACGCTGCCAACATCGGCGTTCATCGGGCGGGGGCGAATTCCACCAGCCTTGGGGCGGACGGAAGCCCGGCTCCGTGCGAAAATTAGACAGAAGTGTCTGACGATGAGCGCCTTGGGGGCACGCCCCAAGGAGAATTGGCCCCGCTGGCGGCGGCCTCCGGGGCTGGTCAGAATTCTGCTGCTAAAGACCCGCCCGGCTATCGAAATGCTTCGATGAGGGGAACAATGTTGACCAGTAAGATTGAAATCGCATGGCAAGCACCTTAAGTCCGAGTGAAGAGGCCCAATTGGGACAGACGATTGAGATGTTTGAGGTCATTACTCAATCCCAGCCGAACGACTATCAATCACTCGAAATCCTGAAAGAAGCCTACTCGAAGTTGAGCCGCGAAAAGGACGTCATCGGCACGTCCAAGCGCATCGCGCAGGCCTATGTGCAGATGGGCCAGCTTTCCTCTGCCATTCTCGAATACGAAACCATCCTGCAGCGCTACCCGAACGATCCCGATGTGCAGGCGGCGTTGAAGCAGATTGAAACCAAGGCGAACAACTTCCCCGTCGAGGCGATGCCGACGGACACCACGATGCTGCCCAAAGCTCCCGGACCGATCGGAAAGGCCCCAAAGGTCGCCGGCAGAATGCCCCCCGCGGAAGTCGAAGATGGCCGACGGATGATGCACAAGATCTTTGTCGAAAGCCGAATGATCACCTCCGGGGACTTTGATCTGTGCTGGTCAACGCCCGATCCGGCAACGCCCCCGGGCGGGGTTATCGAACCGTTCATCCAAGTATTGGCCGACAAAGGCATTTTGACAGTGGACAAATCCCTGAAAGCGGTGTGCGACAAGTCGCGCTTCGCCTTTCTGCCACTCAACAGTTACGACATTGACATGGACCTGACGCGGAGTTTTCCGGCCGAAACCTGCCAGCGATGGTGCGTTTTGCCGTTCGACCGCATGAGCAATTCGGTCTTCGTCGCTACGGCGAATCCATTCAACCAACAAGCAGCCAAAGAACTGGCCGCGGCCACGACCAATCGTCTGCTGTGGTATCTGGTGCCGCCGGCGGAACTGGTCACCAACGTCCGCAAAGCCTTCCGATAGCCCATGCCTCGCGTCAAAACATTCGGCGAACGCATTGCCGACGCCCTGGTGGAAGACGGGTTGCTCACTGTCAAGCAGGTGGAAGAACTGCTTGAGCAGCAGAAGAAAGAAGGCACCCGCCTGCTTAAACTAATCCTCGAGAAGGCCTACGTCAGCGACCAGGACATGGCGGTGTCCATGGGGCGAGTCCTCAACACGGCGCCGATCAATCTGGCCCGGATCACTATTCCGCTGGAAGTGGCCGACCTGGTGCCGCGCGAACTGGCGCACACCTATAAAGTCGTCCCGGTGTCGCGGCTGGAGAACAGACTGTTTCTGGCGATGGCCGATCCGCTCAACGTGCTGGCCATTGACGACGTGCGGCGAATCACGAAACTGGAAGTGGCGCCCTTGATTGCTTCGGAAAAGGCGATCACCGACAAGCTGAACCACATTGACTCCTCCAAGAGCGGCAGCATGGAGGACATCATCCAGGACGCGCAGAAAAAGGCCGATGACGATGCGGACGCCGACAGCGTGGAGGTTTCCAGGGAACCGGTCGAAGAAGTCAATCTCGACCAATTGGCAGCATCGAGCGAAGAAGCGCCGGTCGTCAAGCTGGCCAACCTGATCCTCGTCCAGGCCGTCAAAGACCGCGCCAGTGATATTCACATCGAGCCCTTTGAGAAGACGTTGCGTCTGCGCTACCGCATTGACGGCGTTTTGATGGAAGCCACGCCGCCGCCTAAACAGATGCAACTGGCGCTCGTGTCCCGGTTCAAGGTCATGAGCAGCCTGGACATTGCCGAACGCCGCCTCCCGCAAGACGGGCGCATGCGCATCCGCGTTGGCGGGAAGGACTACGACCTCCGGGTTTCGATCATGCCGACCGTGCATGGCGAGAAAGTGGTGCTGCGCCTGCTCGATAAAGCGAACCTTTCCGCCAGTATTGACAAACTCGGCCTCGACTCGGACACGCTGCAGCGAGTTCGGGCCGCGGTGGATGCCCCGCACGGGTTGATTCTCGTCACCGGTCCCACCGGCTCGGGCAAGACGACCACCCTTTATTCGGCGCTTAACGAGCTGAACAATCCAATTTACAATATCGTGACCGTCGAGGACCCGGTTGAGTTTCAGATTCCCGGCATAAATCAGATAGCGACGAAGAAGGAAATTGGGCTCACGTTCGCCAATGCGTTGCGCTCGATCTTGCGCCAGGACCCGGATATCATCATGATCGGTGAGATTCGTGACACGGAAACGGCGGAAATCGCCATCGAAGCCGCGCTGACCGGCCACCAGGTCTTGAGCACCATGCACTGCAATGACGCGCCGGGCGCCATTGCGCGGCTCGACGACATGGGCATCGCTCCCTTCCTCATTTCTTCCTCGGTCATCCTGGCTTGCGCGCAGCGGCTGATGCGCCGCATCTGCTCGCACTGCAAGGAACCGGTCACGTATCCGACCAAAGTGTTTCAGGACCTGAGTATTGATCCGAGCATCTTCGATGGCGTCACCCTGTATCGCGGACGAGGCTGCGACCGCTGCAAGAACTCCGGGTACGCCGGCCGTATGGCCATTATCGAAGCCATGACGGTCACGGACGAAATCCGCAAGTTGATCATCGCCCGCGCCAACACGCGCGAGATGGGCAAAATCGCCATTGGTCAGGGCATGCGGACGCTACGGATGGTGGCTTTGGATCGCGTGCGGGAGGGCCTCTCGACGTTGGAACAAGTGCTCCTGATGACCTCGGCGCACTGACGAAATAGAGCTCGCTGGCCCCAGGCAACGGGCTAGTGGTTTTGCCGGCGCATAGCACCTTAGCCCCAGGAACGGCTGTCCGTGCGCTGCGGTGGGAATGACAACCCAAAACGTGCGGCCTGGTTAAAAGGCCCGCTTCGGGGCTGTGAATGTCGGTGCGGGCACCGCCGCTTTAGGAACGTCCGTTTTTGACACTGTGGGCGTCGAGCTTGACTGGCCCAAGACTTGCGCATTCACATCCAGCGGACCACTGGGAGTTAATGTGGGATTGATCGCGCCCAATTGGGTATCGAACCCATCGCGCCGGCTCGAACCCCAATAACCCTCGAGCCCGGAACCCAGGTTGGCCGAACCGCGGGCCGCGTCCCAACTGCCGCCGAGCGCCTGGGCTGAGTCGGCGCCTGACACCGGTGTCGGCTGGAAGTCCAAAATACGCTGGAATTCATCCATGTATTTCTTATGTTCCAAAGTCTTCTCCCGCAAGGAGGAGGGGTCCCCGAGACCGAAAATATCGGAGAAAGAATTGCGCGCAGCCGTCGGGCCAGTCCCGCCATCACCGGAATTCGATTCGACCACTCTCCTGAGCTCCTGTTCGCTCTGTCTTAAGCCGACAGGCAGGGCAGAATCGTCGTGCTCGGCCAGATCCTCGCGCGGGTTGGCCGGGTTGGGAGTCCCGGACAAGTCGTCGTCCTTGTGCTGGCTAGTGCCGGTCCGGCCACGGCGCTTGGCCGCGAGTTGTTCATAATACTGCTCCATCAACGACGGGGTTTTCTTTTCCTGACCATCCGGCCCATATTCCGGGATTTTCAAGAGCTCGTTGGCGGTGGGCTCGCTCATTAAGTCTGTTGGATTGGCAAATACCCAGTTCTTGCGGCGCTCCAACAGTTCCTTCACCCGCTTATTTGGAATGACGGGTCCCGCGGGCAAGCGGGAGGGCGGAGCGGCGACGCCATCCAGGGAACTCTTGGGCGCGAACGTCTGCATGGATTTGTACAAATCCTCTTCCAACTCCTTCAAGCTGTCCTTCCGGCTGGTCAGTTGATGCAGATTGGTCGTCACCTCGTCACTGTTGGGCGCGGAAAACTCGATGGGCCGACCGCGTTTCTTGCCAGCCCCCTGCGCCGTGCAGGCCAAAAGGCCAATCAGGGCCACTATGGCCCAGACACGACCGCCGCGCAGACTCAAACGCCAGTATCTCATTCTCGCAACAAATCCTACTCCCAATCGCCGGCTGCGTCAAAGTCCAAATTCGCCCTCAAATACTGGCCTCCTCTTCGTCCTTTCCTGCCACACCCGCGCGAGGGTCCACACAGACGCCGCGCTTGGAAGCCGCCAGGAAGTCCAGCATGAGTTTGGCGTGTGCGCCAGTGAACTCATGTTGCGCGCTGGCCACCGCCGCCCGCAGGTTGCGCCCCTGGCGAAACAGCGTCCGGTAGAGCTGTTTCAGTTCCAGGCGGTCTGCCGGCGGCACCCCGGCGCGGCGCAATCCGACGGTGTTGAGTCCACAAATGCCATTGTCCCCGCGCGCCACTGTGAACGGCGGCAGGTCCTTGCTGATGGCCGAGCCTCCTTGCATCAGCGCCAGCGTGCCGATGCGCACGAATTGGTGGACGACGCAGTTGCCCGAAATGAAGGCACGGTCCTGCACGGTGACATGCCCCGCCAGCAGCGCGCCGTTGGCCAGAACCACGAAGTTGCCCAGGTGGCAGTTGTGCGCCACGTGAGAGTGGGCCATCAGAAAATTCTGCGCGCCGATCACGGTTTCCTCCTCTGCCTTGTTGGAGCGATGGACGGTCACGTGCTCGCGAAAGACATTGCGGTCGCCAATCCGCAAACGGGTTGCCTCCCCGCGGTATTTCAGGTCCTGGGGGCCTTCGCCGATCACACACCCCGCGTAAAAACGATTGTGCGCGCCGATTGTCGTCAGCCCGGTCAAGTAAACCTGCGGGCCGATGACGCACCCTGGGCCGACCTCCACGCCTTCATCAATGATCGCGAACGGCCCGACCTGGACGGTCGGGTCCAATCTTGCCTGGGGATGAACAATGGCGGTTGGATGGATCACGAGGCTAAAAGTGAGGCAATCGGCGCGGCTGCCAAGTCAAAACTTCGTCTCATATCAACCCAGTCCTCACGTGTAGAAATAGCCCAACTCCCGCAACGACATGTAATCCTTCGGCCGCTCCTGCGTGGCGCGACCCAGGATAACGTGGTCCAGCACCTCGATTTTCAGGAGTTGGCCCGCGCGAATCAGGTCGCGGGTTACTTTGATGTCGGCTTCGGAAGGTGTCGGATCTCCGCTCGGATGGTTGTGCACGAGCACAATGGCGGCGGCGTTGGCCGCGATGGCGGGCTTGAAGACCTCGCGCGGATGCACCAGGATGGTGTCGAGCAGGCCATCCGAAACCTTCACGGGCTTTCCGATCAACCTCCGGCGGGTGTTTAGCAGGATCACTTGGAACACTTCCGCATTGTGCAAGCGGGTTTCCTCCCGCATGAGGCCCGCCACGGCGTCGGGTGTGTCGAGCACCGGAGGTTCTGCGTGCGCTTCTTCGACGAGCCTGCGAGCCAGGGTGAAGGCCGCAACGAGGGTTACAGCCTTGTCAGGTCCAATGCCCGGCTCTTTCGCCAATTCTTTCCACGAAGCCCGGGCCAGGGCATCCAACGATCCAAAACGCTGGACCAGTTGCTTCCCCACCTCCACTACATTTGAGCCTTTCAAGCCCGTGCGGAGGAGGATCGCGACCAACTCTCCGGGGCTGAGTGAATCAGGGCCCTTTTCTCTCAGCCGTTCCCGCGGGCGCTCGCTGGCGGGTTGGTCCTTGAGTTTCATACCGGTCATGCTTCAACTCTACCCGGCTGCCCGGTCAAGTCGCGAGCAAAAACCTCCGCCGGGCGCAGGGCATCGAATCCAAAGCACCCCGGCGAGTAGGCCGGCGCTCAAGTTCCCGAACGAATTTATCAGGCAGTTTGCAGCTCGCGCACGACGAAAGCCGCAAACTCCCCATGCAGGTGCGGCGGAATGCGGACCTTGAAGCGGGCAGTCTTGCCATTGTAATCCCGCTCGACCACCTGGCCGACTTCATGCAGGCGGGCAATAACGCCCGACCGGTCGTGCGGCACGGAAAGCTCCATGAATTCGCGGATGGGCCGCAACTGGCTGCCCAGCTCTGCCAGCAGGGCCGGAATTCCCTCGCCCGTGGTGGCCGAGATGGCGACTCCGTGCGGGTGTCGCTCGAGCGACCGCGAGAGCGCGTCCTGGCTGCCGTTGAGTTGATCAATCTTATTGAACACCATCACCGTCGGTTTGCCGTCCGCGCCGATTTCCTTCAGCACCGCATCCACGGCCTGGATTTGTTCCTCGGCTTCCGGGTGGCTGGCGTCCACCACGTGCAGCAGCAGGTCCGCCTGGACCACCTCCTCCAAAGTCGCCTTGAACGCCTCGACCAGCCCGTGCGGCAGCTTGCGGATAAAACCGACCGTGTCGGTCAGCAGCACGTTTTGGTTCGTCGGCAGCCGCAAGCGGCGCGTGGTCGGGTCGAGCGTGGCGAAGAGCTTGTCCTCGACGAGCACCTCGGCGCCCGTGAGCGTGTTGAGCAGGGTGGATTTGCCCGCGTTGGTGTAGCCCACAATCGAGGCCAGCGCCCAGTGATTGCGTTGGCGCCCGTGGCGCTGCGTCGCGCGCTGGCGCCGCACCACCTCCAGCTCGCGCGCGATGCGGGCGATGCGGTCCTGCACCCGGCGGCGGTCGGTCTCCAACTGCGTTTCGCCTTCACCGCCCCGCATGCCGATGCCGCCTTTCTGCCGCGACAGGTGGCCCCAGAAACGCGTCAGCCGCGGCAGCAGATGTTGCAGTTGCGCTAGCTCGATTTGGAGCTTGCCTTCGCGGGTGCGAGCCCGCGCAGCAAAGATATCGAGGATGAGCGACGTGCGGTCGAGAATCTTGCAGTTAAAGGTCCGCTCCAGGTTGCGGCTTTGCGCGGGGGAAAGCTCGTCGTCGAAAATGACGGTATCCACCTCCGCCTGGCGACAGTGCCGGGCGAACTCGTCGGCCTTGCCTTTGCCGATATAAGTGGCGGCGCAGGGCGTGGCCAACTTCTGAATCCCATCGCCGACGACCTTACCGCCGGCCGTGGTGGCCAGTTCGGAAAGTTCCTCCAACGACTCGTTCAATTCCCCTGCCTGGCAGGATTTGAGTTCTACGCCAACGAGGAAGACTCGTTCCGTCCGGCGATTTCTGGTCTCGATGAGTGCTTTCAATTCGGCGCGTCCGTCGCGTTCGCTCTCTTTCTAATTATCTATGCTGTAGAATACCACATTCCTGGCAGTAGAAAAAGCAGTTTTTCGCGCCGGCGAATGGACGTTCCAATTGGATCCAGATGGCTGGGCAAAGACCCCGGTGAGGGGGAGGGCGAGATTCTTGTCCAGGACTTCAGTTCTTTTCACCCGGTCCGGCTGCCGGCTACGGCAGGGGGTGCTACCCAGGCAGGACGCCAGTGCTTTGGTTTCCCGACGCTTTCCCCAAGCTTGTCCCACGCTTACCCGATGCATATCACACGTCCAACCGGATGGGGCCGGTGCATGGGATTGAAGCCCCTGCCCGGAGCGCAGATCGGAGCGCCGACATTCTTGTCGGCCACGGGAGCGGTGACATTCCTGTCCTTATGGGACAGGGCGCTTCACCCCATGCCGACACGAATGTCGGCGCTCCGCTATCCTGGGCGCTTGACGGCCGGGCGTCGGCTGATAGAGTTAGCGGCGTGAATCAACCGCAGAAACCAGCCCGCGCCGGCCTCCATTCGGCTGTGAAGTTGGGTGGACCATTGGCAGGGCTACCGTGAAGGACTTGAAGATTGCCATCGGCGCCGATCACGGTGGTTTCGAGCTGAAGAATCAGCTTCTGGGATTTCTACGGGACAAGGGATGTTCGGTCCAGGATTGCGGGACGCACAGCAAGGAAGCTGTTGATTACCCGCGCATTGCGTACACCGTCGCGCGCCTGGTCGCCAGCGGGCAGTGCGATCGCGGCATCATGATTGACGGCGCGGGCATCGGCTCGGCGATGACCGCCAACAAGGTGCGCGGGGTGCGCGCGGCGGCCTGTTACAATGTCGCCCTGGCGAAGAACAGCCGCCAGCACAACGACGCCAACGTGCTGACGCTGGGCGCCGGGCAGACCAATCTCGAGCAAGCCAAGCAGATCGTGGAGGCGTTCCTGACCGAAGAATGCGTCGAGGACCGCCATCGCCAGCGGGTGCAACTCATCAATGCCGTCCTGGAGGGGCCCATCGAAGTCGGACCGCACCAGGCAACGCTGCTGGCCGGGGTCGGAGAACCTCGCGTGACACCTTCACCCCCCGCTCTGGAGAACATCGCCACGCCGGACCTCGAGAAGATCGCCCACCGGGTGCACGAACTCATGGCCGCCCAACGCGTCCCGATTGCCGGCCCGCCGGCTCCGCCCCCTTTGGACATCCCGCAGCTTATTGACCACACCATTTTGCGGCCGGACACCACACGCGCGGACATCGAGCAACTCTGCCGCGAGGCCCGCCAGCACAAGTTCTACTCGGTCTGCGTGAACCCGACCTGGGTCTCGCTCGCCAAGCAGCTCCTCGACGGTTCGGGCGTGAAGGTCTGCTGTGTCGTCGGCTTTCCGCTCGGCGCGCAGCCGCCCGAAAGCAAAGCGATGGAAGCCCGCGCCGCGATCCGGCACGGCGCCAAGGAAATTGACATGGTGATCAACGTCGGCGCGCTCAAGAGCAACGACGATACCCTGGTGCTGCGCGACATCCGCACGGTGGTCGAGGCCTGCCGGGACGGCAGCGCCAAGTGCAAAGTGATCCTGGAGACCTCCCTGCTCACCCAGCAGGAGAAGGCCCGCGCCTGCGAAATGGCCCTCAAAGCCCGGGCCGACTTTGTCAAAACCTCGACGGGCTTCAGCACCGGCGGGGCGACGGTCGAGGACGTGGCGTTGATGGCTCGCATCGTCCGCGACAAAGGGCTGGGAGTGAAAGCCTCCGGCGGCATCCGTTCGCTGGCCGATCTGCGCCGCATGGTGCAGGCCGGCGCCACCCGCATCGGCACCAGCAGCGGCATCAAAATCCTGCAGGAGGCCGCCGGCCAGGCCGTCAGCGGGGGCGGAACAAAATATTAGTCACGAAAGGCAACGTTATGGCCGACTTACGCTCATACATTTTTCTGGATAGCCTGCAACCGCAGGTGGCGTCTTTTTTCGCGACCGTCTCGCAGGGGTTTTTGCCCATTGCCGGACAGGCCTCGCTGTTCGTGGAGATTTCCCCGGGCATGGAGATCAACCGGGTGACCGACGTGGCGCTCAAGTGCACGAAGGTCACCCCCGGCATGCAGATCATCGAACGCCTTTACGGCCTGCTCGAAATCCATTCCGAGTCCCAAGCCGACGTCCGCTCCGCCGGCGCCGCCATTCTCGACGCCCTCGGCCTGAAAGAGGAAGACCGCTATAAGCCGGTGGTTTACAGCAGCAGCGTCATCCGCCTGCTCAACGACTACCACACTATGCTGATTAACCGCACCCGGCACGGAAACATGATTCTGCCGGGGCACAGCCTGTTTACGATGGAAGTCGCCCCGGCGGCCTACGCCGCGTTCGCCGCCAACGAGGCGGAGAAGACCGCCGAGATCAATATCCTGGAAATCCGGGCGTTTGGCAGCTTTGGCCGCGTCTATATCGGCGGCGATGAAAAAGACGTGGATGTGGCCTGGAAAGCCGCCGAGGCCGCCATCAACAGCATCACCGGCCGCGCGATGAAAGGCGCCGGCGCGGTTTGACCGGCTTTTAACCCCTCAACATCCCTCATCACAAACAACGCAAGAAAGAACATATATGGCAGATGCATTAGGCTTATTGGAGACACGGTCCTTCGCCGCTATGGTCGAAGGCGCCGACGCAATGGTTAAGGCCGCCAAGGTCGAACTGGTCAGCTTCGAGGAAACGGGCGGTGGTTACGTCACCGCGGTCATTCGCGGCGATGTGGCCGCCGTCAAGGCCGCGACGGACGCCGGGCGCCTCGCCGCCTCCCGCGTGGGCGAAATGGTCGCGGTGCACGTCATCCCGCGTCCGCACCCGGGCGTGGACGAAGTGCTGCCGCTGGGCCGCGGGTCCAAAGCGGCCAAGAAGTAACGCGAGCTTCGCTGTCAGGGATGGGCCATGCGGTCCGTCCCGGTAGGACGCGTCGCCCCGCCCGCGCGGGCGGGGCGCGGATTGAAACGACTGAAACGATTGAAACTTTATGAATCTCGGCAAGGTTGTCGGCACCGTCGTCGCCACGCGTAAGGAAGCCAGCATGGACGGCCTCAAGTTCATGCTCGTCAAACACGTTGATCTTGAGGGCAAGGAAACCGGCGGCCACGTTGTCGCGGCGGACGCCGTCGGCGTTGGCCCCGGTGAACTCGTCCTCATCGCCACGGGCAGTTCCGCGCGCCAGACCCTCGCGACGCAGAACCGTCCCTGCGACGCGGTCGTCATGGCCATCGTGGACAGTTGGGAAATTGGCGGGGTGGAGAAATACAAGAAGGACTAGGTGAACTGTGCCCGGCCTGACTGATCAGGAAATCGAAGTCATCGCCCAGCGCATCGTCGCGGACCTGACTGACCGCGCTCCGGCGACCAAGGAGCGTCCGGCGGCCCAGTCGCCGGCGGGCGAACTCGGCGTGTTCGAAAGCATCGGCGAGGCCGTCCGCGCCGCCAGCGTGGCGTTCGGGGCGTTTGACCAGATGGGCCTGCGGAAACGCAACGCGATCATCGCCGCCATCCGCAACGCGATGCGGGAACACCGCGACGCGCTGGCCAGGGAAGCCCACGAAGAAACCGGCCTGGGCCGCTACGAAGACAAGATCATCAAGAACCTGCTCGTCACGGAAAACACTCCCGGCACCGAGGACCTCCAGCCGCAGACCGTCACGGGCGATGACGGGCTCACGCTCACCGAGCCGGCGCCCTACGGGGTCATCGCCGCCATCACCCCGACGACCAATCCGACCTCGACGATTATCAACAACACCATCGCTATGGTCGCCGCCGGCAACGCCGTCGTGTTCAACGTTCACCCGAACGCCAAGCGCGTTTCCTGCCATAACGTCGCGCTGCTTAACAAAGCCATCGCCGGCGCCGGCGGGCCAAAGAACCTCATCACCTGCATCGCCAATCCGACCGTCGAGAGTGCGCAGGCGCTCATGAAGCATCCGGATGTCCGCCTTCTCGTGGTGACCGGCGGCGGGGGCGTCGTACAGGCGGCCATGTCGAGCGGCAAACGCGCCATCTGCGCCGGGCCCGGCAACCCGCCCGTCGTGGTGGATGAGACCGCCGACATTGACAAGGCCGCACGGGATGTCGTCTTCGGCGCCTCGTTCGACAACAACATCATCTGCGCCGATGAAAAGGAATGCCTGGTGGTTTCCAGCGTGGCCGACGCTCTCATCAAAGCGATGACCTACTACGGCGCCGTGCGGGTGAAGCCGGAGCAATTGCCGGCGCTGGAGAAAGTCATTTTCAAGAAGACCCACGGGCCGCGCCAGGAAGCGGAGATTGACCGCTCGCTCATTGGCAAGAACGCCGGCGTGATCCTCCAGAAGGCCGGCATCCCCTGCGACGACACGGTCCGGCTGGGCATCGTCGAGGTCGAGCACGATCACCCGCTGCTCTGGACTGAGCAGATGATGCCCATTCTCCCCATCACCCGTGTGCGCGACGCCGACGAGGGCATTGACCTGGCGATTGCCATGGAGCATCCGCGCCGGCACACTTTCGTCATGCACTCCGAAAACCTGTCGAACCTCAGCCGCATGGCGCGCGAGTGCAACGCCAGCATCTTCGTCAAGAACGGCCCCTCCCAGGCGGGGCTCGGCTGGAAGGGCGAAGGCTTTACATCGTTCACCGTTGCCAGCCCGACCGGTGAGGGCATGACCAGCCCGCGGAGTTTCTCGCGCTGGCGGCGCTGCACGCTGGTCGGCGCGTTCCGGATTGTATAATGAGGAAGTACCACACCATCGCGGTCCTCGAGTTTGCCAGCATCGCCGACGGCATTTACTGCACTGATGCGCTGCTCAAAAAAGCGCCCATCGCCATGATCAAGTCCGGCACCGTCAGCCGCGGGCGGTATCTCATCATCATCGGCGGCTCCACCGCCTCGGTCGAGGAGTCGCTCAACGAAGCGCTGGCCGTCGGCCACGCCAGCCGCCTGGACCATGCCTTCCTGCCGGACGTCCATCCCCAGGTGCATGACGCCGTCCTCGGGCAGCGATTGCCGGTCGAGCAGAACGCCGTAGCCATCCTCGAAACCGACACGGTCGCCGCCAACGTCCGCGCCGCCGAGGCTGCCCTCAAGGGCACCAAAGTGCGCTTGGTGGAACTGCGTCTCGCGGAATACGAACTGTCCGGCAAGGCGGTCAGCCTCTACAACGGCGAACTGCACGAAGTCGAAGCCGCGATGGAACTGGCGGGCGATTTCCTGCGCGGGCGAAAGGAATACGTTCAGCACCGCATCATCGCCCAGCCGCACGAAGTATTGACGCGGCTGCTCGCCGACGGCACACGGTTCGCCGCAGCCAAACCGCGCGAGCTGGAGGGCGAGGAGGTTTCCTGATGTTGCTCGGCAAGGTCATCGGCACCCTGACCCCTTGCGTCGTGTACCGAGGCCTGGAGGGTGTCCCGATGCTGTGGGTGCAGCCGCTCGACAAGCAAGGCCGGCCCAAAGGCGAGCCGCTCGTCGCCTGCGACTTCACCCGCGCGGCTGGTCGGGGCGAGTTGATCTATTACGAAGGCGGGCGCGAAGCCGCCATGGCCCTGGACCCCTGGTTTGTCCCCGTGGACCATACCATCATCGGCATCGTGGATGACCTGAACATCCCGGCATGATTATCGGCACCGTCAGCGGGAGCATCGTCTCAACGATTAACCACCCCTTCTACACCGGCAAGAAATTGCTGGTGGTGGAAAAGGAAGACTTGTCCGGCAAGCCTGCCGGCTACCTCATCGCCATGGACGGCGGCGTGGATGCCGGCCCCGGGGAGCGCGTGCTGGTGATTGACGAAGGCAACTCCGCCCGCCAGATCGTTGCCGACGCCAACGCCCCAGTCCGCTCGATCATCGTGGGGGTCATTGACCGGATTGACGTCGTGTCAGGGCTTTGACATCCCGGGAGGGCGAACACCCTCGCGAGCCTAAATGTTTGGGGAAATGAGGAAGAAGTCAGGGCTCGCGTGGGGAGCACGCCCGTCCTGGGTGCCGCTGGACGCGTCTCGCGTCCAGCATCCTATCTCCCCCCTGGCCCCGCCGGCGTGGTACCCCATGCTGTGTGCCAGCGGGATTTTCCGCGAGGACGCAGAAAGCGGCACCCGGGACGGGAGCGCTCCCCTCTAAAACTATCGTGGACAACGCCGGGCCGAGTCAGCGACAATCCGGCTATCGAATATTCTGCGCCTCGAAACGTCAACGAAGAGATATGAAACCGGTGACCACACCAACTTGTGAAAGTTTACCTAACCAGAAACCCGCCGCGGGCGAAGCCGGGTTTCCGTTCAACCGTCGGCAGTTTCTCAAGACGGCACTCCAAGCCGGCGCTTTGCTGGCGGCGCCACAGGTGATTGCCGGGGCGGCGCTGGGCCGGGATGGCGGTGTCGCACCCAGCGAACGGATCGTGCTCGGTGGCATCGGCATCGGGAATCGGGGCACCTACGACCTGGGCTGTTTCCTGGAGGAACCGGATGTGCGGTTCGTGGCCGTTTGTGACGTGAAGGCCGCACGCCGCGAGGCGATCAAGAAGAAGGCCGATGACAAGTACGGCAACCGGGATTGCGCAACCTACCGCGACTTGCGCGAGCTGCTGGGGCGCAGCGACATTGATGCGGTGCTGATCGCCACGGGTCCGAACTGGCACGCTCTGGCGGCTATCCTGGCGGCCAACGCGGGCAAGGATGTGTATTGCGAGAAGCCCTGCACCAAGAACATCACCCAAAGCCTGGCGCTGGCCGAGACCTTCCGCCGGACAGGCCGGGTGTTCCAGGCGGGCACGCAACGGCGGAGCCTGCCCAATTTCGCTTTCGCGGTGGATTTGGCCCGACGCGGGAAGCTGGGCGAACTCCAAACGCTGCACGCCCAACCGGCCGGGTTGAAGACGGCGTCCAGCGGCTGGGCCGTGGCGGAGCCCGAACCCGACAAGGAAACCGTGGATTGGGATCTGTATCTCGGGCCGGCGGCTTGGCGCCCGTACAACAAGGGCCTGCTGGATGGGTTCAATTTCGAGAAAGGCGGGGGGTTGGTGGGCGGGGCGCGCGTAGAGGAGGGGTCGGGTGGATGGCTTCAATTTCGAGAAGGGGGGGGGGTGGGGGGGCGGGGGGTGCCTTGAATGGGGGTCGCATTGCGTGGATCTCTGCCAGTGGGCCAACGATGCCGATCAGACCGCGCCCGTCGAATACGAGCCCAAGGGCAAGGAGCTGCATGCGCGCTACGGCAACGGGGTGAAACTGGTGCTGCGGGATGACGGGTGGCTTAAGCTCGGCTCGTGCCCGGTGCGATTCGAGGGCAGCACCGGCTGGGTGGAAACCGGCGATGACGGCGAGATCGTGGCGAGCGCCCCAGCGCTGCTGGCGGGGAAGGGAGCCAAAGTCTCCGGCTACCCGGCGAACTTCCACATCCGCGACTTTCTGGACTGCGTGAAGACGCGCGGTCAGACCCGGGCCAATGCGGACGCGGCCTGCCAATCCCATATCGCCTGCCACGCGGCCAACATCGCGCTGTTTCTGGGCCGCAAGGTCCTTTACGATCCCGTGAAGAACGAGTTCATTGCCGACGAGCAGGCCAACCGGCTGCGTTCCGAGGCGCTGCGCGAGCCGTGGAGGATTTAAGATTCGTTTTCCCAGAGAGCCTACGAGACCAAAAAGGACAATTATGATGAACCGGTTCGCTTTGGGTTTGCTTTTTGCCACCGTGCTGGCTTCCGCGCTGCCAGCCAGCCAGGTCCGAGCTGCCGCTTCGGACAGCAGGGATTTCTCCCCGCAAAAACAGCGCGAGCTGATCCGCGCGCTGCAGTCAGACACGGCGCCCGAGAACAAGGCGATCGCGTGCAAACAATTGGCTGTCTGCGGCACGAAGGACGCGGTTCCGGCGCTGGCGGCCCTGTTGTCGGATCCCCGGCTGGCCTCGTGGGCCCGGATCGCTCTGGAAGCTATTCCCGGTCCGGCGGCGGATGCCGCCTTGCGCCGCGCGATGGGGAAATTGTCGGGCCAACTGCTGATCGGAGCGATCAACTCGATCGCTGTCCGGCGCGATACCAAGGCTGTCTCTGGGCTCGTGAAGAAACTTAAGGACGCCGATCCGGACGTGGCCACCGCCGCCGCAGGGGCCTTGGGCCATATCGGCGGAATCAAAGCGGCCAAGGCGCTTGAGCGATCGCTGACCACAGCGCCGGCGGACGCTCGCCCGGCCGTTGCGGAAGGTTGTGTTCTTTGCGCCGAAAGGCTCCAGATCCAGGGAAAAGTGAAAGATGCGGTGAAGTTGTATAACGCTGTCCGCCAGGCTAACGTGCCGAAGCAGCGGATTCTGGAGGCGACGCGGGGGGCGATTCTCGCCCGGCAGTCTGCCGGCATTCCCTTGTTGCTCGAGCAACTGAGATCGCCGGACAAAGAGTTTTTCAACATCGGCTTGCGCACGGCCCGTGAGCTGCGCGGCCAGGAAGTAACCGAGGCTCTGGTAGCGGAATTGGACCGCTGCCCGCCGGACCGGCAGGCCCTCCTGCTGCTTGCCGTGGCGGATCGCGGGGATGCGACCGCCCTCTCCGCCGTTCTCGCCGCCGCCAGGAACGGCGCAACGAAGGCGCGGATCGTGGCCATCGGCGCGCTGGAACGCCGCGGCAATGGTGCGAGCGTCCCGGTGCTGCTGGAGGCCGCGGCGGCCAGCGATGCGGCCGTGGCGGCGGCGGCGCTCGCGGCGCTGACCCGGCAGCCCGGCAATGATGTGGATGCGGTCCTGCTCGACCGCCTGCCCCAGGCGACGGGCAAGATGCGCCAGGCGCTCATCGAGCTGGCCGGGCGGCGACGAATTGACCAAGCCCTGCCTGCGATCCTCGGATTTGCCAAGGACTCAGACGCAGGGGTTCGCAGCGCCGCGGTTCAAGCCATTGGCACCCTCGGCGACGATCAGCAGGTGAACCCCATCTTGCAGTTGCTTCAAACGAACCAAGAGCCCAAGGACCGGGCCGAACTCGAGGCAGCGCTGGTCGCGATCGCCGGCCGCAGCGGCGCGCGCTGCGTGCCGCCCCTACTGCCGCTCGCGAAGAATGGCGACACCGCCTTGCGCATCATCGCGTTGCATGTGCTGGCTTCCGCCGGCGGGCCGGAGGCCCTTTCCACCGTGAAAGCCGCCATTGACGACGCGGACGAGGCAGTGAGGGATGAGGCGGTGCGCACGCTTTCGACCTGGCCCAACAATTGGCCGGAGGAGAGCGGTGTGGTGGAACCGCTTCTGACGCTGGCGAAGAATTCCCGGAAGATCTCCTACCAGGTGCTGGGGCTGCGTGGTTACCTCCAATACGTCCAGAGCAACCCGCAGATCAAGGATGACGACAAGGTGCAGAAGGTCAACGAAGTGCTGCCGCTGATCAAGCGGCCCGAGGAACAACGCCTGGCCATTGGCGTCGTTGGGGCCATCCCCACTGCGGCTGCGTTGAAGCTGTTGGAGTCGTTCGTGGCGGACCCGGCGGTCGCCGACGACGCCTGCGCCGCGATCATCAAGTTCGCCAGCGAGAAAGCGGAGGGGATTCCCAAGGAACAGCGCCGGCAGGCGCTTCAGGCCGTGGTCGAGAAGTCGAAAGACGCGCCGACGCAGGATAAAGCGAAAAAGGCGCTGAAAGGAATCGAGTAGGCGCTGGTGCTTTTCCGCCTGGGCGAATCGTCCCAGTACCGCCAGCAAGCCGCAGCACTGGGGGCCGCTACGCACAGCTCCCAGGATTCCAGTCGCTGGCAGCGGCTGAGGGGGGTTAATCAGCCACAGCTTCCTTGTGCGAAACGCCCACTTGCTTTGGCATGAGCCAAGCGACTACGGCGACAAGTCCCAGGTATCGCAGCACAGAATCAGCCGACAGGAAGGGGATGAAGCCTTGTGTTCGAGACAGTGGCAGGTAATACAGCCAGTTGAGGAGGAGAACTAAGGCCGTGCTCAGAAGAACCAGGCGCGACCGGGAGGAGGTGACAAAACGCAGGAGCGGACTGCCCGTTCCCAGGTGTCCGCGTTTGATCGTGATCGCGAGCACAAGGAACGGGAATACCCATGAGGCGAGGATGTGGAGAATGCCGGGAAAGTACCTCGGTCTCCAAACGGCCCACCACCAGGCAGGCGCGTAAATGGCGACCCAGTCAGGTGTACAACGGAGTCCAACAGCGAGCAGCGCCTGGCCGGCGAGACCAAGCAACTGAGTGGCGAGCAATGCCATGGCGAACCAAAATGCCCGTTCGCGCCAAACTTTGGTCGGGTCGGCGGCGAGGAACTCTTTACTGAGTTGCTGGGGCGGGCCGACTCGTCGGCAGACAAGCCAAAAGGCCTCCTCATCGCCCAGCCCGAGGTGTTGCAGATCGGCCAGCGAGTCCCGCAAGTGAGTCTCCAATTCCCGGCAGTCCTCTGCCGTGAGGCCGGATTGGGCGGTGAGTTGCTGGCGCCAGTTGCCGATGGCGGTGGCTAGATCGAACCGAGTTTGAGTTTCCATAATTTGCACAGGGTCTTGTGAACCGTTAACCATTGGCGGCGTTCGACGTTGAGGGTTTTGCGGCCAGTGGAAGTGACAGAGTAGTATTTGCGCTCCCGTCCTGTCTCGGACTCCTTCCACTCGGATTGGATCAGTCCGTCGCGCTCCAGACGGTGCAGTACCGGGTAAAGCATCCCGTCACTCCATTCGATTTCGCCACCCGAGAGTTGGCGCACTTGTTGGATGATCTCGTAGCCGTAACTTTCGCCGCCCGCCAGAATGGAAAGTACCAGAGGTTTGGATGAAGCGGCCACAAGATCTTTAGTAAGCATAGAGGATTTATACATTGAGCTGTTATGTATGTCAACCGGAGATTTCAGAATATTTTGGAGGCGTTTCGGGGCAACGCCTTGGGCGCAACGCCTTGGGGAACGCGCTCTATAGATGCGCAGAAGAAATCCGACATCGCTGACCGCGGTCATAATGTCGAGCAAGTTACGCGTGCCTGGTTACGGGAAAGGGGGCCGCTGGCACGCACCCAGCCAGCCCCCGCCCCAACGTAACGGTCTGGGGGCGTTCGCGGTTCTGAGGCGTTGGTCCCGAGACGCGCACTGGTGGCCACGAAGTGGGAGCGCAGTCCAACGTCAGGGCTGGTTGGAATCGCAAGGGCGTGTCGAGGATGCCCCGGCGTCGTGCTGGTCACATGGTAAAACCCTATCGCTCCGCCCATGGCCGTTCCTGTCTGCGACCATACTGCGACGGTGCACCTCCCATGCACCTGGCTCGTACCTGTCTCGTACCTGTCTCGTACCTCCCATGTGGATCGCGATCCACATGGGAGGTACGAGACAGGTACGAGACAGGTACGAGGGAGGTACGCCATTGATCCACCATCGAACCATGGGCGGAGCACCGTGGCGGCTGCCGGGAGCACTCTTGACCAAACCCGCTGATCCTGGGTGTTTCGCAAGAATGAGAAGCTCATCGCCATCGCTCAGGCGTGTTGCACAAGCCCTTCGGTGGAGTGAACGTCGCCGCGAGCGCTGATTGCCCCCGAGTTTCAAAGCTGTTCGGGCTCACGGGACGCCCGCCCTCCTAGCCCGCATCTGTCATATCACTGACGACTTCAGTCGTCGGAGGGAGTCTACAGACCTAAAAGCGGCGCTCGCCGTGCCGTTTTTCTAAATCTCGGGTAGCCCGCAAGCCAAGCGGAGTTTT
>Ga0182021_10001716_pt1 | contig 25383 bp, 16 predicted proteins | sample 612E3MmetaG_FD_120493 | JGI IMG/M metagenome (GOLD analysis project Ga0182021, IMG submission 120493) | Permafrost microbial communities from Stordalen Mire, Sweden - 612E3M metaG (Illumina Assembly) | ecosystem: Environmental > Terrestrial > Soil > Wetlands > Permafrost | place: Sweden... | reverse complement strand
TTGCGCGCCAGCAGGATGCCGGTGCTGGTGTTGAGCGCGGAGACGTTGCCCTTGACCACGTAGTCGTGCGAGCCGAAGTCGAGGAAGAACCCTTGGGCCATGGGCGACTCGTAGCCATCGCCGTCGCCTTCCGAGGAGCCGAGCGATTCGAGGACGATGTTGTTGAGCACCGCCGAGCCGGTGATGCCCGGCGAGGGGAAGCCCGTGCTGTCGTCCCAAGTGTAGGTGTGAATGCCGCCGCAGTCGGACTTGGTGTAGCAGGCGTGGCGGATGAAGTTGTTGGCCACGGTGTTGGATGCGCCACCGAAGCTAAGGCCGGCGCTCGCCGTGCGTTGCACCCGGTTGTAGACGGCGTTGATGCGGTCGGAGTTGAGATAGATCGCCATGCCGTGCTCGCTGGGCGCCAGGCCGTTGCCGAACATGCCGAAGCGCGGGTACTGCTCGAGCAACCCGATGTCGTCGACGGTGTTGCAGGCGACCTCGCTCTGGGTCGTCTGCAGGGTGATGGCCTGGCTGGTCTGGCCCAGGAACGCATTGCCGGCGATGCGGTTGTTGCCGTCGACCGCGGCGATGTCCCCCCAGCGCGCGATGCCCACGCCGCTGGGGCCGGTGTAGTTGAAGGTGCAGCCCTCGACGCGCAGCTCGGTCGTGCTCTCCGGCGCGTCGGAGGAGTTCGAGGCGATATTGGCGAGGGAGCCCAGGCCCTCGCCCGAGAAGTACTGGAAGGTGATGCCGTAGACGCGGAAGCCGCTGTCGCCCTGCAGATCGAGCCCGGTGGTGTAGCCGAAATCGGGCGGATAGCTGTCAGCGACCCAAGGTTGCGGTTGCGCGTCGGCGATGTACACCGAGGCCTCCATCGGGGTGCTCGCGAGTTCGATCCCGGCCGGCGGATAGAAGTAGAGGAGCTGCGCGCCGTCGTCGTAGTACCACTCGCCCGGAGCGTCGAGTGCGCCCAGGTGGTCGACAAGGAAATAGCCCCAACCCACGCAGTTGTTGGTGGCGCAAGCGGGCGCATCGGAAAGGGTCAGGGTTTGCGTACCCGCATCGAAGGCCGTGACGTCGAGCGCGTCGATGATCCAGCGGATACGGCGATAGTAAAACCGCGCCCCGGTCCAGTTGATGCTGGCGCCGGTCAGCGCGTTGCGGGTGGGCAGCCGGCTGTCGCGAATTTGCGTCGAGCTCGGCACCGAGTCGATCAGGCTGTAGTGGCCGCCCGGCAGGTTGAGGCCCTGAACCACCGACGGTCCTTCGCCCGGATTGGGGAAGGTTGCCAGCCGCTGCGGCTGGCCGGCCGCGAAGAGCTGGTAGACGCGCTCGCGCTGGGTGTAGCTTTTGCCCCCATGCTGATAGGTGGGGCCGCGGGCCAGGGTCCCGGCCAGGCTCACCTGCATGATCTTCGGCGACAGCGACGAGACCGTCCAACTCGCGGGAATCACCTTGGAGCCGCTGACCACCGGCTTGGCCGCGCCGGCTGGACCGTAGCCGCGAATCACGATCGGATTCGAGGCCGCGGCGTGCACGCCGTAGGGCACCTGGGCGCCACCGCGGAAGGTGTCGCCGCGGCGCAGGCAGAGGACATCGCCGGCTTGCAGCGTGAGATCCTGGATCTTGGACAGTGATTGCCAGGGGCCGCTGCCGCCGCTCGGCGCGGCGGCCTTGCCGTCCAGGCTGTCGCTGCCGGTGGCGGCCGAGAAGAAGTAGGTGCAGCCCGCGGCGCACTCGGCGTCGCCGGCCGGGCACATGGCGGTGGCGAGGTCGCTCTTGCGCTGGGCACAGAGCTGGGCGAACTGCGAAGCGGGGGGGATTGCGTTGGCGTCGGGCGGCTGGCCGGTGTCGCCGGGAGACGTTCCCCCGTCGCCTACGTGCTTGCTTGAGCTACCGCCGCAAGCCGCGGCGAAGACCAGGACTAGGAAGCCACGCTTGCGCCAGGATGAGGTTGGATCGCGCATGGTCGAAACCTAGCGCGCGAAATGGCGCGAGAACAGGGGCGATCGTTACCGCTGGCCGGTGCGGGCGGGGCTAGCCCGCAGGTCGCAAGGTCACCAGCGTCGCGCCCCAGCCGCCGCCCGCTTCGCCGGCCAGGGCAAAGCTTCTGACCTCGGGCAAGCGGGCGAGGACGGCGTGGACCTGCCGGCACAAGGCGCCGGTGCCCTTGCCGTGCACGATGCGGACCTGCGGAAGGCCGCGCGCCTGGCATTCGCGCAGGTACTCGGCCACGAGGGACTTCACCTCGCGTGGCGCGAAGGTGTGGAGGTCCAGCGTGCCGTCGATGGGCAGGGCCACCGCAATGCCCGCGTCGTGCTGGTCCGACTCGTCCATGACGAGCGAAGCCTACTGCCCCGCTCGCTCGCAGCCTGGCCACCAGCAGGGGCTGGCCTTGGCGAAGTCGAGCAGGGCGCGATACTTGGGGTTGGCGTGGTCGGCGAGCGATTCGCCGTTGCTCCAGGCATCGTTCTCGCTAAGCCAGCCCCAGGCGTTCCACACCGTGCCGCCGGCCTTGCGGTACTCGTCGAGCACGTGACGATAGAGGACGAACATCCGCTCGTCGCTCGCCACGCTGGCGAGAAACCGGCGTAACTCGCCTTCGCCGCGGCCGAAGTGGGTGCCGCCCTCGTAGACGTAGAGGGCCAAGCCCCGTTCGCGGGCAATGGGTTTCCAGCGCTTGAACAGCTCGATGGTGGTCACGGCGCTCTGGCCTGGCCTGTCGCCAAGCGGTTTGCCCTCGTCGTCGAAAAGCCCGCCGCTCTCTCCTTTCTCGAGATAGCGGAAGACATGGTCGCGGGCCTGGTTCTCGCCCTCGCGCAGCCACGCGCGCAGTACCGGATCGTTGCCCTTGCTGTTGAGATCGCCGCCGAAGTAGCCCGTGATGGCCACGGCATCCATGCCCTCGTGGCACGGCCGGTTGTGGGACGAATCCTTGGCCACCCACGCCGGGCAGTCGAGCGAGGCGTTCGCGGCTTCGACCCAGGCGGTCTGCGGCGCGATCGCGCAACGAACGCGTTTCGCTTGCCCCGCGAAAGCCCCCTTCCACAAACGGCACATCTGCGAGGCGCGCATGCCCATGAATTGCAGCCATCCCGAGCCCTCGCTCCCCCAGAGCTTGCGGGCTTCGCGCTGGGCATAGCCGGCCTGTGGGAAGCCCCAGTTCCAGATCTCGTTGGAATACTCGACAGTCGCGCGCAGGTTGTGCGCCAGGTGGTCGCGCACGTACGCCGCAAACTGGCCGATCCAGTCGTCGTCGGCGCGATAGGGCATGTTGAAATGCGGGTTCGCGCCCAGGCGATTGGCAAGCTCGACCATGACCTCGACCGGATAGCCGCCGATACGGCGGCAGGCCGAGGCCATCGCGGTGTCGCAGGGCGCGGCCGGATCGAGCGGCTGGCGGATCCAAGGGAACATCTCCGGCCGCGGCCGCTCGGACCAGCGTGCCGGGCGTTCCTCGGAATCGTTGCTCAACATCCAGTCCATGAAGCGCAGGCTGCCGAATGGTTGCAAGTAGGCCAGCATCTCGGGATTGAAGATTTCGCCCTTGACGAGGAGCGGCTCGAAATCCTGGCGAAAGACGCGCACGTTGCGCACGTAGTTGCCGTTGTGTTGGGGATCGGTGCGCAGGATGCGGACGATGGTGTTGTCACCGAGGAACTTGAAGGTGATGCGACGGTGGTCGGCGTCCGCTGTCATCACCTCGCCGCCGAAAAGCTCGATCTTCCCCGCGCCTTCCCAGGTCAGGACGAAGACCTTGCCCACCTCCGGCCCCCCTTTCACCGACGAGAATACGGATTCCGCGCGGTCGTATGCTAGGCTGGGGTTGTCCCGGTATTGCAGGGTGCGAGGCCAGCCTTGCGCGTCCAGGACGAGGTGCTGGTACCCGTCGCAATGCGGGTCGGCCGCGGCGCACATGCCGACCCAAGGCCTCGCGTCGTGCATCAGATCGAGGAAGGGACGGAGCCGGGTCCAGTCGCCCGGGAAGTCGAGGTTGTACCCGATGGGCGAACGTGGGTCGCTGCGCCCGGCGTAGCCGGTCACGGCGCGGCTGGTTGGCGGGACGGCGGGCTCGCCGGCCGGCGATGGGCGTTTGTCTTCCTTGTGGTGCGCGGCGCGCGTGGCCTCCGTGGCGAGCGCAGTGCCGGCTACCAGCGCCAGGACTCCGATCGCCATGCGCCGACGGCCCGCGCGCGTGTCACGCATGGGCACTTGCCTCCGGCGCGGCGACGGGCTCGCCGGCGCGGCCCGCCGTGGGGACGCCGAAGGTCGAGTATCCGAGCGGAATCAGCAGCACCATGCCGGCCAGCTTAGCGGCATTCCCAATCGCGATCCACCTGGGCGCTGGACAGACAACCCAGGGGACGGGTAGACAAGGCTCGATGCATCTCGGTGTCCTCATCCCGGAGTTTCCGGCCCAGACGCATGTGTTCTTCTGGCGCGAGGCTCTCGCCTTGCGCGGGTTGGGCGCCAAAGTCACGTTCATCTCCACCCGCCGCCCCAAAGAGGACTGCCCACATCGTTTTGCGCACGCGGCGGTAGCCGAAACGCACTACCTCTTTCCGCCGCGCGGCCGGGCGATTCTCGATCGGCTCGCGCACGGCCAGGTCGGGGCGGCGCTCGCCTACGTCTGGTCCCTCGGCCGGCCCGGCCGGGCCACCGCGAAACACCTGGTGCTGGCCGCCTGCGCGGCCGACCTCGCCTGCTTCGCTCGTGCCACCCGCATCGATCACCTGCACGTCCATTCGTGTCGCGATGCCGCTCACCTTGCGGCCATGGCCCGTCGCATGGGCGGCCCACCGTACAGTCTCCACTTGCATGGTGATATCGATGGGTACGGCGGCCACCACGCCGAGAAAATGGCGGGCGCGCTCTTCGTGGCCGCCGCCGCGCGGCCGATGCAGCGGCAGCTCATCGAGCGGGTCGGCATTCCCGAATCCCGCACGGTCACCCTCATCATGGGCGTCGACACGGATCGGTTCCGCCCCGCCGCGGTCCGGCCGCCCAAGTCGCCTTTTCACGTTGTGACCGTGAGCCGCCTGCATCTGTCCAAGGGGCACGCGCACGCGCTAAGCGCCATTCGGCGGGTCGTCGATCGGGGAATTCCCGCGAGCTACTCGATCGTGGGGGACGGGCCGCATCGCGCGGCCATCGCGGCGGAGGTCCACCGACTCGGCCTCGAACCTCACGTCCGGTTCCTGGGCAGCCTGGGCGAGACCGAGATCGCGGATTTGCTCGCGCAGGCGCATGTCTTCGTGTTGCCGAGCATCGGTGGGATGGGCGAGGCGTCGCCGGTCGCGGTCATGGAGGCGATGGCCAGCGGCTTGCCGACGGTGTGCTCGCGCATCGGCGGCACTGTCGACATGATCGCGAACGAGGTCGATGGGTTGCTCACCGAGCCGGGAGACGAGGCCGCCATCGCCGAGTCCCTGGCTCGGCTCCACGACGATCCCGGCTTGTGGGAGCGCCTGTCGCAGAACGCCCGGCGGCGCGCGGAGACCGCCTTCGACGCCCGCGTTCTCGCCCAGCGGATGCTTGACACCATCGCGCACTACCGACAGAACGGTGGCTAGCTCGATGAGCGCCGGCAGGAAAGGGAATGGCTGTCGTACGACATGCCATTCCCCTGACACCGGCGACGACATGCGCTATCGTGACGCTACTTGTCCGCGCGGGCGCCCGCCGGGCGCCTGCCACGAGACAAGCCCCCTCGGAAAACTGGCCTTGTCGTGAGCAGCACGATCGCCATCGTAGCCCTGGCTCTCTCGATTCCCGCGATGGTGGGCGTCTTCTTCTTTCTGCGCCCCGTGCAGGCGGCGCTCGTCGCGGCCTTGGGTGCCGAGATGTTCTTGCCCGAGCGAGTGAGCTTCAAGGTCCCCTTCATGCCCTTGTTCGACAAGCACAACCTGCCCTACCTGTGCATCTTCATCGCCTGTTTGCTGCGCTGCCCGGCGCGGGTCACGAAGCTGCCCAAGCAGCGCTGGATCGTGGTGCTGGCGCTGTTGCTTCTGGCCGGAGGGGTGGCCACCGGCCTGACCAATACCGATGCGCTGGTGTTCGGCCCGAACGGACAGGTCTTCATCCCGGGGCTGACTCTCAAGGACGGCTGCTTCATGGGCATCGCCAATTTCGTGGAAACATTCCTGCCCCTCTACCTGGGCTATGCGCTCTGTCGCAAGCCCGAGGATTTCGATCAGTTGCTCGCGGGGTTGGCCGTCGCCGGGCTGGTCTATATTCCCTTCGCCATGGTCGAGCTGCGCATGAGCCCGCAGTGGCACCGCTGGATCTACGGTTACGCGCAACACGAGTTCCTGCAGACCATTCGCTGGGGCGGCTATCGCCCCATGGTTTTCATGTCGCACGGTTTGGCCCTGGCGCGCTTCTTCCTCGCCGCCACTTGTAGCCTGGTTCTCCTCGCCCGCTATCGCCATGTTCTCGTCGGGTTGCCGGTTCGCTTCCTCGCTTGGATACAGTTCCTAGTCCTGGTGGCGTGCAAGAGCACGGGGGCCATCGTCTTCGCCCTGGCGGGAATTCCCCTTCTCGTGCTCGCCCGGCCCAAGCGCCAGTTGTTCGTCGCCGCGCTGCTGGCGTACACCATCGTGCTCTACCCGGTGCTGCGCCTGTCCGGGATCTTTCCGGTGGCGCGTATTCTCGAGGCCGTGAGCAGCGTGCAAACCGACCGCGCCGACTCCCTCGCGGTTCGCTTCAGAAACGAGGACGCGCTGCTGGCGCGCGCCCGCGACCGCATCTTGTTCGGTTGGGGCGAGTACGATCGCAACGCGGTCCACGACGAAGAGGGAGAGAAGACCTCCGTGCTCGACGGTCATTGGATCATCCGGCTCAGCATCAACGGCATCGTCGGGTTCATCACCGCGTTCGCGCCGTTGCTCATTCCCGTGCTGTGGGCGCGCCGGCTCTTGCCCACCATCGCCGGCGACAAGGACCAGCGGGTCGTCGCCGGGGTCGCCTTCCTGCTGACGCTCCTGGCGATGGATCTGATTCCCAACGGGCTGTATGCCTATTATCCGTACTTCATCGCGGGCGCGCTCACGCGCCGCCTGCGCGACCTTCGGGCCGAGGGCCTGGAACGGAAACCGGTCCCCGAGGTCGCGTAGTCGAATCGCGGCCATCTGTGCTATGTAGGAACCCGCGCCGCACACGGGAATTCACGGCAAGATGGCAAGCCACGGCATCGTTGTAATCGGTCGAAACGAGGGTGAGCGGCTTCGCCGTTGCCTGGGTTCCGTGCGCGCCGAACAGGCTCCACTCGTGTACGTCGATTCCTGCTCCCAGGACGGAAGTGCTACCTGGGCTCGCTCCCAAGGGCTGGACGTGCATGAGCTCGACGGCTCCCGGCCGCTCAGCGCGGCGCGAGCCCGCAACGAGGGCTTCGCGCAGCTTCTCGCCCGCTGTCCGCAGCTGGACTTCGTCCAGTTTCTCGACGGCGACTGCGAGTTGTGCCCCGGCTGGCTCCCACGCGGGGTCGCAACCCTGTCGGCCCAGGCCGAGCTTGGGGCCGTGTGTGGCCGCGTGCGCGAACGGGATCCGGAAGCATCGATCTACAATCTCCTGTGCAACCTCGAATGGCAACGCCAGCCCGGCCTCATCCAGGCTTGTGGCGGCAATTTCATGGCCAGGGTGGCGGCCTTCCGTGCCGTGGGGGGATTTGACAACGGGGTCATGGCGGCGGAGGACGACGAATTCTGTCTTCGCCTGCGCCGTTCGGGTTGGAAGATCCTGGCCGTCGACGCGGACATGGTCCGGCACGACGCGGCGATCCTGCATTTCGGACAGTGGTGGACGCGAGCTCGCCGCGCCGGCATGGCCTACGCGCAGGGAGCCGCTCTGCACGGCACCTCGCCCAGCCAGCATTTCCAGCGCGAATGCCGGAGCATCTGGTTCTGGGGCTTGGGGCTGCCGGGAGCGTCGCTCTTGCTTTCGGCGCCCACGTTCGGCCTCAGCCTGGCGGGCTGGCTGGGTTATCCGGCGCTGGGTTTGCGCGTCTACCGTCGCGGTCGCGGTCGCGGCTGGTCGCAGCGCGAGGCGTCGCTCTATGCCTTCTTCAACGTTCTCGGCAAGTCTCCCGAGCTGCTCGGAATGCTCCAGTATCATTACCGCACCCGGTGGCAGAAGCGCGACGCCACCTTAATCGAACACAAGGGATGATGGACGGACCATGAGCGAGACGCACCCCACTACCGCACCTCTCGACACCTCCTCGGCGGCTGGCGAGGCCCGCCCCTTCCGCGTCGGCCTCCTGGGCGCCGGCTACATCGCCGAGTACCACGGCAAGGCGCTGCGGGCACTGAGAAACGCGCACCTGGTCGCCGTGTGCGATCGCTCGCTGGCGCGGGCGCGCGCCTGCGCCGAGACCTTCGGCGCCTCGGCCGTGTACGCCTCGCTCGACGCCATGTTGGGCCAGGAGAAGCTCGACGCCGTACATGTCCTGTTGCCGCCGGAAGCCCACTTCCAAGCAACGATGGCCATCTTGCGGGCGGGGGTGGCGGCGTACCTGGAAAAACCGATGTGCATCAGCGCGGCCGAGTGCGACCAGCTCATCGCGTGCGCGCAGGAGCATGGGGCGCGCCTTGGCGTGGGCCACAACTTCCTCTACGCGCAGGTCTACGAGCAACTGCGTCGGGACGTGGCCGCCGGCGTTTTCGGTCCGCTCGATCACGTGACGATCACCTGGCACAAGGAGCTGGGCCAGGTCGTCGCCGGTCCTTTCGATCTTTGGATGCTGCGCGAGCCGGCGAACGTGATGCTCGAGATCGGGCCGCACCCCATCGGCCACCTGCTGGACCTGGTGGGCAAACCGGATTCGCTGCAAGTGACGGCCTCGAACGCGGTCGACCTACCGAGCGGCAAGCCTTTTTTCCGCCGCTGGCAGATTCACGCCTACCGGGAGAAGACGGCGGTGGACGTCAATCTCTCCTTCGTGCGGGGGTTTGCCGAGCACCAGATCCACGTGCGCGGCACCCTGTGCAGCGCCACAGCTGACTTCGAGCGCGACACCTACGTTGTCCATCATCACCGGCCCTGCGAGATGGACTTCGATCGTTACGCCACCCTGCACGGCGAGGCGCGGGCGCTCAAGGCGCAAGCCCGCCAGACCATCGGCAACTACTTGCTCTCGAAGGTCCGGAAGTCGGCCAAAGGCAACCCCTACGGTTACAGCATTGCACGCGCGGTGGAGGATTTTTACGCTTCGTTCGGCCGTCCGCTCGACCGCCGGCTCTCGCCGGAATTGGGCCGCGAGATCGTGGCTACCGCTGAGCAGATTGGCCGCCTGGCGGCGCCGTCCGCCCGTCCGGCGGTGGTGCGCCAGCCGGCCCCCGAGGCCAAGACAGCCGCAAGCCAGCCGTCGGTTCTCCTGTTGGGCGCCACGGGATTCATCGGACAAGAGCTGGTGCGACAGATGGTCGGCAAGGGCCGGGCCGTTCGTATCCTGGTGCGCGGCGTGGGCAAGCTGTCGGGGGACCTCCTCCATCCGCTGGTCGAGGTGGTCGAAGGTGACTGCGCCAACTCCGCCGATCTGGAGCGCGCTCTCCGTGGCATCGCCTGCGTCGTTCACCTGGCGCGGGCCCAGGTGAAGACATGGTCGGACTATCAACAGCACGAGATCGGGATGACCCGGCTGGTGGCCGAGAGCGCCTTGCGCGCCGGGGTTCGCCGCTTCCTCTACACCGGCACCATCGATTCCTATTATGCGGGCGCGCGGGCCGGCACCATCGACGAGCGGACGCCCCTCGATCCGCAAATCCACCGGCGCAATCTCTACGCGCGCGCCAAGGCCGAATCCGAGAAGCTCCTGCTCGACCTGCACCGGAACCAGGGACTGCCGCTGGTGATTTTCCGGCCCGGCATCGTGATTGGAAGGGGCGGCAGCCCGCTGCACTGGGGCGTCGGCATGTGGCAGCACGGCGCCGTCTGCCAGGTATGGGGCGACGGTCGCAACAAGCTGCCGCTGGTCCTGGTCGAGGATGTTGCCAGCGCGCTCTGCGCCGGGACGGAGGTCCCCAACATCGAGGGTGAGTCGTTCAATCTGGTCGGTGATCCGTGTCTGAGCGCCGACGAGTACCTGGACGAGCTGGAGCGGGCGGCGAATCTGCGGTTGCAGCGTCTGCACACGCCCATCGCTCGCTTCTACGGCGTTGCGATGCTGAAGTGGATGGCCAAGGTGCTCGTGCGCCATCCCGAACCCATCCTGCCGAGCTACCACGATTGGGAATCGCGCACGCAGAAAGCGCGCTTCGACTGCGCGAAAGCGAAACGGGTGCTGGGGTGGCAGCCGGCCTCGGAGCGGACGGATCTGATCGAACGCGGCATCGCGTTGCCGGCTCGCGAGTGGCTGGCCTGACCTGCGTGCGATTGCCGTACAACTCGCGGCTGGGTTGGCCCGGTTCGTGGTGCTCGCCACCCCATCCTTGGCAGGGCGATACGGTCACCGCCTGAGGGTGACCAGTCCCTGAGGCTTGCTCGGGCAACTGCATCCCGTGCATCCCGAAGCGCACACGGCAGGCTTGCGCCGGCCGAAGAGTCGGAATCCAGCCCAGACCGCCGCGAGGCCAACGATGATGCCGACGATGATGGTTTCCATGATGTGTTCCTCGATCAGATGAACATGCGCCCAACCTGGTACACGAGCAGTGACAGCCCATAGCCGATGCCGGTGAGCCCGACGAGTTGGAGTAGGGCGTAGCGCCACTTGCCCGATTCGCGGCGGGTGACCACGACGGTGGCCATGCACGGGGTCGCGATGAGCAGGAAGAGCATCATGGAGAGGCCCACGAGTGGACCGTAGTCGCGGGCCAGGATGGCGCGCAGCCCCTCGGTTCCCTTCTCGCCGTCGGCGATGGAGTAGACGATGCCCATCTGGGCGACGAAGACTTCCTTGGTGGCAAAGGCGCCGATCATGGCGGTCAGTATCTTCCAGTCGAAGCCGAGCGGCCGGAAGAGCGGCTCCAGGCTGTGGCCGATGCGCCCCGCGACGGAATACTCGAGATCCTCCGCTGCCCGCTTGCGCGCCAATTCTTGTTCACTCAACCGCCGCGCCATCGTGGTCGTGGCCGTCGAGGGCGGGAGCGAAGCGAGCGGGGGTGGTGGGTGGCGGGTAGGTCCCGATGCTCCCGCAGGGAGGGCCGCGACTTCCCTATCCACCCGGTAGCTCGTCGGCTTTGGGAAAGCCGTTGCCGCCCACAGCAGAATCGAAATCCCGAGGATGGTCGTGCCGGCCCTCCGCAAATAGAGCCCCGCGCGCTCGCTCAGCTTGAGCAGCACGCTGCGCAAGGTGGGCAGCCGGTAGGGCGGCAGCTCCATGACGAAGGGGGCGTCATCGCCGCGCAGAAGGGTCTTGCGCAGGACCCGCGCCAGCACCAGCGCCAGGGCGATGCCCACGGCGTAGATGAACCACAGCATGGGCGCCCGCCAGGCCGGTGGGAAGAACGCGGGGATGAGCAACATCCAGATGGTCAGGCGCGCGCCGCACGACATGAGCGGCAGCACCAGCATGGTCACCAGGCGGTCGCGCGGGTTCTCGAGCGTGCGCGTGGCCATGATGCCGGGCACCGAGCAGCCGAACCCGGAGAGCATGGGGATGAAGCTCTTGCCATGCAGGCCGAAGCGATGCATGAGCCGGTCGGTGAGAAACGCCGCCCGTGCCATGTAACCCGTATCTTCGAGAAAGGCGAGGCCGGCGAAGAGCAAGACGATGTTGGGCAGGAAGACGATGACGCCGCCCACGCCGCCCAGGATGCCGTCGAGGAGCAGCGAACGCAGCAGCGAGGTCGAGCCCTCCGGCCAGAGCGCGCCGAGGTGGACGGAAAGGAAGTGCACCCCCGCCTCGATCCAGTTCATGGGCGCCTCGCCGACCGTGAAGGTGAGCCAGAAGATGGCGTACATGACCAGGGCGAAGATGGGCAGGCCGAGCAGGCGGTGCACGAGAATGGCGTCGATGCGGTCGGTGAGCTGGCGCGCGTCCACGCGCGAGGCGGCCGTGCGCACCTCGCGCAACAGCCCGTCGACGAAACCGAAATAGCGCTCGGTCACGAACACGGCGATGTCCACCCGCGTGTACGCCTCGAGGCGCGCACGCTGGCGCTCGGCTTCGGCGCTGGCCTCGCGTCCGCCGGGCATGGCGGCCACGCGCTCGGTGTATTCGGGATCGCCCGCGAGCAGGCGGGTGGCCATCCAGTCGCTGCGAAAGATGGGCTCGCCTTCCTTGGGCAAAAGCGGGCGAATGGCGGCCAGCGCCCGATCCATCGTTTCGCCGAGCACGAGACGGCTGCCGGCCCTTACTGGCCGGGACGCGGCGGTGGCGATGGCGGACTTCAGTTTGGCCACGCCCTGGCCGCGATGCCCGACCGTTTCCACCACCGGGAAGCCGAGCAGCTCCTCCATGAGCGGCAGGTCGAGCTTCTGCCCAGCCTCGCGCGCCTCGTCGGCCATGTTGAGGCAGAGGACCGGATTCGCTCCTGTCTGCATGATCTGCGCGAGGAGGACCAGATTGCGCTCGAGTTGGGTGGAATCGGCCACCACCACCACCACATCCGGCGCCGCGGTCAACTCGTCCTGGGCGACGCGCTCGTCGGGCGAGAGCGAGCTCAAGCTGTAGGTCCCGGGCAGGTCGGCGACGTTCACCGTGAGATGGTCGATCTTGCAGGTGCCCGTGCGCCGCTCCACCGTGACCCCTGGATAGTTCGCCACGTGCTGGTGCGCGCCCGTGAGCGCGTTGAAGAGCGAGGTCTTGCCGGAGTTGGGATTGCCGGCCAGGGCGACGCGGATCTGGGTCGCCAATGGGGCGAAGGTGGCGGGGGCGGCGGATGCTACCGGGCTCGACATGGCGGGCTCTACTTCGCCGCGGCCTCCCCGGCGCGCACCAGGATCGATTGCGCCTCGGAGCGGCGTAGGGCCAGCCGCGCGCCCTGACAGCGCACCCAGAAGGGATCGCCGCCCAGGCCGACGCGCTCGATGTCGATCGTGGTCTCGGGCAGCACGCCCATGTCGAGCAGCCGCTGGCGAAGCGCGCCGCCGGCGCTGATCTTGGTCACCACGGCGCGCCGCCCAGGCTTTACGTCAGCCAAGCTCATGGTACTGGCCCCTTTCTTTTTCGCGCATACCGAACACCATTCGGGCAGGTGCTCGCCGTGCGCGCCCGGCTTGCGGCCGGAAATCGCCGGGCACACGCGAAAACTCTCGATGACCGAGGGACAGGTGCCCAGGAACTCGAAGAAGCGCGCCATGCCGTCCATGGCCTCGTCGGTCAGGCTGTGCTCCATGGCGCAGGCCTGCTCGGATGCGGCAGGGGCCGGCATGTTCAGCACTTCCTGGAAGAATCGCGTCAGGAGGCGATGGCGGGAGAAGACGCGGCGCCCGGCCTTCTCGCCTTCGGGGGTGAGCGCGATGTACTCGCGGCGCTCGTAACGCACGAGATCCATCTCGGCCAGCCGGCGCAGCGCGATGGACACCGAGGCCGCTTTGACGTCGCGCTCGCGCGCCACGTCCTTGACCCGGGCGAATCCCTGCTCCTGCACGAGCAGGTAGATGGTTTCGAGGTAGTCCTCGAGCGAGGAGCTGATCTCGGTGTCGCTTACACTGGTAGCGCTCTGGGGCATTGTTAGTTAAGTCTAACAACCCGAGAACCAACTGTCAATCTCTAGCCGAGCCTCGCCCCACGAAGTGGGGAGAGGCGGGTTAGGCCTGCCGGCCGTAGCCGAAGAAGCCGCGGCGCCGGATGATCTCGGCGATCTCCGGCGGCACCATGCCTTCCCACGCGGGATCCCCGGCCTCGATGCTCCGTAGGACATCGCGCGCGAGGATGGGCAGCACGGCCGCGTCGTAGCCCTCGAGCGGCACGAGCGCGCCCCGGTCGACGAGGTAACCGTAGAGCTTGGCCAGGGCCGGCGGCACCTCGAGATTGGCGAGGGACACGAGCCGCGACGAGTCGGCGTCGAGCATGGGATAGACGAAAAAGCGCAGGCCCTTGCCGAACAGCCGGCCCAATGCCTCGAGAATGCCGCCCTCGAGATCCTCGTAGTATTTCTCGTCGAGGACAGGGCGCAGGCTGCCGGCGCCGAGCACCATGGCAAGGGGGCTGCTCGTGCAGCCGCGCAGGTAGGTGGCCAGGCGGTAGTATTCGAAGGTGTCGGAGATCATCACCGTCTTGCCGGCGGCGCCGAGCACGTCGGCCCGGGCGAGGAAATCGCGCCCGTCGACGGCGCCGTCCTCGGTGAGGAGGTTGCGCATGGAGATCTCCATGACCTCGACGATGTCCGCCTCCGCTCGCCCCTCCGCCTGGGCGAAGGCCGCGCGCGCGCAGCGCAACATGTCGATGTTGACCTTGGTCACCGGGCGAAAGGCACCGCGTTGGAGGAGCACCGGCTTGTGGTGCAGCACCTCGGTCGGCTGCAGCACCTCGCCCTTGGCGTCGAACATTGCGGCTGGCGACAGGCCAAGCTGTACTAGCTTGAGGCTCATCAGGCGGTTGTCCACGTGCCGGAACTCGATGCCCGAGAACTGGATCATGTCGATCTCGATGCGGTCGGTGGAAAGATTGTCGAGCAAGGATTCGACCAGGATCTCGGGCTGGTGGTGCAGGAAGAAGGCGCCGTAGAGCAGGTTGACACCGACCACGCCCAGAGCCTCCTGCTGCACATTGCTCTCGCCGTCGAGCATGCGCACGTGCAAGACGATCTGGCTCTCGGCGTCGCGAGGATGGCCCTGGAATTTGAGGCCCATCCAACCATGGCATTCCTTGGTGCTGTGGAAACCCTTGGCCGCGACCGTGTCGGCGAAGACGAAGAACGCCGTGCTGTCGCCGCGCGCGGCGCTGAGGCGCTTGACGTTCTTCTCGTGCTCGTAGTCGAGCATGCTCTGCAGGCGGTCGCGCGAGACGTAGCGCTCGGTGTGGCCGTAGATGGCGTCACTCACCGCCATGTCGTAGGCCGACATGCTCTTGGCGATGGTGCCGGCGGCGCCGCCGACGCGGAAGAACCAGCGCGCCACTTCCTGGCCCGCGCCGATCTCGGCGAAGGTACCATAGCGGTCCTGGGCGAGGTTGATGGCCAGGGCCTTGCGGTGGGTATCGAGAACTTCGTGGCGGGGCGTAACCGGTGGGCGCATGGTGGGCCGCGCGGGCGGCCCATCAATCATTGATGGCACCGATGCGAAGTCAAGGCGACTCAGAAGAGCAGATCCTTGATGAAATGCGTGGTCGCGGGGGAGTAGCGCTGATAGCCCCTGTGCAACAGCTCGTCGAGCGTCCACAGCACGCGCTTCCATCGGGAAGGACTTTCCGCAATCGCAAGCCGGCGCTTCTGGTGCGCGACCTTGCGCTCGACTTGTGCCAGGATGCTCGGGTCGCGCACCTGCGATGACAGAGAACCGAGGCGATCCCGCGCCAGCTGGAAACGCTCGTACTCGAGCCGAAAGTGGGCCCGGCCGAGCTCGTGGGCTTTTTCGTAGAGATCTCGCCAGTTGAGTTTCTTGCCGCCAATCTGTTGGGCGGCGTGTTGTCGATACTGGATGGTCGAACGCTCGACGAACCCAATCGGCGCGATGGCGCCGATGATGAACGCAATCCAGCCGTCGTGGACCCAGCTCTCGGGGATGGGCAAGATGTACGGGCGGTACTCGGAGCGGAACACCATGGTCGCGCCCGTGACCACCCATTGACGAAGGAGAACCTCGAACCATCGGCCTCGCCGCACTCGCCGCCGCGCCAGCGCGCCGAAATGAATGGCATCCCACATCTTGTGGCCGACGGAACGCAACTCATCGTCGACCACGTCGGCGTCGGTGAAGATCAGACCGCGCGCGGGCTCGGCCTCGAATGCCGCCTCGCTGAGCGCCAACTTCTCGGGCATCCAGACGTCGTCTTGGTCGCAGGTCGCTATGAGATCCCCGGTGCATTGCCCGATGGCCTTCTCGAAGTTCTTGGTCGAGCCAAGCCGGGTTGGGTTGCGCTCGATGCGGACAGGAAAGGGCGCGCGCTTCTCGAAGCGATCCAGGATCACCAGGGTGTCGTCCGTCGATCCGTCGTCACACACCACCAACTCGTCGGGACGGCGCGTCTGCGCCGGAAAGCTGTCGAGCTGAGGTTGCAGGAAGCGAGCGCCGTTGAAGGTGCAGAGCGCTACCGAAATTCGGCGCGCGGTAGGCGAGGCTGAGCCCGGCATTTTCGACGGTCCAGCTTCCGCCGTGGCTTTCGACTTCGTCATGAGTGCTATCGGTTCCGAAACTACACCCAAGGGGCTCTCGAAGGCCACCTCCCTGGCCACGCATTCGCGGCATGCCTTGGCGCGGAGCCCTTGGCGCGCACGAAGCTACGATCGCCGGACGATGCGAGATCTGGCGGAGCACGGTTAGGGCGCGGCCTCGCCCGTCGCGGTGGCGCCTGCGCCCAGGGCGAGCATCCACGCCACGGTCGCGGCGAACCGGGCCAACCTTCGCAGGTACCGTCGCCGTGGCACGAGTTCGACCGACCGCTAGTGACTCCCGCCAGAAATACGGGCAGTACCGAGGCCGCCAAGCCGCGCCGCCCGCGAGGCGGGACGAGGGCGCATAGCCGTAGCTATGCAACCGAGGAGCAACGAAGCGGGCGGCGCCAGCGCGTGGGCGGGGACGAGCTTCGCTCGGCCACACCCTTCGCGGGAGTCTTGGAACCCTCTCAGGGTTCCAAGAGAGGGGCGGCCGAATACGTCCGGATTTCTGCAGGGAGGAACTAGTGGATGGAGATCTTCCTGCGCTTGGCGTAGTCGCCGTTCTCTTCGCTCTCCGCGGGCGCGGCCTCTGGCTGTTCCTGGGGGGACATGCTGGGGAGCTCGTCGGTCCGGCCCGTGCCTAGGCCGGCGGCGGCAAGGCTTGTCTGTTCGGCCGTGAGCCGTCGCTCGCAGGTCAGCCAGCGCTCTTGCGTGCAGTCGACCTCCCGGCAGGCCTCGCATTCCTCCAGGCTGGGGGGGACATCTAGGACGACTCCTGCCCGCAGGCGGGTCCAGAACTTGCCAAACCGACTTTCGGAACGCATGGAAGCACGCAAGGAAACTCTCGCTACGCACCAAGCATCCCCGAAAATGCGGAAGCTGACAAGCTTTTCTCATGTCGCGGTCATCCGATCGCCTGCGGCTGCCCGGTCGCCAACGCACGCCAACTCGACTTTGCGCGACGGAGAGGCTACGGTTGCCGGCAGCGGCAATGCTCTGCACCCAGCTCGAACGGCAAGCAGCGATCCTCGCGCAGCGCAAGCAGGTTTTCGTGACCGACCGGGAGCGGCTGGCGGGGGTGGCGGGCATCGGGCTGCAACCGCGCGCGCCCTGGGCCGAGCCCGCGCTTTGGCTTTTCAGCATCGTCGTCGACGCGAAGGCGTACGGCCGCTCGCGCGACGAGCTGGCCAGCCTGCCGGCCGAGGACGGCCGCGGCACGCGGCCGTGCTTCGTGCCCTTGCACCGCTTGCCGCGCTTCCGGGAAGCGTCGCGGGCGCGCGGGGAATTTCTGCCCGAGACCGACACTCTGGCGGAGCGTGGTCTTCGCCTGCCCACCTGCGATACGCTGGGCAAAGGCGACATCGACACGATCGCCGACCGCATCCGCGCCCACGGAAGGGGAACGCATGGCTGAGGCCGCCGACGCGGGCTGGGGCGGGCCGCTGGAATTTCGGCTGCTGCGACCGGAGCTGGTCGCCCCCTTGAGCGCCTTCTTTCGCGCCTTCGCGCAGGGGCCGGACCGCGCCTTCTTTCATCCACATCCGATGACCGACGAAGTCGCCGCGCGGATCTGCGCCTACGATGGGCGCGACCTCTATTACGCCGCCTGCGCCGCCGGCGGCGTCGTTGCCTACGGCCTGCTGCGTGGCTGGGAGGAGGGCTTCGACAGTCCGAGCCTCGGCATCGCCATCCATCCCGAGGCGCGCGGGCGCGGGTTGGCGCGGCCCTTCATGGCCTTCCTGCACGCGGCAGCAAAGGTCCGCGGCGCCACCAAGGTCCGCTTGACCGTCTATCGTGACAACCAGCGCGCGGTGGAGCTGTATCGCCGTCTGGGCTACACCTTCGAGCCCAAGAACGAGCGTGAGCTGGTGGGCGTGTTGTCGCTTTGACGGGAGCGCCGGCCAGCGGAGTTGGACGGAAGGATGTGCATCGGCATCCTCGCCGAGGTCCTGGCGGAATGGCAGGGTGGGGACTGATTTCCTGCGCATGATTCTCGAAGCAGCGGCTGTTGATTCAACGTGGGAACGATGATGGAGAAGAGAGGCGCTGCCCAAAGGTCATCCGTCGCGCGTGGAGAGACCAAGCCGGAACCCAGCCACGGCAGGACGTTCGCACGGGTTGGGCCGGGCGCGCCACACGGTGATTGCGGGTGGCGAAAGTCCGCCCCGGCGGACGGGGTTTCCTGGCCGGCCCACAAACGGTCGACGGGAGGCGGCGGGCGCGATACTGTTTCCTGTTTTCGTGCTTCGCTCTCGCTACCACCTGGCCGCCCTGGCCGCCCCGTTTCTCTGCGCCCGCGTGCTCGCCGGGCCGCTCGACGATGCCCATGTGGCGGATTCCGGATTCTCCGGCCCCACCTCCGGCGACCTCGCCTCGGTGTACTGGAACCCCGCCGGTCTCGGCTTGCTGCAGGGGCCGCAGGTGATGCTGGGGGGAGCGTGGCAGTCGACGTCGGTATCCGTGGACCGCGCATCCATCGATCCGGCCACCGGGGCTAATCCCGGTTCCACCAACTTCCCGCGGGCGTCCGGCAGCGGCACCTTGCAGCCCTTCCGCTGGCCGCCCGGCCCGGGCGGGTTCTTCGCCATTGGCGCCGGCATCGGCCACCGCTTTGGCATAGCCCTCGCTCTCTACTCGCCATTTTCCTCCAACCTCGCCATGCAGCCGACCGCGGACGGCGAGCTGCCCACGCGCTACCACTTGGTCAACATGCGCTTCGATCACACCGCGGTGGCTATCGGCCTGGCCATCCACGCCTCGGAGTCCATCCAGATCGGCGTCACGACCGGCGCGCTCTTTCCCTCGGCCCATCTGGTCTTCGACGAGGATACGGCCTTGGGCGGCGCCACCTCCAGCAAGGAAAATCCCGCCATGGCCGCGCGCTACGATCTCGCCTCGAGCGGCATCCAGATCCCGTCGTATTTCTTGTCGCTCGGGGCTCAGTACCGTCGTGGCCGCCTTTCCTTGGGATTCTCCTACACCACCGCGCCGCTCGGTACCGCGGGTCTGGTCAGTTTGTCCATGGCCAACACGCAGATCACCCCGCCGGGGGGCGCGGCCGGCGATCTGTGCCCCGCCTCGACGCCCGGCTGCCTGGCCGGGCAGATACGCTATCGGCTGCCGTCGATCTACACCTTGGGCGCCACCTGGCAAGCCACCCCCCACTGGTCGGCCACGGGCATCGTGCGCTGGCTGCGCAACAGCGCCCACGACGACATCACCGTCCTGGTCGCGGGCCCGGCCGCGCTGACTGCTCCCGGCACCAGCATCCCCGACCACGTGGTTCTCTACCGTGGCTTCACCGACAGCTTCGACGTGCGCGGGCGCGCCGTGTACGAGGACAAGTACTTTCGCGTGGGCGGCACTCTGCGCCTGGAAACCAGCGCCGTGCCGGCGAGTCACGTCAGCGCCGCCGCCATCGACGGACTCAAGGTCGAGCCCTCGGTGGCCGCGGAGTTCCGCGTGTGGCGCCAGGTGCGCATGAGCGCGGGCTACGCCTTCACCTACATGTTTCCCGTCGACACCGGGACCTCCGTCTTCGATCCCCGGGCCGTTTCCGCCTGCCAGACGGCGGGCGGCGATCTGGCGAATCCCGCGTGCCAGGCGCAGAGCAGCGGCCAGGCCCGTCCAACCGCCGCGGGTACCTACCACATGTGGCGGCAGGCCCTCTCTGTCTACACCAGCTTCGGGTTTTGAGACCATGCGCCGCCGCCTCTTCATTCTCTTGCTGCTCGCCGCGTGCGGCTCGGACCAGGTCTTCGAGCACGACCTCGAGCCCATCCAGCTCTCGCGCGCGCCCATCGAGCCGGGCGGAGCGATGATGGGTGGGCTGCTCGCGGCCGTGAGCACGGTGGCGGGGATCGAGCCCCTACTTGTCGACACTGCCTTCCCCATCGACAGCCTTGGCCGTGCCGGCTGCGCGGCCGGTGCGGTCGCGGGCTGGACGTACACCGGCGACATGAACCTGCGCGGTAACTGGCAATCCGCCACGCCCCTGCGCGCCTCGTTCCGCAACGTTGGACTGTTCGACACCTGTCCCGGTTTCGTCGGCGACACCACGACGCAGCCCGCGGGGGTGCTGGGCGGCCCGCTGCTCGCGAATTTCTCGGTCGGCCTGGTTCTGCCGCGCGACGCGGCCCAGCCCGCGATCATGACCCTATGGCCAAGCTATCCTGGAACGGACGACCAGCTCGCCGTGGATGGCCTGGCGGCTTTGCACTTCGAGCCGCGCGGCAGCGCCTCCGTGGGCCAGGTCGGCGGCGAGGCCTCGCTAACCCTGCCCAATTCTCGCATCGTGCTCGCGGCGTGCGCGGCGCCACGCGCGTTCGCCACGACCGAGGCGCAAGAAACCTGCGCCCACGGCGAGGTCGCGCTCAAGGCGAGCGGGCAGGACGTGATGCTCGCGGTGGGCACCGGCGAGGGGCCGCTCATTCTCAGTGATATGGCCTGGGGGCGCGTGGCCGCGCAACTCGGCGTCGCGGCGGACGCGGGCACGGCCGGCGAGCTCTACACGCCATTCGCCACGACCGCGACGCCGGCGTTGTACGTAGACCTGCCGCGGCTCGCGCTGCTACAGGGCACGACCGACAGCAACTGGCTGGGCGCTTGCACCGAGCTGGCGCGCGCGCGGCGGATCGAATGGGTGCTGGCTAACCAGGACAACGGTGCGTGCTTCCAGCCTTGCGACGCGAGTGGGAGCTCGGCGGCGTCGACCCGGCCGTATGTCGAATTGGGCGGCTCGCTCCGCGTGGCCGTGGTGAGCGAGACCAGCGAAGTCATCCGTTCGCTCAACGGGGATGTGCCGGTGAGGACGCAGATCGACGGCATTGTGGGCGCCGGCACGTTGGCGGGGACGCGGCTGCGGCTGGACTACCTCTCGCAGCCCACGGGGCGCGTTCTCGCCGCGTGCGAAGCGGGCGCCACGCGCGAGACCTGTTGGACGGCGCCGAGCTGTCCCCCGCTGTCGGGCAATGGCCAGACCCTCATGTGCTTCGCCCAGACCGTCTCCGTCTCGGCGCAGGTGTGCAAGTAGCCGAGGCGAGGCGACCTCGGTGGGGAGGCGCCTCCGCGAGGGTGCGCGGAGCACTCGAACGAGTCGCGCTTCTCCATCGGATCGTGGCCCTTTCCCAGCTCCGATCCATCGCCAGCCGTTGGTGACGTCGAAAAAAACTGTGCGTCAGCATGCATCGCATCTCTAGGTCAAGCCTGGGGAATCACCTGCAACGATTCCTCTTGACGCGCACGGATATCATCGACACCAAGTTAGGTAAGCCTGCTAACGCATGAAATATACGAACAAGTTCCATGCCAGTGCGATCCCTCTGGATTTCACATTGCAAAGTCCAAACAAGGGGACAGTTTGCGGCCGGAACCAACCTCAGGACCGAGACCGTTTTGGGATCGAAGACCAGGCGGCCGCCGCGCCTCTGTGATCCACGCCCAGACAGCACTTTTTTACCCTAAAAACCCCGTTGACGCTATTTTCATCATTGGCTTATGATATGGTGGCCCACGTTACTGGAGAAGAACATGAAAATAAGCCAGACCAGAGTCGTAGCGTTTTGGGGAATGGCGCTCGTCGTGTTGTTCGCGTACGGGTGCCCAAACAAGGACGGTGCGGTGGATCCGCAAGATCCGCAGGCCGTGCAGGCGCACCTCAAGGCGGGCGGACAGGTGATCAATGTTCCCGCGCGTCCGCCGCAGCCACCGGCCACGGTCGCCATCATCAGGGACACCAACAACAACTACAGCTCAATGGTTTCACAAGCGATCGAGTCCGCGCTCGGCCCGGGAGGCATCGCCAACCTCGTCCATAGTGGGGACACCGTGCTCATCAAGCCCAACCTGGTGACGAACACGACGAATGCAGTTACCGATTGGCATGTCGTCAAAGCACTCGTCGATTTGATCAAGGCGGTCAATGGGGGGGCCAGTATTACGATCGCCGATGGCAGCGCGTCCCAAGACAGCATCAACGACGTCATGGTCAATCAGGGCTATACCGCGGCGAACTTCCCCGGCGTCACGTTCGCCAACTTCAACGACACCACCGCGAATCCGACCAACACCTATGTCCTCGCCGACAGCCGGACAGGCGCCAGCGAAAAGATCTCGGCGCTCATCACCGACGCCGATGTGTACATCGACATGCCCAAGATGAAGACCCACCTCCATGCTGGCTACACTGGTGCGCTCAAGAACCTGGGTATCGGGACCGGGCCGATGCCGCTGTGGAATCAGGGCACGGGCGGCAGTGCCAAGTGGGGGTTGCACCATGACATCCGCAGCGAGATCGTCGACCACGTTGCCTGCCGGGTGCCGGATCTGACGGTCATGGATGCGCTCCAAGGCATGGAAGGTCAGGGACCGGCGCAAGGCACGATGGTCACGATGAATCTGGTTCTCGCGAGCAAGGATCCCGTCGCTCTCGATGCGGTGGCTTGCACCATCATGGGCATTCCCCCCTCTCTGATCGCGCACATGGTGCTCGCCGCCAACGAGAACATCGGCGTCATGGACCTCAACAACATCACCACCGCCGGCAACATTACCTTGGCGGCGGCCTCCGCAATCCACACGTTCACGCGAGCGACCGCGGGAGCTCTGCAAGGGCCTACCGATCCGGGCAACATCCCCTACCGCGCCACGACCGTGGTGCGGAAGGCCCCGGCGGCCATGACCATCGATGGTGACCTGAGCGAATGGGGATACGCCAATGCGATGGTCGCCAACGCCAGCTATCAGGTCAAGGGTGGGGGCTCGGGCTGGGGCGGGGCCGCCGACAGCAGCTTCACCGCTCAGGCGATGTACGATACCAACAATCTCTATCTGGCTGTGACGGTGAAAGACAATGTCAAGTTGGCCAACAGCAACACCGGCTCGGCGATTGTCAACGGCGACGGGGTCGAGCTTTATCTCAGCACCTTCACCGAGCAGTACAACACCGGGCGAAGCGCATCCTACGGCTCGACCTATGACTATCACCTGGCCATCAGCTACGCCAATACCCCGCAGGCGTACATGCTCTCGCACAACCGGGCCCTCACCGGCGCCGTCATGAGCAAGTTCGATACGGCCGACGGCTACGTCATCGAGGCCCTGATTCCCTGGAGCAACTTCGGCAATCCGACGGTGGCACCGACTTCGATAGCCGGTGGATACACCGAATATCGGCAAATGGGCCTCAACGTTGCCCTGAACGATGCGGACACCAGTCCCTCCACCGTCGAGCACAAGCTCATCTGGAACAACGCAACCGACAACGACATCGAGACCAATCCCATTAAGCTGGGCATGTCGTACATCGATCCGCCGGGCGGCCTCTATCCCCCGCTCTACTTCACGCTGACCACGAACGCGACCAACGGCACGGTGACCAAGAGCCCGGACCAGGCGACCTATGCCGCGGGCTCGGTGGTGTCGCTGACCGCGACGCCCGCCGCGGGCTACATCTTCGCCGGCTGGAGCGGCAGCGCCTCGGGAACCGCGAACCCGCTCAGCGTCACGATGGATGGCAAGAAGACCATCACCGCGAACTTCCAGGCCCCGCCGGTCCTCACCACCATCGTGGTGTCGCCGGCAAGCGCGTCGGTCAACACCAACCAAACCTGGCAGTTCACCGCAATTGGCAACGATCAGAATGGTAGCCAGCTCTCACCCCAGCCCACCTTCACCTGGAGCGTGAGCGGCGGCGGCACTATCGACGGAGGCGGCCTTTTCACCGCTGGCGACAGCGCGGGTGGCCCCTTCACCGTCACCGCTCAAAGTGGCAGCGTGGTCGGCGCCGCGACGGTTTCGGTCAATCAAGTTACGACCGCCCCGTTCATTGTCACGCCGGCGGCGGCCAGCCCGACCCAGGTTGCCGCTTCGACCACCGCTTTGTCGGTGCTCGCCGACGATGACAACGGCGAAGCCAATCTGACGTACACTTGGGCCACGACCGGCGCGCCGCCAGCCGCGGTCACCTTCAGCGCCAACGGCACCAACGCGGCGAAGAACACCACGGCAACGTTTACCAAGGCGGGCACCTACGTTCTCCAAGTGACGGTGAGCGATCTGGACAACCTGACCACCACCAGCTCGGTCTCGGTCACCGTGAACCAGACCATCACGAGCATCATCGTTGCGCCCACAACCACGACGGTCGCAACCTCGGCGACCCAGCAGTTCACCGCCACCGCACGCGACCAATTCGGAACCACGTTCTTGTCGCAGCCGACCTTCACTTGGAGCGTGAATGGTGGCGGCACCATGGGTACCGCTGGCCTATTCACCGCCGGAACGACCGCAGGTGGACCGTACGTCGTCACCGCCACGAGCGGCGGCGTCAGCGCCACCGCCAGCGTTACGGTGAGCTCGACGACGCCGACCGCGATCTATCGGATCGACACCGGCAGCACCAGCGCGGTCTCGCCCTTCACCGCCGACCAGTACGGCAGCGGCGGTACCCAGCGCTCGGTCACCAACACCATCACCGTCAGTGGCGTGACTAACGCGGCGCCCGCGGCGGTGTACCAGACCGAACGCTATGGCACCAGCACTTACACCCTGCCGAGCCTCACCGCCGGCAGCACGTACACGGTGCGCCTGCACTTCGCGGAGCTGTACCAGACCGCCACCGGCAAGCGCGTCTTCAACGTGCTGATCAACGGAACCACCGTGCTGTCGAATTTCGACATTTACGCGACGGCCGGCGGAAACTACAAGGCAGTGGTGCGCGATTTCACCGCCACCGCCACCTCCTCGGGCCAGATCGTGATCAACTTCAATACGGTCACGGACAACGCCACCATCGAGGGCATCGAGATCCTGACGAGCACCCCCAACAATGCGCCGACCATCGCGACGGCCGCCGCGGCCTCGCCCAACCCGGTCACGGGCACCACCGCGGCCCTGTCCGTGCTCGGCGCCGATGACGGCGGCGAGTCCAACCTGACCTACACCTGGGCCACCACCGGCACGCCGCCAGCCGCCGTCACCTTCGGCGCCAACGGCACCAACGCGGCCAAGGCCACGACGGCGACGTTCACCAAGGCTGGCACGTACGCGCTCCAGGTCACCGTAAAGGATCAGCCCGGCCTGACCGTCACCAGCTCGGTCAGCGTGGTGGTCAACGCGACCCTGACCAGCATCGTGGTTTCTCCGTCGAGCGCCAGCGTCAGCACCTCGGCAACCCAGCAGTTCACCGCCACCGCGCGCGACC
>Ga0182021_10001714_pt1 | contig 25385 bp, 27 predicted proteins | sample 612E3MmetaG_FD_120493 | JGI IMG/M metagenome (GOLD analysis project Ga0182021, IMG submission 120493) | Permafrost microbial communities from Stordalen Mire, Sweden - 612E3M metaG (Illumina Assembly) | ecosystem: Environmental > Terrestrial > Soil > Wetlands > Permafrost | place: Sweden... | reverse complement strand
GGCGGACGAGGATTCGGCGGTGGCGGCGGAGGATACGGCGGAGGACGAGACAGACGCGGCGGCGGAGGATACGGCGGTGGCGGCGGCGGTTACGGTGGCGATCGACGCGGTGGCGGAGATCGACGCGGTGGCGGCGGCAGCGGCGGTTACAGACCAAGATACTAAAACTTCCAACCTTTAAGTTAGAAGAAATTTTTTCTTTTTTTGATTTTTTGTTTTTAGAATCCAGACCTATTTGTTTTTGTTAATTGGGTTAAGGTAAAGTTTGGTTCCAGTAGGAGACCTTGCTGTAGTCTTTCAGTATTGGCTCAATTACTTGTGGTTCATTGTAGAGAATGTCAAAGCGTGCTCCATAAGTGGGAATTAAAGTGTTATTGACGTCGTCATAGATTTTTGTTGATAATGTATCCGAAGGAAATCGTCCCCAGATGTGGTCGTCTGGGTTGCGGAATCCAAACCCGTAATCAGCAGGAACTATGTATGCGACTTGGGGTTTGTTTGAACCAAAACTACTTGGATTACTGTGGAGGGTATCCCAGAATTTTTTTAAAGCGTCAAAGTGCTCCTGTGTGAGGATGCCGTATTCACCGATTTTTGGGTAACTGAAAACAAAAGCGTACTTTGCACCCGAATTGTAGGCTAATGATAAATCGTTGTATAATTCTGTGCCGTTTTCAAGGTATACACCCTGATTGTACTTCCAATTGACTATAACACCCCAATCCCTGTGGAATGCATTGGCAGCTCCTCTGTCGAGGGCAATGATGCGTTGTCTGCTTTCATTGCCAACGAACTCAGCAAAAACTGCTGTATAGTTTCCTTTGTAATCAAACCAGTTGAGTGCATAATCAGCTGTGAAAATGCTGGGGGTGTAGGGGTGATAGAGGTTTATCATGGCTGAAAGATTTCCCACGTAGTTCTGTGCGGTTTGGCTGTAGGTTGAGGTGTCGTTTATGATTTGGGATGGTCCGTTGTCCAGTTGATTTCCTCCCGGTTCATCAATCTTGTAGATGCCGAGGAATTGGTTGCCGTACTTTTGTTGAGCGTCCAGCATCCAGTTTGCGATGTTGTAGCCGTTTGAGTAATTGTACATGTTGAAGCCAGTGAAAAGAACGATGAAGTTTAATCCAGAGTTGTAAATGTAGTCGCAAGCCTCATCCAAAGCTGTCCTGTTAAAAGTTAATTCCACTGAGCCGATGACGAAAAGGTTCGTATAATCCTTCACCTTATCCACCAGCGCCTTAACTTCGCTGGTTTGGTTGCCGTAAGCATACTCCACGCCCAAATAGAATTGTCTGGGTGAGGTTTGGCTGCTGAACCAGTTGAGTGCCAAAAAAAGCGACAGCACAATTACTGCAATAAGCAAGATTGCGGTTAGGAACGCGAGTCTGCGATTCAAGTTTTCTCTACCAATGGTAGAAGTGATTGATTGAAAAAGTATTTAACTTTTGAATAAGCATGGCTAACCTAAAGAAAAATTAGAATTAAGAAGGCTGATGTTTTATCTTTTGTAGAGCCCTATCAATTCGCCCTTAGCAAGAATATGCTTTTCCATTGCTTTTTCGAGTTCTCTTTTGGTTGTTTTAGGACCTAGCTTCAGTTGTGTGTCGAGAGCGTAGACTTTAAAGAAATATCGATGTGTGCCAGACGGCGGACAAGGACCCATAAACCCTTTTTTCCTTGCACCATTCAAACCCTCTGTTCCCGGGACTGAGCGCTCAGCAATTTTGGTTGTGGATGGCGGAATATCCCAGACGACCCAGTGGTCAAAAGTTCCGTGAGGAGCGTCAGGATCATCAACAATTAGGGAGAGGCTTTGGGAATCTTTTGGAACACCCTCAATGGTAATCGGAGGATTCATTTCTTCTCCATCGCAACTATATTTCTTCGGGATTGGGCTGTTAGGTTGGAAGGCTGGGCTTTTAACTGTTAATTCTTTCATTAAAAATCAACAAAAAACAATGGTTAATGTGCTAGATAAAGTTGGCGAATAATTCTTGAGGGAAAAAATTGGAGAAGGTTGAGTGAATAATTTCAATATATGAAACAAAAACTCAAGGCTTAGTTTAAGCTAAAGAAGGTTTAAGTTTGTTCTTCTGTCCATTTTTCAACAATTAGTTTTCCGTCTTTAGCGTTGAAATGAATTTTAACGGGCATTGAACCTTCGCATTTGAGTGGAAACATGCTATCTTCAACAAGGTGAACGGGCAAGTACAGTAGGTACCTGTTGTCTTTTCGTCTAAAGATTGTTCCTTTTCCCTCATTACCCAAGGCTATTCACAAGCAAGTTAACGATGTTTAGTTGTTTGCTTTTAAAGTTGACTGTTCAGTAAGTAGGAAGTTGTCAAGGCTGGGTTGCACTTAGGTTTCAGCTTTTCTTAGAAGTTCCCGGGCGCTGCCAAGGTTGATTTTGTAGAAGACCACTGTGAACACCGACGCGATGACGCCACTAATTACCACTGAAATAGCTAGTTCGACAACTCCCAGGGGTGCAATAGGCAGAAATGATGAGGCAAACTTCGAAATAATGTAGGGCGCCAATGGAGCAACTATCGATAGCCCTGCAAGGGTACAAGCGACAAAGCTTGCCAGCGACCACTCTTGGCGAATCATCCTCGCCCTTCGAGTTGCAGAGAAATCTGCCCCTCTAAAACCAAAATGCAATCCCATTGAGCCTAAAGCGAAAGTCAAGAACAAACTTTCCAAGAAAGCGATAATCGTTGTGCTGATTGAGGGTCGGAAAAAGACCACACCTATAGTTCCTGTTACAATCAAGACAATTATTGCAAAGAACGTTAAGAATGCAAATTTGCTTTTAACTAAGTTTTTGGGTGAGATAGGTGAGGCATAGATGCGCCAAACCGCTTGTCCTTCTTCTCCAATCAACATGTTACCCAAGGTCATAGCCATGATGCTTGAGGGAAAAAGGAAAATCATCGCTTCAAAAAACACATTAATCCCTGAAGGTGCACCCTGATTTGAGATGTTTATTGAGTTAAAGATGGGTACGATGATGAATACGATGGGTATGATGAATATTCCGATTAGTTCTCGGCGTCTAGTGAATGCTCGAATGTCTTTGCGGATTATGGCTGCTTCCACAGTGGAGAAACCGAGTTTTCCAAGTAACCCAGCTTTTGGTGCATAGATGCCGCTTGTTTGAACTTTAATCGCTGGCGGCTCATAGAGACCAAACCGCTGGTTTAGCAGGACGGCAAGATAGTATATACCTACAATAAACGATGCTGAGGCAGCAATAAACACGATCCCTAACAACAATGAGCTGTTGAGTATTAGGTAGTACAGTGTTATACCCAGCCAAACATAGGGAATAAACCAGATAGAAGTCTGGAATTTAGCGATGCTTTGAATGAAAGTTATGGATCCTGTGCCCGTGAAGATTGCGAAATAGATTAAGTATAGAATCAGGAAAAATAATAGTGAACCGATTAATCTAACCCAGATAGCTGCTCTTCCACTCGACTTGTAAACTGCACCGACAAAACGCACCTGAATCACTCTGATAATTTCCGTTGTTGCGCTACCCATGAAAGCGGCGCCAAACATCGCCACTGTTGTTATTAGCGCTGCAACGACTAAACCGTTGAAAACAGAAAAAACAACAAGCCCAAACGCGAACCCTGTGGCAAGAGCAAGCGGAAGCCCAAACAAGTTAGATAAAATTGATGCTAAGGTATGTTCCTGCCAAGTAACGGGTAACCAATACATGACTTGAGAGGTTTTTTTGAGACCAGCAAGTTGGATTTGCTGGAACATTGTGAAAACCAAGCTGAGAAGTAGTATTAGAGTTGGCATTGAGACGAAAAAGCCCAATGCGGAATCTTTTATCGGCGGTAATCCACCAGAAACTGATGTTGGATCTGCGTAAATTATAGTTGTGAGGTAGTTAGCTATTAAACCGCCTAATATGCCTAGGATTGCTGCAAGCCAATATGGCCAGTATGCGATAATGCCGTGTTCGCGGTAGCGCGTTGCTTTTACGCCTCTAATCAACCTGCCTGACTTGCGTTCCACACGCAAGAGGAAGAGGACGTTCTTCCAATTCATCGGAGCAGTTCCTCAACGACAGCTTTCAAATCGTCCGTTCCAGTTAACTTGAGGAATATATCTTCTAAGCCTGAGCTGGGCAAGCTTGCTTTCTGTCTTAACTCATTCATGTTGCCCAAAGCCAAGATGTTGCCTTGGTACATGATGCCGATGCGGTCGCACACTGCCTCAGCGATTTCTAGAACGTGTGTTGACAGAATGGTTGTTACGCCCTGCATTTTTAGTTCATGCAGGAAATTTTTGACGATTCTTGCGCTTCTAGGGTCCAATGCGTTTAGGGGTTCGTCGAGGATTAAGAGTTTGGGTTTGTGGAGAAACGCTGAGATTAAACTGATTTTCTTTTTCATGCCGTCTGAATAACTGTTTATCATGTCGCCTTCTCTTCCCTCAAGCTGGAGCGCCTTGAGGTACTCGGTTATGCGCTGTTGCTTCTCAACATTTGGCATGCCATAAATGTCACCAATGAAATCGAGGTATTCAATCCCAGTTAAAAACTCATATATTTCAGGCGACTCAGGAACGTAACCTACCTGCCGCTTGACAGCAACAGGGTCTTTCTGCACGTCAAGCCCTAAAACGCTGATTTCGCCAGCAGTAGGTTGAACTAGACCCAACAGCATTTTGAGTGTGGTAGATTTTCCTGAACCATTAGGTCCCAAAAGCGCGAAGATTTCGCCTGTGTTCAGGGTTAGGTTCATGTTGTTTACAGCTACTATTTCATTGTAGCGTTTTGTTACGTTGTGAAGTTCAACTGCGTATGGGCTGCTCATCTGGTTGCTTCCCCGGTTGCAAATAGAAAGCATCGGTATTTAAGGCTAATGAGTTTTTTGGTGGTCTCTCACTTGTTGATAACACAAAAAAATGTTAAAAAGAAAAGAAAAAAATGTTCTTGACGTTTATTTGAAGTTCAGTTCAAAGCTTATTGGTACTGCGTCGCCCCAAGATTGCCGGATTGGGCAAATCTTCTGTGCCATTCCGTAGACTGTGGTGGCTTTTTTGCGTTCGCGTTCGTTATCGTTTTCTAAGGCAACGTTCATGTTGAAGTGTACGTTTGTGAAAATTAGTTTCTCCATGCCTTCCACGTTCATCTTTACGTTTGCGATGGTCTCCAGGTTTTTGAGTCCTAATTGGCTATTTTTAGCAATCAACAAAAACAATGTATTGATGCATGATGCTAAAGCCGCTGCGAATATATCTTCTGGTACGCAGTAGCCTTCTTTTCCTCCAAACGATGGGGGTGGACTGACCGTTACTAGTTTTTTGCCTTTGATTGATAATTCGCATTCAGTTGCGCCTTTCCATGTGGCGGTTCCTTCAAAATTCATTTCTGGCATTAAAAATCTCCATAATTGTATAGTGGGGGTGCAAATTTAATGTTGCGGACTCTCTTTTTAAGATGATAAGTTAGCCAAGGCTACCTTCGCAGTTTAACTAAAGTTAATTTTTGTCAAATAATCCTTAAATCTACGTTATCTTTCATTGCTAAAGAGAAATCCATGCCAGCCGTCATTGAAACCCGCCAACTAACAAAATCTTATGGTCAACTAAAAGCAGTGGACGAATTATCCTTAACAGTTGAATCCAAAGAGGTGTTTGGGTTACTGGGTCCAAACGGCGCAGGCAAAACAACCGCCATATCCATGCTCTGTACTATTCTTCCGCCCACATCTGGCTCTGCAACTGTTAATGGCTTTGACATCGTTCGGGAAGCCAACAAAGTCCGAAAATCCATAGGCATAGTCTTCCAAGACCCAAGCATAGATGACCGCTTAACAGGGCGGGAAAACCTCTACATGCACGCTAACCTCTATGGTGTTCCAGCGTCAGAGCAGAAAGAACGTATTAACCGAATCTTAAAACTGGTGGAGCTGGAGGATAGAGCGGATGATTTGCTTCGAACCTACTCAGGTGGTATGCGTCGCAGGCTGGAGCTTGGTCGCGGCTTAATCCATTATCCTAAAGTTTTGTTTTTGGATGAGCCGACGGTGGGTTTGGATCCGCAAACCAGAGATCATATCTGGAAATACATTAAGGAACTCAAAGAAACCCACGACATCACAGTGGTTTTAACTACTCATTACATGGATGAAGCGGACAGGCTCTCCGACCGCATAGGCATTATTGACCATGGGAAAATGGTTATTTTAGATACGCCTTCCAAACTTAAGGATACGCTTGAAGGAGACGTCGTGGTTGTTAGAGCAAATGACCTCAATGCCCTATCGGGGTTTGTGGCTAAATGGTTAGGGTTCACCAAGAACACGATTGTTGATGGCGCCTTAGAAATAACGGTTCGCAACGGAAGAACAGTCATGCCCCGCATCATGGAGCTAGCCACTCAAAATAATATCTACGTGGAATCAATACTTCTACGTGAACCTAACCTTGAAGACGTCTTCCTACATTATACTGGAAGAAACATTCGCGAAGACACAAGCAAAGAACTGCATGGAGCATCCGCTGCTCGCAGGAGGGCAATAAGATGAGTGAAATCCGTGGATTCTACACGCTGTGGCTTAGGGAAATTAAGCGGTTCTACCGCGACCGAACCCGTCTGGTAACCAGTTTCATTCAACCACTGTTGTGGCTTGTCATTTTCGCCGCTGCCTTTAGCACACGCTTCCTTTTGCCTGCGAACCTAAACTATCAACAAGTCATTTTACCAGGCATAATCGGCCAGACCCTGCTCTTCACAGCTATGTTCATGGGCATAAACGTTATTTGGGACAAGGAATTCGGCTTTATGAAAGAAATCTTGGTTTCACCTGTTTCACGCTTCACTATTTTCCTAGGCAAAATGGTCGGTGACAGCACGGATGCTCTTCTGCAGGGGATTATAGTTTTCGTCATAGGCTTAGCATTAGGTATCCCCATTAGCCCCATTACTTTCCTGTACGCTCTACCCATAATGTTGCTGATCACGTTTGGTTTAGTCAGCATCGGGTTAGTAATTGCGAGTTTTATGGGAAACCTTGAAGGTTTCGGCGCCATCCAAACATTCGTGAATTTGCCCTTGTTCTTTTTGAGCGGTGCATTGTTTCCCCTTAAGGGTGGTAGTCTTCCAAGCTGGTTAGTCGACATTGCCGCCTGGAACCCACTGACTTATGGTGTAGATGCGTTGAGGAATGTTACGTTGGGTTCAGCTTGGACGCCTCTTCAAATTCAACCTTTGTGGATTGACATTGGCGTAGTTGCGCTCTTTGACGGTATCATGATTATTGTTGGTACGTGGGCGTTTACAAGAATGAAATAAGCTACAAATAAAAAATTTTAATTTATTCACTTTGTGCTGAAAGGAAAAGAAGTTTTATTTGTTGGTCATTTCGTTTATTTGCTGCTCCATCGCGTGACCACGACAGAAAACAACAGCTTTCTTCACGCCTGGAACCGACTTGGCCGCATCCCTGATGTCAGCTGAAAGCTTGAAGGCAATTGGGCAGAATGGACTTGTCGGAACAAATTCAACGGTAACTTCTCCTGGCGCAGTTTCTTTTACGCTTTGGATCATCTGCATTTCTTCAAAACTCTGACCGGTTTCGGGATCCTGCACTTTTCCAACTTCTACACGGACTTTATCTTCAAGTTCAGTCATAAATTAAACCTCAATTTGCTCAAAGAATATGAAGCTGAAATGCCATATAAACTGATTGATAAAGCTAAAATGCCCTTGGTGCCTGATTTGACGTTTGATGAATCCTGCATATTCTGCAAAATCGTTCGTAAACAAGCGTCATCAAGCGTAATCTATGAAGACGACACAATCATAGTTTTCCTCGACATTCGACCTCTAAACATGGGGCACACGCTTGTTATCCCGAAAGCGCACTACGTTGACATCTTTGACATCCCTGAAAAAGAGCTTAGACAAATGTACAAAGTCACCAAACTGGTATCGTTTGTAATCAAAAAAGCCACCAACGCTGACGGCATAAGCATAATCCAGCAAAACGGCAAAGCTGCAGGACAAGACATATTTCACATACACGTTCACGTGGTCCCCCGGTTTGAGGGGCAAAAACTGCCGCCTTTCAGCGAGCTCAAAGAAGTTGAAAAATCTAAACTGGATACGATGGCAAGGAAGATAAAACAACAACTCTAAATTGGATTAAAAAATATGGGGCCTGAATAATTATCAGGTTATTTTACATTGGTTTTTCCATGGTGGCCATCTTTGGCATCAATACTTTGTCTATGACATGGCAAACTCCGTTGTCCACAACTTGGTCGGTTTTGATGATGTTTGCATCGTTAACCTTTATGTTTCTATGCAGGTGCCAGCTTTTAGCGTCAATTTTTAATTCTCCGCCATTAAGCGCCTGCAAATACTCATGCTCTTTCAAGTCTGCAGCCATCATTTTTCCTTCCACAACGTGGAAAGTCAAAAGATCTTTCAATTTTATTGGATCTTTCATTAGCATATCCATGTCTGCTTTAGGTATCTTGTTAAATGCTTCGTCTGTGGGCGCAAAAACTGTGAATGGACCTGGACCTTTCAATGTGTCAACTAAGACTGCGGCTTTTAATGCTTCAGCAAGTTTATTCATACCTGATGCCATTGCGGCGTCAACAATATCCGGCAAAAATTTCACCTCCACTACAGTTGGGTTCTAAAAATCGCTACAACTACAATAGACAAAATACACTATAAACCTTGCTCATCAGGGTGTTACTCAGAAAAATTATGGATCTCTTACGTAAGGGTTAACTTACGAATGAACTATTAATTGACTTATCCGCAGAATCAAGAATTCGGCTGGTTTAATGGGTGCTACACCGACGAGAATTAATAATCGTCCGTTGTCGATGTCATTTTGGGTCATGGTGATATTTCGATCACAGTGGACAAAAAAAGCTTCCTGCGGTTTGACGCCCATTAACATTCCATTCTTCCATGTTTGCGTCAAGAAACACTCGACTGAAGCCTTAATTTTAGCCCACGTTGCCTCATTGTTGGGTTCAAAAACTGCCCACGCCGTTCCCTTCTTGATTGATTGTTCAAGATAAATCAGCAGCCTACAAACGCTAACATATTTTCTCTCAGCGTCGCTTGAGAGAGTTCTGGAACCCCACACAAGTATGCCTCTGCCCGAAAAGTTGCGGATACAATTTATGCCTTGCAGGTTGAGGCTGTCTTGCTGATATGATTCCATTGCTAATTCCAAGTCAACTGCACCTTTAACCAGTTGATTTGCTGGAGCCTTGTTGACTCCCCTTTCAATATCTGTATAAGCATAAATTCCGGCGACGTGACCACCTGGCGGAATCAAACACAATGAGCCTGTATCTGCTTCTCTAACGTAAATCCATGGATAATACAAGGCGGCAAACGAAGAATCGGCTGGTTTGCTTATGCAGGATGGGTCTTGTCCCTTGATTGAATCTAAAATAGCAAATCTGTTCCTTAACCGCTCGCAATGGCTGATCAAGGCAGCGGCTAAACCTGGTGTGGCTTGAGCGTTTGGAGCGTAAACAATTGAACCTTCCTCAACCTTTTCCAATAGGGCAAGAGCAGCCGCGTATTCCGAATTAGTTACCTTACACACGTAACATCGTTGTCCACCGTTGAGAAAAAAGCCTTCAACCGTATAAGGCATGAATTTGCCTGATCCAAAATAACTGCCGAAAATCTGTTGATATTGCTTCCAACTTGTTATTAACGTGGGTGTGTTTGGTCCAATCTGGGTTTCTCCCAAAAAAGCCGCCGTACTTGTGCTTACTCCTTCGATTGACTGAGGCTGAAGATTAATGTTTTGAACGTAAACTCCAGGCGATTTTATGGTAAAGCGACTCATGGCTAACCTTAAGTGGTCGGCGGTTTTTGAGCATATTGGTACCCTCCTATAGCAATTGCTAACACTTCACTTTGAACTTACAAAATGAATAAAATTATTGAATTTTCTTGAAAATGGCTATGTTATCAACGTTTTGTATGTTTTAGGTAATCTGAGTTTACAAGTTTTCTCAAAAACAGGTTAAACATCATATAGATGTGTTGATTCTTCGATTTGGGTTAAGCTTTGATTGTTGCAACCGGTGTACAGAATGCAGTTGCAACAACAACTTCTTCTTGACCTTCCGTAACGCCAAGGAAAAGTCATGACCACCCTGAGTAGCTCCCTAATTATAGAGTTGCATTCATATGTCTAAAATTTTCTCAGGTTGGAGGTCTTTTTTGTGCATATTGGTATCGGCGTGGTTTACCTATGCGTGTTAGTATGTTGTCTTTGACTAAGTCTACGAGTGCGTGGGCTACGGCGGTGCGGTCGTAATGGAAGCCTTTGCGTGCGAGTTCGGTGTGGACGTCGTCTAAGCCTCTTGGCTCAGCGAACCAATTGTCTTCCCAGAGTTTGTGGATTACTCCTCGGCAGGTTTCGGATCTCGGTAGGGATGCTGGTCGCTCGGTGGTTTGTGTGATGTTTAGGTTTTTTGAGTGTTCGGTGACGGTGGTGAGGATTTGGTTGACTGCGGTTTGGATTTGGTCGGGTTGTGCGTCTATTTCGAACTCAATTTCGCCTATTTTCATTTTTACGTGTATTGGTGGGTTTTGCGGTTTTTCTGTCAAGTTCTCACTTGTTGTATATTGAATTGTGCAAGATGCACATGCACAATACTTAAATATTTCACCAATAAAGATATTGAATATTGGTGAATCACTTGATTGAACAATATACAACCACTAACAAATATAACTTTCCACAACCAACCATCGACTCAATCCTCCCCCAACGCTTCTTCGAACAAAGCATCAACACCCTAAAGCAAGTCCGATATACTCCTGTGCAATTAGGCCAGCAAATCCAACAATTCAGCCCAACCGAACAATATCCCCACAACATACAACTAAAACCAACCCCAATCCCCCTAAAACCCAACCACCAAGAAACCATAGTCGCCGCCACCGACACCTCGACCATAAAAATCGGCGAAACCACAACAGGCATAATAGTTGCAGTTCGAGGAGCAACTACATGGAAACAAAACGACGGCTATAAATACACCCGATTAGGACCATTTATCTTCCACATTACCGAAGATAATAAAAACCAACTCTACAACACGCTCGAGCGCGCATATTTTAGCACCACTTACGGCAACTGCCACCAAGCTGCACCAAACATTATGCAGATGCCTACACGTCTCGCTAGCCTACTCGAGCGATGGCTGCAAACCATGCTTGCCAAAACCGTACAGAACGGTGTCTTACTCTTCGACGGCTCACTTACTGCAGGTACCCCTGAAACCCCAACCCAACGCCTCAGAGAAATCCTTAGCTACGCAAGGAGAAACCAAAGCACAGTTTTGGCATTCTCAAAAGCAACCACTTTAAGGGCTAACGGTTTGCTGATAACCGAGCAGTTGCCCAATCGAGATCCACCATACCTACTGGAAACCGCGGGGCTGTATTCTAAGCCGCCGATGATGCTTTTGGGCGATGTTTATGTGGCTCGGCTAAACAAGGCAAATTTGGCTTTCAGACTAGATGTTGACAGGGAAACACCAGTTGAACAACGTGTTGAAGCCATCCAAAAGCTATTGGGAAACGACCTCTACACTCAGAGCTACCCCGAAACGCTAAGACTCTCACATATCCTCAGCACTTTTACCGCCAACGAAGTCTACGCAATCAAACACTTCATCACACGAAAACACGGCATTCAAATCGTCAATCGACCCAACATGCACCGCGTCCTCTTCGGCTCATACGGATTCAAAGGAGAAAATTAACCATGAAACTCTACAAGAAAGAGGGCAATATTCTGGAGGTCATCAGTTTCCCCACGGAGAGCGCTGAAAAAGGTGATTACCTGCTTATCGAGGATGCAGATGCCGCCAAAGCTTTAATTGCCCAAGTAATCGACGTACAATTCGCTGCAGTGCCGGGCGTTTTGGAGGAGCTCTTACGGACGCTGCCCGACGGAGGAGAACCGTTGCAGGGCGAAGACATCGACCCCATGGAAATCGCTCCCCATATCACTTACATCCAGGACGCAAGCCTGCTAAACGGCAAGATACGCGCCACCTTAGAGAATGAGATGCTTAGCCCAAGCAGCAGTTGGTTACCTTCCCGCTCGCAATCCACAATCAAGAAACTCTCCATACCAATGCTTTTGAAACTAGCAAAGGTTGATGGAAAACTGCCTATAACATTGGGAGGAACCAAAGACTCCTCACTCCTCACAATTGACGCCTCATCAATCGATGGCACTCTAAACATCATCACAGGCAAGAAGGGCTGCGGCAAATCCCATCTCAGCAAACTCCTCATGGTCAACCTCGTCGGTTACAAAGCTACCGTCGTTATCTTCGACTTAAATGGCGAATATAGTAGCTTGGGCATGACTAACGATGGCAAAAGAAATATGTACTACGACAAAATCCACACGCTGGTGCCTTCCCAGAATTTCAAGGTGGCGCTTGACCAGTTGCCGCTGAACACGGTGATGGGCATTTTGGTGAACGCACTGCATCTGCCAGGAACCTCGGCACGTGAATTTAGGAGGCTTTGGAAGATGCTCAAAGAACAAGGTAAACTAAGCATGCAAAATTTGGGTGAAGCAATCCGCGATTTAAACTGCAACCAGCATGTCCGCGATGCGTTGGCTTCGCGTTTCCACTCGTTTGCAAACTCGGGCTTCTTTACCGATTGCCCGGGCGAGGCTACGCTACTTGATGAGAGCATCTTTAAGGCTAAGGACTCCGGCGGTGCAATCGTGATAAACCTGAAGAACACCTCAAACATCGACCGCCAAATCGTTGTTGAATATGTCTTGGGCAAACTCGTGGATTCACTTTCAAACTGGAAACTCAAAGCCGTCTTCCTCTTCGCTGAAGAAGCCCACCTATACCTTCGCGAAACCTACTGGGACGACATCGTAACCCGCATGCGCCACTACGGCATATTCACCACCTTCATCACCAACCAGCCTGACACCATCCAAGAAACCATCTACCGCCAAGCCGACAACATCTTCCTCTTCAACTTCACCAATGAACATGACCTCGACGTGGTTTCAAGAGCGGCTCGAGTGGATGCGGAGACAGTTCGGTCAATCGCACGGGATTTGCCACCCCACCACTGCTTAACTTTAGGTAAGGTTGTGCGGGATTTTCCCATTGTAGCCCGAGTGAGAGCCTTGGATATTAAAACGCTGGGTGAAACACGCCTGTTTTTTACTGATAAGAATTAGCTTTTTCCAGTTTTTCCCTGTTTTCCCTAAAGAACACCCGAAAAGAAGCAGTCAAATTATAAGTTTCTACCTCATCAAATGGCACCCAACGTAACTCCTCAGCATCACTTGCAGCTTGGATGTTGCCAGCTTTGACGTGGACGAGATAGTCGATGATGACGTAGTGATATTTTATTTTGCCCTGTTCATCCAAATCAACGTTATCCACCACATCGATTAGTTGAGGGTTTTCGACGTCGAGGAGGGTTTCTTCTTTGGTTTCACGGATAACGGCCGTTTCGAGGTTTTCTCCGAGTTCAACTAAGCCGCCTGGAATGGTCCATTTTCCTTTGCTGGGTTCGTTGCTCCGTTTTATCAGTGCGATTTTGCCTTCTTGGATTATGACTGCGCCGATTCCTACGACGGGTTGGTCTGGGTACAACCGTTTCACCATTTAGATGCCTCAGGATACCGGTATGTTGGTCTTGCTTAAAACTGATGTGGGTTAACAAAAAAATAAAAAAAGGAAAAGTTGAGGGGTTAAAGCGCCTATTCGTATCGGAGGGCTTCTACTGGCTTGAGTTTAGATGCGCGCCACGCAGGGTAGAGGGCGAAGATTACACTGACTCCGACACCGAACGCTAAAGCACCTACCAGTACCTCGGGAGTTAATAGAGGCGTTATCCTGAATCCGCCCCCGCTTCCGAATACTCCTGAACCTAACACTTGAGCCGTAACGTTTGCCAAAATCCATCCAAGTATAATGCCGACTACAGCGCCGATTAAGCCTATTATTACTGATTCGCCAAGGAAAATAGTTAAAACGGTTCTGCTTTTCATGCCTAAAGCTTTGAGAATGCCGATTTCTCGCGTGCGCTCAATCAGCGACACTATCATGATGTTCATTATACCGATACCTGCAACTAATAGGGAGATCGCTGCGATGCCGCCGAGGAACAATTGCAATAGGCTGAAGATGCTTGTGAGAAGGCTTAGGACAGCTGTTGAGGATATGACGGATACCTGGTTGCTGAAGTGGTCAGTTATGGCTTTGGTAACGGTTGTTATTGTGGCGTTATCGCTATTCTTTAATGTGACAATTATCATGTCGCATTGGTCGGTTCCAAAAAAGCTCTCAGCCTTATTCAAAGGGATATAAACTCCTGTATCTGATGGTCCGCCGATGCCGAACCCGCCTATTCTCGGGAGTACGCCTGCAATGTCCGCTGTGTAAGTTTCGTTCACAGGTGGCAAAACTGTTGCGTTAGTCCATGTTAGGTTAATTGTGTCCCCTGCGCCGAAGAAGATTGTGCCGTTTTGTCCTGGCTGGTTTATTCTTGTGCCCACCACAGCCTGGTTATCTGTTGGGTTGGTGGGTATTGTTCCGCTTGCTGCTTTGAAAGTTGTCGTGTAAACTTGTGCGTATTCGTTGAAGTCGACACCATAGATTGTTGCTGTGCGGTTAAGGTTGCTTGTTTGCACGTAGCCTGTGCGGCTTATGATGGCAATTGAACGTACTATGTCTGGCGATAATGCGTTTATTTCGCTTGTGTAGTTGACGTAAAGTTTGAAACCTGAGTTGTCTGTGGTTCCGCCTCCAAAGCCTCCTCCGCCTCCTCCACCACCAAAACCGCCGCCGGCTTGTCCGCCTCCACTGCCTCCTGTTGCTCCACCTAAAACGCCGCCGCTGCCTGATGTCACGATTAAGGTGTTGGCTGATAAGCCTTGGTTAAGCTGGCCAGTTATTGTAGCTTGCAAACCCTGAGTAATCGAAAGCAACGCTACTATGGCAGCGATGCCAATAACAACTCCCAAAGTAGTTAAAGCGGCTCTAAGTTTGCGAAGTTTAATTGCGCTAAATGAGTACCCGAAAATATCTATAGTCTTCATTATTCGTTCACCAATTCATTTGAAATTAGACCATCGAGCATCTGAACGGTTCTTTTTGCTTCATGCGCCAGTCTCTGGTCATGAGTGACCATGATGATGCTAACGTTGTTTTCAACGTTAAGTTTCTCGATTAAAGCCAAAACTTCACTTGCAGTCTTAGAATCTACGTTACCTGTGGGCTCATCAAGCAACAGGAACTTGGGGTTATTTGCGAGCGCACGTGCAATGGCTACGCGTTGCTGTTGTCCACCGCTAAGTTCTGCGGGTTTGTGGTTGATGCGGTCTTTTAAGCCGACAGTCTCGAGAAGTTCTATGGCGCGTTGTTTTCTTTGGGCTTTAGTCATGTTAGCTATAGACATCGATAGCTCAACGTTATCTTTGGCCGTTAATCTTGGAATCAGGTTAAAGAATTGGAAAACAAACCCGATTTTTAGTCTTAGTTCTGCGAGTTGGTTATCGTTTAGTTTGGCGATGTCCACGCCGTCGATTAGCAGTGTTCCTGAAGTTGGTTTGTCTAGGGCGCCTATCAGATTCAGCATGGTTGATTTGCCGCTTCCTGAAGGACCCAGAATGGAGACGAAGTCGCCTGTTTCAACTTTGAGGTTTACCCCTCTTAGCGCTTCTACCGGGACTTTTCCCAGCATGTACGTTTTTGTGACGTTGATTGCTTCAACGACTGGAATTGTTTTTGACATTTTTTTCGCTTCTTTTTGAAATGTTTGATTTATCATGGAATTAGGGCCTTCTTATAAAGAATCGCTAAATTATAAAAAAGAAAAAAGGGGTTTTTTTGCTTTACTTGTTGAGATATCTCCAGGAGAGAATAACACAGATTGCGGTGACGATGACTGCGAATATGCCGACGTATGCAAAGTCAAGCGGAAGGGGTCCAAAGCCGTCGCTGAAAACCATCAGTCTACGCACTGCATCGATTGTATATGAGATTGGGTTAACGTTTGCGATTGCTTGTAACCAACTTGGCATTTGGGCGATAGGGAAATAGGCGCTACTGGCGAACATCAAAGGTAATGTTATGAGTTGGAAGATTGCTTGGGGCATCTCCATTCGTGTTGCGCGCAATGTTAGGGCGGTGAAGAACGATGATAATCCGACGCTGATGAGGAATACTATGGCGAATACTCCAAAGAGGCTGAATGCGCTGAAGTTACTTCCTGTGGTGATTCCTAATGCAAATGCTACGACCATTACAATGGCTGCTTGGAAGAGGGCTCGGACGCTTGCAGCCAATACTTTGGAGAGGATTATAACTGACCTTGAGACAGGTGTGCTGAGGACTTTATTCATGAAGCCTAAGCGTTTATCCCAAACCACTGACATACCAACGAAAGCGGTTGTGAAAACGACGGTAAATGCAACCATGCTCATAGCCATAAACGAGAAGTAGTCTGCTGTCCCGAATGTGTGCATCATAACTACCTTAGGATCTACGCCTGGAATACCCATCACGATGTTGCCAATGTTCATAGCTTTCCCCAGCAAAGCCAACCAAAGAATCGGCTGAATAATTCCCATGGCCAAAACGAACGGTTGCTGATACCATTTCTTGAGCTCCCGATTAGTCAAAGCCCATAGGCCATGAAGTTTGCTCTTTGAATACTGAACTTCTTCTTGGTTGCTCATTGTCTTGCCCTCCTCATAGCCATTCTCTGCTGCATTACACCTTCCCTTGATTCTTCAGCGTCTCTCATGGATTTGCCCGTATATTGCAGGTAAACTTCGTTTAGGGTTGGTTTTGTCAGGGAAAGTTTGGTTACGATGTGGTTGTTGTTTCGTATAGCTTCTATGATTAAGGGGGCAGCTAATTCTCCGTTGGCAGCTTTAATAATGTATGAACCGTTTTGTTTTTTGACTTCTTTGACATGTTCGATTTTGCCGATTAACCCTGTGATGTCTTCGTCTTTTTGGATTGACAAAGTTATGATATCGCCGCCTAAGCTGTCTTTTAGTTCTGTTGGGCTGCCGATTACGACGATTTTGCCGTGGTCAATGATGGCGATGCGGTCGCAAAGTGCATCTGCTTCTTCAAGGTAATGGGTTGTCAGGAAAAGTGTCATGCCAAATTGCTGTTTAAGCATCTTAACGTAGTTCCATGTTGCCGCTCGTGTTTGAACATCTAAGCCCAAGGTTGGTTCGTCGAGGAAGAGTACTTTGGGACGATTAATCAAACCACATGCTAACTCAAGCCTTCTGCGCATGCCGCCTGAGTAAGTTTGGACACGCTTTTCTTTGAAGGCTGTTAACTCGACGAGGTTCAGCAAATCTTCGGCTCGTTTCTTTGAAACAGAACGTGGAATACCGTAGAGGTCAGCACATAACAGGATGTTTTCGATGCCAGTTAAGTCTTCATCTGCGGTATATTCTTGGGGAACAACTCCGATTGACCCTCGAACGTCCATGGTTTGGTTTGTGATGTCGCCCCCCAGAATGGTGGCTTTTCCTTCGGTTGGCCGCGTGATGGTTATGAGCATTTTTATCGTTGTGGTTTTTCCTGCGCCGTTGGGACCTAGAAATCCGAAAATTTCGCCGCGTTTGACGCTGAAGCTTATGTGGTCCACGGCGGTTAGGCTATGGTTGAAGACTTTGGTTAAGCCTTCTACTTTTATGATGTCTTCATTTTCACTCATGCTTGCCTTCATCTTTCAGTTTGTTGTTTATTTCATCAATTTTCTGCGCAGCCTCGTTGAGAACTTTTAACGCTTCGTCGAGGTCTTTTTCAGAATAGTTTTCCCTCAAAGTTTTACCGAGCTTTATTGACGAAAACAAAAGTCCCTTCATTGAAGCTCGGATTTGATTTGTTTTTTCCTCGGGTATTTTGCTGAAGAACCTGTCAAAAAAAGGGTTTGTCATAAATCCCATGTCCGTTCTGAATTTTTCTCGGATTTTTGTCTGCTCTTCAAGGAGGTCTTTGCCGCTTTGGGTTAATTCGTAGCGTTTGAACCCATTTTCGGTGGGCAATTCTTTCACGCAAGCGTTATCTTGGAGCCATGCGAGCAGCGGATAGATGGAGCCTGGGCTGGGTTTCCAGTTGCCGCCGGTGTGTTTGTGGATTTCATCCATAAGTTCGGAACCGGACATTGGTTTTTGGTTTAAGGCCTCTAAGACGTGGTAACGTAGGAAGCCTTTTGGGACCATGGCGTTGTGGCGGAGCCAGTTGCGCCTATGGAACATCAAGTGCTTTTCTTCGTGCATTTGATGTTTGAGATTTTTTAAGTCTTCTTTTTCTTGGTCGTTCATTTAATATCACTATTGATATCGTTATTGAGTTCACATGCGATATCGATATTGATATTTAAACTTTGTTGAATACATAATCAAAAAAGACGATTTAACCACCAAAAATGAATTGGCAAGCTTGGAAACTATGTTATAACGGTTCCAACGTTTTCGCCATTAATCGCCGCCAACATATTCTCAGGCACAAACCCATTCACAACGATAATTTTCAACCGTTTTCGCATCAAAACCTTGATGGCTTCAGGATCAATAATCTGGTGAATTCCAGCTTTGTGTTCGTTGTGCTCAAAAACTTTGGCTAAATCTTCAATTGATAAACGGTCAAGTTTTACGGCATTTGGGTGTTTTCTGGGGTCTTTGTCGTAGACTCCATTTTGATCTGTGCCTTTCACCAGCAACTCAGCATTAATGCGCTCTGCAACCAGTGCTGCAACTGTGTCGGTGGTAATTCCAGGCTTCAAACCGCCCATAACAACAACCTTACCTTCACTGAGACATTGTGCTGCATCATCAAGCGTTATGGCGACTTTGTTGCATGTGGCATCGCCAAGTTTTTTGAGGAACAACTGCGCAAACAATCGCGAACAGGAAATGGCAATCTCATCCTGCGCATTCATGTCCAACCCCAAATTTTTGGCTATGCCGATGAATTCGCGTGCCAAAGCTCCACCGCCCAGAACAACGGCAACTTCGTGTCCCTGCTGTTTCACAGCTTTGATTATGTCAGCGTATTTACTCATGAGTTCTGTGTTGATTGGGTTTGCTACGACTGAACCGCCGATTCGTACAACGATTCGCATGATTTCAACTCTTATTGGCTAACAATGCGCTTTAAAGTTAAAAATCTTTAATATCCAAACAATAGAAACAATCTTCAAGGAACTAACCGCATGACCTACACCAAAACCTTCCAGCTTCAAGCGTTGGCACCCTTCAACTTCGATTTATGCGCTCAAATCTTCTCCAATGGCGACCCCGAAATCCGAAGCTACGAAAACGGCGAGTTCCATCAAGTTCTACGGCTTAACGGCAACCTTGTTTTAATCAAAGTTAGTTCGGTTGGCACAATAGAAAAACCAAAATTATCTATAACTCTGAAATCCAACGATGCCTTAACGGCACAGGACGAGAACGATGCCAAGAAAATGGTTGAGTTCATCTTTAACTTGGATTTCGACCTTAACTTTTTCTACAACGATGTTGAAAATGAACCAGTCATGCATCAAATGACTCAGCAACTTTACGGCTTAAAAAATCCCACAACGCCAACGGTCTTTGAATCGTTGGTGGATTCGATTGTGGAACAACAAATCTCAATCAAAGTAGCAATTACAATCGAACATAGGCTGGCAAAAAAGTTCGGCGAGAACATAGACATCGAAGGGAAAACTTACTTTGTGTTTCCAACACCACAAAACATCGCATCTGCCAGCATAAGTGAGGTTCAGCAGGTTGGATTAAGCCAGCGCAAAGCCGAATACATTCATGGAGCAGCAGAGTTGATTGCAGAAAGCAAGTTAAACCTTGAAAAAATGAAGACCGAAAAAGACCCTGAACGAATCATTGCGGAACTCGATGAAATCCGTGGAATCGGCGTTTGGACAGCTGAACTTACTATGCTTCGGGGTATGCAGCGGTTGGATGCTTTGCCAGCGGACGATTTTGGCATAAAACGCGTAATCTCAACCTACTACTGCAATGGCAAGCCCATCAAGACGGCTGAGGCACGAAAAATCGCTGAGGCATGGGGTAGGTGGAAAGGCTTAGCCGCATACTACCTCATTACTGCGGAAGCAAAGGACATAACTGTTTAGCTTGTTAAACGTTTTTTCATCAAGTTAATGCTCAAAATAAAGAAGAAAATTGTTACTGCAATTATCCAAATGAAGCTTATAGTCAGCAGCATTGCAGGGTTTAAGCCGAGGATTGGTTCAAGGTGACCCGAAATGAGTCCTCGTGTAATGTTTACTATGTGAGTTAACGGTAAAACTGCTGTGGCGATGCCCTGGGCAGCAACGGGAAGCGATGTTAAGGGGAAGAATGTTCCGCATAAAAAGAACATCGGGGTCAAGAAAAGGAATGAGGGGAAATTGAAGAAGTCGATGTTTGGGGCTGCGGAAGTGAAGCACATTGCCATCGAAGCAAACATTAAGCCTCCAAAGAATGCAAGCGGAATAACCAGCAGGAACAGCGGGCTTGAGACTAAGCCAAAAGCAGCCACCACAGACAAAACAATCGTCGTATTAATCGTTGCGCGGGTTGCTCCCCAAAGCAGTTCGCCTGCCACGACTTCTTCTACGCTGATGGGTGTGGCGACGATGGCGTCGAAGGTTTTTTGGAAGTACATACGCACGAACGAGGCGAAGGTGCATTCAAAGAACGAGCCATTCATAATTGAAATGGCTACTAGCGCTGGAGCAATGAAGGCTATGTAGGTTTGTCCTTGGATGCTTGGGATGAACCCGCCTAATCCGAAGCCGAACGCTAACAAGTAAAGAATCGGCTCCAAAAGTGATGGTAAAAAGTTGACTTTTATGGTTTTTAGGAAGACGTCGAAGTTGCGGTGCCAAACCTTCCAAACCCGATACGTCAACTTTGGAATAGTGAAGCGGGCGGGAGATTTTCGAATGCTCATTCTTCCCTCAATCCTCGCCCGGTGAGTTTTAGGAAAACGTCTTCGATGTTGGCTTTGCGAACGGTTACGTTTTGGAGTTGGTGTTCTTTTAGGAATTCTTCAAAGACACCATGGGGTTTATCTGTGAAGATTTGCATGCGGTCGCCGAGTCTTTCGAATCGAGCGTCCGGAAAAGATTCTTTTAGAGTTGCCAGCAGTTTTTCATCGTAATCAAGTTCTAAAACGTCTTCACCAATGTGTTTGCGAACAAGTTCGCTAGGTTTGCCTTCTTCTATGATTTTTCCTCTGTCAACGATTAGGATTCTGTCGCAGAGAACTTCTGCTTCATCCATATAATGGGTAGTTAAAATAATGGTGACTTGCTGTTTTTTTAGGTGACGCACTTCATCCCAAACCAAGTGCCTTGCCTGCGGATCCAACCCGGTCGTGGGCTCATCTAAGAGCAGAATCTGCGGCTGATTAAGTAGCGCTCGAGCAAAAATCAACCTCCGCTTCATACCCGTTGATAAAACTGTTATGGGGACTTCCCGTTTCTCCTCCAACTGGAAAAACTTCAGCTGCTCATCTGCACGTTTCAAAGCTACATCTTTGGAAATATCAAAGTAGCGAGCGTAAACTGTCAGGTTTTTTATAACGGTGAAGTCTGGATCTAAATTGTCTTCTTGGGGGGCCACGCCAACGATACTTTTTATTTCTCGGCATTGGGTATGGACGCTTAAGCCGGCAACATTAAGTTCGCCTTGGGTTGGGGGTAGAAAACAGTAAATCATTCGAACAGTGGTGGTTTTTCCAGCGCCGTTAGGACCCAGAAAACCGACGCATTCGCCCTTGTAAACATTAAAGTCTATGTTATCTACTGCGGTGAAATCCTCAAATTTTTTGGTTAAACCTTTGGCTTCGATGACAACTTCAGTGGAACCCATGTGCAATCACAATTAGATTTGCCGCGGCAAACTTAAAACTAACGATAAGGCTTTCCCGAAATGTATTGGCAGTAACCGTAGCTTATGGGCCCCTGTTTGGTAGTTTCACATGGGAACTTGGGGCATTCAAAGCAGAGTTTAACGCCTTTGGTGTAGGCGCAATTGCATATTTGACAGAATTTGTTCTCACGAGCAACGCAGCCAACACTACCGTTTGGGCAGGTGCCTCTCATCATTTTTGGGCATTTCTCACATGCCATTCCGCAAACACCAATCCTCAAATCAAACCTTCCCCATAAAAAAAAGAATATTCTGTCTAATATTCATAACCCAACGAAATTTTGTGGTCTGTGGAACTTTATTTGCCCTCGCTTGCTAATAGTTTTTTGTAGCGAAGGTCATAGCTACGAACTGAGTTTTATCGCCAATCTCCGCCAAAACAACAAGCAGGAACGCTGCGGAGAAGGCAGCTAAGCTCAGTTCAAACAATTTAATCCTCTTATAGGGGAGGTTTGGCGATTTTTTTGTTATTCAATGTTTTGGTCCACTGCTTGAATTCTAAGGATGGCGGATGGTCACGGTAGAGTTGTTTGCGTTTGGATTCCAGGAACAGGTTTTCTTTGCCTGCGTACTCTGCGGCGGTCAGGATGCTGTGTTGTGACTGGGCCGCCTTCTGGAAAACCCTCTCCATCTTTGGTCTCCACGATTCATCCCTAAGGGCATGGTGCTCCAAAATAACTAAGGGCACCTCCTCAACGATGCGCTCCAAATTCCTTAGCCCCTGCTCCAACTGCATCAACTCAACACGGAAGCCCCCCAGATAAAGAGGCGGACCACCCAGCATAATTGCGGTAGGCTTAGTTGCTAAAATTAACTCCAATGTATGAGCGGACATTGGTCCTTGGATATCGGGTGCAAACATTAAACGTTCACCATCGTGTTCAATGACCACCATTATGACCCAACCCAACATCGAATCCTCAGAGCCATGAGCAACAGCCTCAGAAAACCGCAAAAACGTTTTTCCATAATTGAATGTTTTGCCGTCCGCTGCTTCCACCGCTTTGGCTTGTTTACCAGCTGTTTTCTGGAACATCCAGGCGCGTTGCCGCTGACTAGCGTTGATGTTTTCTTTTGGATTTTTCGCGAGGACGGTTTTGTTTTGGTAGATTTGTCGAGCGGTTTCTCCAGCTTCAGTCCAGTTTACAACCCAGTCCTCAAAGGATGGGGTATGGTGGTCGAAGTGGTAGTGGCTGATGGTGGTTACTTGGGCTTTGTCGGCTGCTTCTGCGATGGTTTCTCGTAGGCGGCTGATGACTTGGAACTCTAGGGGGTGCGGCGGCAAACTAAAGCGGTAGGGCGCCAGCGAGATTCCAGCATCCAAAAGAACCGCAACATCGGGTGTCTCCACGAGCGTGCACATAGAGCGGACGCCGAAGCTTTCCGCTGCCAACGGTGTTATCTTAATTGATTTTAATGGATTTGTTTCATTTTTTTCCAAGTTGCGGCATCACTGGGAAATTCTTGCTAGTTGACTAAGCCGCAGAAAGTAAAATGGATTCCGCTGACTTGTTAAAAACCCTGAAATATTTTTTGGTTCAATCGCTTTTCAATATGTTTAAATATCCACTTTACCCAGCTTTTTTAGGTAAATTGTATGATAGGTAAATCTGTTTTTGATGTACCACAAAACGACCCCAACAGGGTTCGTAAGGATATTGTGGTGGAATTTTTAAGTTTAATTGCTTCAGGAAGACCCAAGGATGGATTATTTTTCTTTGATCCTGACTGTGAAACACACAATCCCTACACTGCAGGCGGCATCAACGAATTAATCGATGCAATAATTGCAGTGCAAAAACAGGGAGCAGAAGGAATATCGAAGGGGTCAAAGGCTGACTTTAAACTAACAATAAGGCAAGTAATAGCTGACGGTGACATGGTTGCAGTGCATACCCAAGTTGCAAGTTCGAAACCAAGTGAAGGCGGCGTTAGGCAGATGCATCTTTTCCGTTTCAGGGGCGACAAAATTGTTGATTATTGGGATATCACGCAATTAATTCCTGAAAACGCTCCCAACGCTGTAGGAGCATTCTCTTAGGAGCGGAAAACCCTTTTTATGAAATTAGTTGCTGTGTAGTGACAGCCACAACCCTTTAAGTTCTCAAATCGACTCAGAAAATGGTGTAAGGCTGTTTTTTATGAGTCAACCCCCCAGCGAAAGCAAAAACTTAGAAGTAGCAACCCTTGCTGGTGGCTGCTTCTGGTGTACTGAAGGTGCATTCAGTATCATTAAAGGTGTAGATCGCATTGAACCTGGCTACACTGGCGGCGTCGTGCCTAACCCCACTTATGAACAAGTTTCCACGGGTACCACAGGGCATGCTGAGGCTGCGCAGATTTTCTTTGACCCCCAAGTTATCAATTACCGTGAAATCTTGGAGATTTTCTTTACCATGCATGACCCCACCTCGCTGAACCGCCAAGGCGCAGATGTAGGTACGCAGTATCGTTCAGCCATCTTTTACCATAACCCAACGCAGAAAGAAATTGCTGAAAAACTAATCGCTGAGCTTAACCAAGAAGAAATCTGGAACCGACCAATCGTCACGGCGGTGGAGCCGCTGAAGGTGTTCTATAACGCTGAAACCTACCATAAAGATTATTACAAAAAACACCCCAAGGAACCCTATTGCCAAGCCGTAATCGCTCCCAAAATCGCAAAGTTGCAAGCGCATTTTATCGATAAGCTCAAGGTGCCTTTATGAGTGCTCAAGCAACCTTTAGCGGCGCAGATGAGGTTTTGCAGCTGATTGAGAATGCGTCAGAGAAGAATTTCCTACCAATAATAGGTCCAAACAAGGGCAAATATTTAGTCGAAGAGATTCGAAAAGCCAAACCACATCGTGTTCTGGAAGTTGGAACACTCATTGATTACTCCGCAATTCTTATTAGCAAAGAACTTGACTCCAGAGCCGAGATTATTACATCGAAATTCATCGGGACAAAGCTGAGTTAGCAGGCAAAAACATCGTTCGAGCAAATATCCCTCCTAAAGTTGAGATTATCACGGCGACGCATTGCACGTAATTCCCACTTTAAAGGACCAATTGACTTTGCTTTCATTGATCCCGAGAAAAGCGAATATTTTCAGTATCTCAAGTTGGCGGAGGACAAATTGTGTAAAGGTGCGGTTGTTTTTGGAGTTAACGCTGGTGTTTGCTGATCAAATGGGTGATTATTTGGATTATATCCGAAATTCTGGGAATACCGTAGTCGATACATTCAAGTGGGTGGAGATGGCGTTGAAATAAGTGTTAAACTTTAACTCACCCAATTGTTATCTTTTTTCGCTTTTTTCCATGGATTCATGAGAAAAAAAGTAATATTTATTAATTGATGGGTATTGAATATAAACGTTAACAACTAAAAGTTCAACTAAAAGTT
>Ga0182021_10001713_pt1 | contig 25391 bp, 23 predicted proteins | sample 612E3MmetaG_FD_120493 | JGI IMG/M metagenome (GOLD analysis project Ga0182021, IMG submission 120493) | Permafrost microbial communities from Stordalen Mire, Sweden - 612E3M metaG (Illumina Assembly) | ecosystem: Environmental > Terrestrial > Soil > Wetlands > Permafrost | place: Sweden... | reverse complement strand
GGACAGAACGTCGCGGGGCGCATGAGCGACGTGACGACCTCGGACGTCTGGGCGCTCGGGTTGTCGTACACGCGCTTCATGACGTCCTTGAGGTAGACGAAGCCGACGATGTCGTCGAGCCCGCCCGTACCGACCACTGGGATCCGGCTGAACCCGGATCGGAGCGCGAGGGATGTCGCCTGCCGCAGCGTCTTCTGGGCCTCGATGAAGATGACGTCAGGGCGGGGCACCATGACCTGCTTGACGATGGTGTCGCTGAGGTCGAAGACGGAGTGGATCATCCGCCGTTCCTCCGCCTCGATCTGGTTCGAGGCCTCGGCGCGGTCGACGTACTCGCGCAGCTCGTCCTCGGACGCGAACGGCCCGTCGGGGAAGCCGCGTCCCGGCGTGATGACGTTGCCGACGATGATCATGATCTGCGGCGCGAAGAACAGGACCGCGGTGAGCAGGCTCATCAGACGGCCCGTACGGAGCGTGACGCTCGTCGCGTGCTGACGGCCGAGTGTGCGGCCGCCGACGGTGGCGACGATGAAGAGGAGGACCACGGAGATCAAGGCCGTGACGAGCAAGCCGGCGGTGACCGAGGTGAAGGTGGCGAAGGCCCAGCTGGCGATCGTGGCGACGGCGAGGGTCTCGAACGTCAGCACGAGGAACTCGGCCGTCGCGCGCGTCGGCGCCGGGTCAGCGAGGATCTGCTCGACGCGCGCTGCCCCCTCGACGCCTTCCTCGACCAGGTGCTTCGCCCGGGCGCGGCTCATGGTGGCGTACGCCGCGTCGATCATCGCGAACACCGCCGCGAGCAGGACGAAGGCGATGGTGAGGCCGATTACTAGCCACTCGGTCACGTGGACGCGTCACTCGCTTAGGTCGACAGTTGCTTGCCAGTGCAGTCTAGCGATGGGAGCGGTCCTGGTCGCCGTGCGCTCAGGCGTGGGCGACCTTGCGCGCGTTCCAGGCGGCGATGATCTGGTCGTTGAGCCCGAACATCAGGGTCTTCTCCTCGGGCTCGGCGTGGTCGAAGCCGAGGAGGTGGAGGAGGCCGTGGACCAGGAGGTACTCGGCCTCTTCGTCGGTCGTCCGTCCGTTGTCCGCGGCCTGCTTGGCCGTCACGGAGGGGCAGAGCACGACGTCGCCGAGCAGGCCGAGCGGTGGCTCCTCGTCGTCCTTGGGTGGGCGCAGCTCGTCCATCGGGAAGCTCAGGACATCGGTCGGGCCGGGCTCGTCCATGAACCGTACGTGGTAGTCGGACATGGTCGTCTCGTCGACGAGCATGATCGACACCTCCGCTTGCGGATGGATCCGCAGCCGGTCGAGCGCGAAGCGGGTGAGCGCGACGAGACCGAGCTCATCGGCCTCGATGCCTGACTCGTTGTTGATGTCGATCATCACGATCTCCTGGTCGGGGGCAAGGACGCCTCGTACCGGTCGTACGCCGCGACGATCCGGCCAACGAGCTGATGGCGTACGACATCGTGGCTTGTCAGCTGGCAGAACGCGACGTCCTTGACGTCGTCGAGCACAGTCTGTACCTCGCGCAGTCCCGACCGCTGCCCGTTCGGCAGGTCCACCTGCGTCACGTCACCGGTGACGACCATCCTCGAGCCGAAGCCCAGTCGGGTCAGGAACATCTTCATCTGCTCGGCAGAGGTGTTCTGCGCCTCGTCGAGGATGATGAACGCGTCGTTGAGGCTCCGGCCCCGCATGTATGCCAGCGGCGCGACCTCGATCGTGCCGGCGGTCAGCAGGCGCGGTACGGAGTCGGGGTCGACCATGTCGTGCAGCGCGTCGTACAGAGGCCTCAGGTACGGGTCGATCTTGTCGTTGAGCGTGCCGGGCAAGAAGCCGAGCCGCTCCCCCGCCTCGATCGCCGGACGGGTGAGGATGATCCGGTTGACGCGCTTGTCCTGGAGAGCGGCGACAGCCTTGGCCATCGCCAGGTACGTCTTGCCCGTACCGGCCGGCCCGATCCCGAAGACGACGGTGTGGGCGTCGATGGCGTCCACGTACCGCTTCTGGTTCAGCGTCTTGGGCCGGATGGTCTTGCCGCGGCTCGACAGGATGTTCTGGGTGAGCACCTCGGCGGGACGGAGCTCGCCGGCCTCGGCGGTCATCCCGACAACGCGTTCGACGTCGGAGGCCGACAGCCCCTGACCCGTACGGATGATCGTCACGATCTCGGTCAGCACCTCGACGGCGTGGGCGACAGCCATCGGGGATCCCGACAAGGTGACCTCGTTGCCGCGGACGTGGATGTCGGCGTCGAGGTCGCGTTCCAGGATGCGGAGGTACTCGTCACGCGGACCCAGGACGTTGACCATGCTGATCGACGCGGGAATGCTCAGCCGTCGCTCAGCGGCGGGGCCTGTTGCTGCCTGATCTGTGATGGTTCGCCCTCTCGCGCTCGTGCGACCCGTTCATCCTAGGCGGGCTCCCGAATCGCCGACAGCCAGTTGCCGCTCAGCGAGCGGTGACAGCGGCGAAGCGGTCGGTCGCCGCTATGAGCGCGGCGGCGATCGCGGGCTCCGTCGCCGCGTGGCCCGCGAGCACGACATGGAGCTCGGCTTCAGGCCAGGCTGCCGACAGGTCGTACGCGTTGCGGACAGGACAGCACATGTCGTACTGGCCGTGGACGATGACGGCCGGGATATGCCGGATCTTGTCGACGTCCTCGAGCAGCTGGTCCGGGCGGAAGAAGCCGGCGTGGGTGAAGTAGTGGTTCTCGATGCGCGCGAAGGCGACCGCGTAGGCGGCATCCTGCGCCTGGGCGACGATCGACGGTTCGGTGACCATCTTCACTGTCGCGTTCTCCCAGGTCGTCCAGGCGATGCCCGCCGGTACGTGGACGGCAGGATCAGGGTCGAACAGGAGTTCGTGGTACCGCGAGATGTTGTCGTTCCCCGGGGTGCCGACGTGGAGCCGGTCGCGGGCGTCACGGCCGAGCGGTCCCGTGAAGACGGACCACCACTCGGGCCGTACGAGGCCGGCGGGGCCGTTGTAGAACCAGTCAAGCTCCCAGCGGCGCAGCATGAAGATGCCCCGCAGGACGAGTTCGGTGACCCGGTCGGGATGGGTTTCGGCGTACGCGAGCGCCAGCGCGCTGCCCCACGAGCCTCCGAAGACCTGCCAGCGCTCGATCCCCAGCGATGTGCGGAGCGTCTCAATGTCGGCGACCAGGTTCGAGGTCGTGTTGGTGCTCAGGTCCGCCTCAGGCTCGGAGGCATGAGGCGTCGATCGCCCGCACCCTCGCTGGTCGAACAACACGATGCGGTACTTGTCCGGGTCGAAGAAGCGGCGCATGCCCTCGCTGCATCCTCCGCCGGGGCCACCGTGCAGCACGACGGCGGGCTTGCCATCGGGGTGACCGCACTCCTCCCAGTACAGGCTGTGGCCGTCGCCGACCTCGAGCATGCCCGAGTCGTACGGCTCGATCGGTGGGTACGGGGTAGACCCACCCCCCACTCCCCGGTGGGTTTCAGTCAACGTCTTCGTCCTCGCTGGGGTCGATGATGTGCATCGCGGCTTCCTCGGCACAGGCAGCGCCGCCGTCGATGCCGACGTCCTCCCCGAGCGTGTCGCCCTCTTCGTCATCGCCGTCATAGCCGTGGTTGGCGTCGACGAGCCGGCCCGCACGCCGGTTTCCGACCTCGCGGTCCTCCTCGGGGTCATCGCGCCAGTCCGTGCCGCTGTCGGTCACGTCGGGAAGCTCGGCAGCGAGCTTCTGATCAATGCTCTCGCCCTGATGCATCTCCGCGGGCGTGTTGCCGAAGCCCTCGGCTGCCGACCAATGCTCCGGGGTGGTGTAGCCCTCGTCGAGGACATCACCCACCCCGCGATCGACGAGTGTCTCGTCGGCCTGCATCTGATCGAGCTGCTCCGACTCGTCCGGCATGTAGTCGAGTTCGGTATCCATGCTTTGATCCTGCCACGAACAGCCCACACGTACAGGTATCAATCGCGTTCGACGTAGCATGCCGCCGTGACCGCCGAAGCCACCGCGCCCGTGACACCGCTGCAACAGCCGACGAAACAGCGCCTGTACGACATCGTCCTCGCCCTGTTCTGCTCCCTCCTTCTCGTGTCGAACATCGGCGCGACCAAGCTCATCGCGTTCGGGCCGAGCCTGCACGTCTTCGGGTTCCCAGTGCTCCCCATCGTCACCGACGGCGGCGCGTTCCTGTTCCCGCTCACCTACATCCTGGGCGACCTGCTCGCCGAGGTGTACGGGATGCGGCTGGCCCGGCGGGCGATCATCCTCGGGTTCGCGATCGCGCTGCTGGCGTCGGTGACGTTCCTCGTCGTCGACTCCGCCCCGGCGGCGCCCGGTTGGGACCTCAACAACGCCTGGCACGCCGTGCTCGGATTCGTACCTCGCATCGTCGCGGCCAGCCTGTGCGGTTTCCTTGCTGGACAGTTCCTCAACGCGTACGTCGTCGTCCGGCTCCGGGACCGGGCCCGCCCGGGATCCCTGTGGTGGCGGCTCGTGTCGAGCACGCTCGTCGGTGAGCTCGCCGATACCTCGATCTTCTGCACGATCGCGTTCGGCGGCCTCATCGGCGTGGGCACGCTGCTCAACTACATCCTCGTCGGGTACGTCTGGAAGGTGGGGGTCGAGGTCGTCATGCTTCCGGTCACGCTGCGGGTGATCCCGATCGTGCGCAGACATGAGGGCTACCCGGTCCCCGGCGCCCCCACAACCATGGAACCTCCCGCACAACCCGTGTGACCAGCGTCTCGCACCAGAAGGACTGCGCGTCGGGGGTGAAGTAGGCGTCGCCGATAGAGTGGCGGCCGTGCCGGAACCCCAGGACCTCGCGGGTCGCGTGACGCGCAGAGCGAGAAGGCTTGCGCGCAAGGGGCTCGAGAAGGCGCCGGGAGCAGCGCGAGTCGCGCGGTCCGCGTACTTCGCCGCCCTGAACGGGCGTGCGACCCAGGACCTCGCGTACCGGACGTGGCTGAAGACACGAGCGCGTGAGGCCGAACACGCTGCCCGAATAGTCACCGCATCGCCCAGCGTCAGCGTCGTGCTCGACGTCGCCGGACAGTCTGCCGTCCGCGCCGAGCGGGCCGTGGCACGGGTGCTGGCGCAGACGTACGAGAACTGGGACCTCACCGTCGTCAGCAATGCGCTCGCGACCCCGCACGTACCGCGCAGCCGCCGGCACCGGGTCGTCGTCGTCGAGGATTCGACCCTGGCCGACCGGGTCAACGCCGCGCTACCGCGCTGCGACGGCGACTTCCTCGTCGTCGTGGGCCCCGACGACGTGCTGTACCCCGACTCGTTCGCGGAACTGGCAGCAGCCCTCGACACGGACCCGGATGCGGACATCGTGTACGGCGGTGACGACATCGCGGTGCTCACCGTGGATCACCGAGGCATCGAACGGGTGGCGCGCCGTGACCCGTTCTTCAAGCCCGGTTGGAATCCCGAGCTGCTCCACACCATGCCGTACCTCGGTACCGTCACCTGGTTCCGTACATCGCAGGTCATCGCGGCCGAAGGTCTGCGCGAGGTGCCAGGCGGCGAGCTGTGGGACCTCCAGCTCCGGCTCACCCGCGGCGGCGCCACGGTCGCGCATGCCGAGGGGATCGTGGCCGGACGCGTCGTCGGCTCGCCCCCCGTCCAGGAGACCACCGCGAAGACGGTGCTCGGCGCGGCCCTGGCGGCGGAAGGCACGCCGACATGCACGGTCGCCCGCGGACACCTCCCTGGCACGTGGAGCGTCCGCTACCCGCTGGCCGGCGAACCGCTTGTCTCGATCGTCATCCCGAGCAAGAACGCGTACGACGTCGTCCGTCGATGCGTCGAGTCGATCTACGCCACGACCGCGTACACGTCGTTCGAGGTCGTCCTCGTCGACACTGGGAGCGACGACCCGGAGGTCTTGAACTGGTACTCCGATGTGGCCGCTCGTCACCCGTCGTTCCGCGTCCTCGACTGGCCCGAGCAGCCGTTCTCGTACGCGAGGAGCTGCAACGCCGGTGCCCAGGCGTCCCGCGGCGAGATCCTCGTCATGCTCAACAACGACACGGAGGTGCTCGAGCCGACCTGGCTGGAGGTACTCGTCGCCGAGTCGCAACGCCCCGAGGTCGGGGTGGTGGGGTGCCTGCTGCTGTACCCGGACCGGCTCACCGTCCAGCACGCGGGAATCGGTCTCGGCATCAAGACCGTGGCCGGGAACAGCCTGTCGGGGCTGCGGCTCGACGGTCGCCTCACCCGGACGCAGGAACTCATGCTGTGGACCCGAAGGGCGACTACTGCTGCTACGGCAGCCTGCTTGGCGGTCCGGAAAGCTGTGTACTTTCGGGTGGGCGGCTTCGATCCCGAACTCCGGATCACGTTCAACGACGTGGACCTGTGCCTGCGGATCGGCGCACTGGGCTACCGCAGCGTGTACACCCCGGACGTACGGCTGCTGCACCACGAGTCGAAGACGATCGCCCCCACCCGGGACTGGACCGAACTCTTCGCCGCCGCCGACCTCTTCCGGTCCCGTTGGGCCGCTGTCGTCGACCACGACCCGCAGTTCAACCGCCACCTGGCCCGTACGACCACGAGCTACCGGCTGCCGGTCCTCGGCCGCTGACCGCCCCTCCTGCAACATCCCCCATGGGGGGTGTCTGCCGAGCAGGCCGGGCCAGGCAGGATGGTGCTGTGCTGAGGAGACCCACGATCCACGTGATCGACGACGACCCTCTGTTCCTCGACGAGATGCGTTCGTTGTTCCAGGCCCAGTCGTACGGCGAGGACATGCGGACGCACTCGCAGATCGGCGACGTCGATATCCAGCCGGGAGACATCGCCTGCCTCGACCTACGTCTTGCGGACGGGCGCAGACCTTCCCAGACCGTCCAGGAGCTCACCGAGGCCGGCGCCTCGGTCATCATCGTCACGACGGGCGCGTCGTCGGCCGAGCTGCAGGACTGCCTGCGCGCTGGGGCTGTGGGCGTAGTGCTGAAGCCGGACGTCCCAGACGGCCTGCCATCGGCCCTCGCGACAGCCTTCGCCGGCGGCGTTGTCCTCAACCGCGAGACGTGCGCATCCTTGATCGGGCTCTCCGCATGCCTGTCTGAGAACCTGCGTCGCCTGACTGAGCTTGTCGCGGCTGGTTTGTCAGCCGAGCAGGCCTTCCCACTCAGCGGACTCGACGTGAGGCATGCCGCGCGTGTGCAGCAGGACATACGGCGCGAGCTCGAGCAGAGAGTCGTCGGCTGGCCCGACAAGAACCTCACGATCGGTGTGGTCGACGACCATTGGCTCGCTGTCTCCGGGGTCAAACAGGTGCTGCACAGCGGCTTGGATGATCGGGTCAACGTCGCGGGAGCCGCGACCGTCGCTGAACTGCTTTCCCTCCCCTTGGAATTCGATGCGGTGATCCTGGACGTCCTGCTGGCCGATGGCAGCGTCCCGCGCGACAACGTCGCGCTGCTTCGTTCAGCGAGCGCGGAGGTGCTGCTGTTCACATCGCTCGAGCCTGGGGATCCCTCACGGGACGACGATGTCAACGCCGCCATGGAGGCCGGAGCGAAAGCCCTCATCTTCAAAGGGGACGCAGACCGTGAGCTCCTCGATGCGCTCAAGGACGTCCTGGCAGGCGCCATGTACTTCAACCTGGCATGGTCACGCGCGCTCAGCCGTGTGCGTTCGGACATGTCGCTGCTGACGCCGCGCGAGAAGGAGGTCTTCCTCAAGCACCGCGCCGGTCTGTCCCAGCAGGAGATCGCGGACCTCTTCTACCTATCCCGCGAGACCGTGAAGTCGCACTTCAAGAGCATCAACGCGAAGCTGAACGGCAGGCCGTGACCGCCGACGACCCCGGTGCCAAGATCACGCTGAAGGTGGCCTGGCTCGCGAGCGTGGGACAGGCTGCCGCAGTCGTCTCGGCCGGGGCCAAGCTGCTCTGGGGAGACGCCGGCTCCTACCTTCTCGTATGGCCCTGGATCTTCCTCGCGGCTCTCGCCCTGATCTCTGTCTTGTCCTTCGCCGAGGTTCTCCAGCACTCCTCGACCCGACGCTCCACCACGGCCTACGTCCTCTGCTCACAGGCCATCCTCATCGCCCACGTCTGGGTCTGGGACCCTGCTCGCGCTCGCTCCATGCCCGCCTTCGACAACACGGCCGCCGTCGGTGTCGGCCTGGCGTTCCTGGTGTTCCCCAGAGTCGCAGCCCTCGCGTACGTCGCTGCCACGCAAGTTGTGTACGTGCTGCTGCTGCCTCGCGCGCTCGGCCTGGCATGGACCGGCTGGATCGTGGTGACCACAGTGACGGCCGCTCTGGTCTGTCTCTTCGCGCGTCAACTCATAGACGAGTCCGTCGCTCAGATGCGCACGAGCCAGCTGCTGTCGGCGGAGGTCGAGGGTCTCGAGGACCAGATGCGGGCCCGGACCCACGCACTCAACAACTGGCTCGACATCGTGCACCGCGAGATCATCGGCACGCTCCTGCCGGCCTCGCGAGAACCGGGCTCCCACGGCGATCTCGTCCGCTCCAGGGCCGTCACCGCTCTGGACGCCCTGTCGGCCTTCCGGTTGCCGGAGTCGGAGGAGGGTTTCACCCGGTTCGTCCAGAAGACCGCCGCCCCATTGGGCCTCCAGGTGTCCGTTGAGCAACACGGAGAATGGTCGGTCGACGGCCCACAACTCTCTCTGCGGAGCGGAGTCAGCGAAGCCCTCAGCAACGTGCAGCGCCATTCGGGGACGACCTCGGCAGTGATCACCGCACGCTTCCTGCCCACGGACTGGCGCGTCACCGTCGTCGACGCCGGCAAGGGGTTCGACGTCGATGTTGTGCCCTTCGCCCGCTCCCACGGGTTGGATGTCAGCTTGCGATCCCCCTGGCAGGCCTCCGGCGGAACCACAGCCGTGACGTCGACGCCGGGTCGAGGGACCTCCATCACCCTGGCGTGGACGGCGGTGACGCCGAAGCCTGTCGCGTGGTCGCCCCGGAACCTCCGCTGGCTGTCCGCTCTCGTGGCACTGTCCCTGCTGCAGCACATAGTCATCGGCTGGGTCGCCGGTGGGTACCACAGTCCCATTGCCCTCCTCGTCGGGCAGATCTCCATCGTGGTCGCCACGCTCTTCGCGTTCTACCGTCCTCGATGGGACTACGTCGGGCTGGGTCTTCTGTTCGTCTCCCAACTGATACTCGCCACCAACATCGCTCCCACCGTCGATGCCGACCTTCGCACCTGGTTCGCCGGGGCCGTCACCGGGCCGATCGGCGTGATGGCGTTCCGTGGGCGCTGGAGGTGGAGCGCCGTCGTCGTACTGGGATCGTGGGTGGCTGCAGCCTGGCTGATTGGAGGCAACTCACTGCAGCTGCTCGTTCTCGCTCGACTCCTCGGCAGCTACGTGGGACCGCTTCTGGGTCTCGTGTTCGCATATGTCGGGGAGTTGCTGCGCCGGCTCGACGAGGACCTTCGCGTGCAGTCCGCCCGCCGAGCCGCGACCCAGCTCCGTGCAGCCCAGGTGAGGGCCGGCCTCGAGCGCTGGGACTCCGAGAACTCACCCTTGATCGAGTTCGTCACTCCCACCCTCTCGACTCTCGCCAGTGGAGGACCCATCACCGTTGAAATCGCGGATACGTGCAAGGCCCTCGAGGCCTGCTGCCGCGACTACCTCCGCTCGCCGGGATTCGTCGATCGCAGTCTGCTCGGCACGGCGTTTCGGGCCCGGAAACGCGGCTGCGAGGTCGTGCTCGATCTCGCAGCCAGCCCAGGCGAACCACTTCTCGGAGCCCTGAGAAACGCCACTGCGGACGCGTTGCAGCTCGAACACCTCACAGGGCTCAACCTCACACGCATTGCCGGAGGACCCACAACGCTCGTCATCAAGGGCGAGCAGGAGCACCTCGAGAGCGCGGCGGCGATCATCCAGCGCCGACTATCTCGTGATACGTCCCTCGAAGCGGTCCCGACTCTGTTAGGCACGGCCTTGCTCCTGGAAATCGCTCCCGAGCCGGCTCGAACAGGATCTGAGTAATCCCCCCTGAGGGGGGACCCGAGTTCACGCGAACCGGGGGTCCCACTCTCGCACCGCCGACATCACAATTGTCTGTGTACGCAGAAGGATTGGCCCGCATGTAGGCCATCCCGACTTGATCAAAGCTATAACGTCGGCGTCAGACAGGAGACCCATCATGCCTACTTACAAGGCAAGCGCGAGCCCGTCCGGAAACGCAACCATCCGTCGCGTCTGCTCCAATGGAAAGTGCGGCGGAGCTTACTACATCTCGTATGGCGCGCAGAACTACGCCTGCCCCCATTGTGGTTTCCGTCAATGATCGTCTACGGTGCGCGGACGTCGAAAGTAATGCGAGTCACGTCGAGATGACAAACATCTATCTCAAGCTCATTGAGGAAGCGCGTGGCCTCCCGGCCTCGTTCACTGCTATGGGGACACGCATCGAGTCCTTCGATTCCACCGATGAGGGCCCGACCGTCACGGGGTGGCACATCTGCGAGTTTGCGAACGGCAAGACCCCGAGCGACTGGACGAATGAGTTCCACCTGGTGGTGGATCAGTCGGGCGAACTCTGGGAGCTCTTCCGATCCCAGCACTATGACGACCAAGGAACGAGTCTCTACCGGCATCGGAGCCTCCGGCAGGTCAACGCCGAGCAACTTCGGGTGTGGAACACCCACGGCTGGAACTTCGCGAAGATCCGGGAGTCCATTGAGGACCTCGTCTAGCGCGGTTCGAACCACCGTGTGGCCCACCCGGCCAAATCGCTGAGGACCAAGACCGGCGCCCGCGGGGGGGGCAATTCAGAAAGGAACATTATGGCACTCAAGGGCGTGTCAGCCGTGCTGCGATTCACCTGCGGCCCAAAGGCTGCGCTCAATGACTGCAAGGCCGCGGCCGCGTCTGTTCTTGGCGAGGTCTACTGGCGGGAAGGGCTCTGGGACGAGTACGCGCCCCCAGAAGCGGTGTATTCCGAGGGCGGCAGCGCTGGGAGGGGGAAGATCGTGGTCGGCGTGGATGTCTTACATTCAATGGATATCCCCTGCGAGATCAATGTCCGGCTGTGGGATCTGTCTTTGCTTTCGACTCGCGCGGGCACCGTGCAACTGATGAACAACGTCATAGACGCGTCTCACGGCCAGCGCGTCTCATGATTGCGTGCAATCTTCGAGACAGGCTCGAGAATCGTCAGGGCAAACGCGTCACGGAGGGAGTCCTGCCGAAGCTAGAAGCCGGTTCCCCATGGTTCCGGGGGTCAAGACTCATCAGTATCCTTGGAGGGAGGTGATGAGATGATTTGGTGGATGATCTATTGGGGTCTTTGCCTTGCGACAGGCACCATGGCCGGCGCGGCACATCACCTGTAGGGACGCTCTCTGGCCCGGCAGGCGCCGGGCCAGAGAATCCGCGCATGCTCCTCAGCCCCTCTGGTAGCGGTCGAGCCACTCTGTACGGAGCTCAACGAAGCGCCCCTGCTCGATGCTGTCGCGGATGTCGTCGACGAGCTTCACGGTGAACCACTCGTTGTGGATGGTCGCGAGCGTGGAGGCGAGCATCTCCTTGGCCTTGAACAGGTGGTGGAGGTACGCCCTCGAGTAGTGCGTGCAGGTGTAGCAGCCGCAACCGTCCTCGAGGGGGCCGAAGTCCCGCCGGTACGCAGCCGTGTTGACGTTGTAGCGGCCGCGGTGCGTGTAGATCGCGGCGTTGCGTGCCACCCGTGACGGGTTCACGCAGTCGAACGTGTCCGCGCCCGCGGCGATGCCGGCGAACAGGTCATCGGGCTCCGAGATCCCGAGCAGATGGCGCGGCTTGTCCTCGGGCAACGACTCGGAGACCCACCCGACAATCGTGCCGAGGTTCTCCTTCTCCAGCGCGCCGCCGATCCCGTACCCGTCGAAGCGGTGCCCGTCGACCTCCAGCGATGCCAGCCCGGTCGCGGCCTGCCGGCGCAGGTCCTCGTACTGCGCACCCTGGACGACACCGAACAAGGCTTGGTACGGGCGGTGGCTCCGCTCCTGCGTGAGCCGGCCGTGCTCCGCGAGGCACCGTGCGGCCCAGGCGTGCGTGCGCTCGACGGAGCGTTCCTGGTAGTCGCGGGTGTTCATGAGCGTCGTCAGCTCGTCGAACGCGAACATGATGTCGGCGCCCAACTGGTGCTGGATCCGCATGCTCACCTCCGGCGTGAAGCGATGGGTGTCGCCGTTGAGGTACGAGGTGAACGTCACGCCGTCGTCGTCGACCTGCGCGAGCCGCGTGGAGCCCTCCGCGATGACCTCGTCGTCGGGCACGGTCGTGTCCATCGCGAGGACCTTCTTGAAGCCGACGCCGAGACTCATCACCTGGAAGCCGCCCGAGTCGGTGAACGTCGGGCCGGGCCAGTTCATGAACCGCCCGAGCCCTCCCGCGGCGTCGACGATGTCGAAGCCGGGCTGAAGAAACAGGTGGTACGCGTTGGCGAGGACGGCCTGCGCCCCGAGGTCTGCGACCGCTTCCGGCAGGACGGCTTTCACGGTGGCCTTCGTGCCGACGACGACGAAGGCGGGCGTACGGATCGTGCCGTGCGGCGTGGTGATGACGCCCGTACGTCCCAGCTCGCCCTCAATGCGCGTGCCCGCCTCGAACGAGAAGCTCACGTCAGGCCCGTGCATCGATGTCAGCGAGGAGCCTCAGCTGAGCCACGGCGACGGCACCGGCCGTCACCGTACGGAGCACTGTGTCGGCGATGAGGACAGCCTGGGCGCCGGCCGCCTCGAACGCCGCCAGCTCGTCCGGGGCGATGCCGCCCTCGGGGCCGACGACGATCACGATCTCGGTGCGGGGCGGCCGGAGCGTCGCGACCGGTACGGACGCGCCCTCGTGGAGCACGTACGCGGCCGGGGCAGCTGCCAGCCGCGCAGCCACCTGTGCCGTCGTTGCCACGGGCGCGATCACGGGGATCGTCAGCCGGCGGGACTGCTTCGCCGCTTCGCGCGCCACCGCCTGCCACTTCGCGAGGGACTTGTCGCCGCGCTCCCCCGACCAGCGCACGATCGACCGCGACGCCTGCCAGGGCACGATCTCATCGACGCCCAGCTCCGTGAGCAGGTCGACCGCCTGCTCGGCACGCTCGTTCTTCGGCAGGGCCTGGACGCACACGATCCTGGGCGCCGGCACGGATGCCGCGAGGACCTCCGCGACCTGGACATCGAGCCCGTCCTTGCGTACAGCCACCACCGCCCCGCGCACCCCTCGGCCCTCGCCGTTGGTCACGGTGACGAACTCACCCAGACCGATCCTGCGCACGACCGCGGCGTGGCGCCCCTCCGGACCGTCGAGCGTCACGACCGAGCCGAGGAGGACCCGGTCGTCCAGCGCGGCGACGAAGAAGCCGTCGCTCACCCGCTGAACGTCTCTTTGAGCCAGTTGATGAGCCCGCCCTTCGAGCCCGCCCGGTGCAGGTGGGCCTCCGGCTTGGTCTCCTCGCGCAGCTCGGCCAGCTGTCGGAGCAGCTCGCTCTGCTCGTCGGTCAGCTTGGTCGGCGTCTGGACCATCACCGTGACACCCATGTCGCCGCGGCCCGATCCGCGCAGGCGCGGGATGCCCTTGTCCTTGACGGTGATCCGCGTGCCCGACTGGGTGCCCGCGGGGATGTCGATGAGGACGGACTGCTCCTCGACCAGCTTGTCGTCCCGCTCGGCCTCGAGCGTCGCGAGCGTGACCGCCGTACCGAGCGCTGCCGCGGTCATCGGCAGCCGGACGACCACCTCGAGGTCGTCGCCCTTGCGCGTGAACGTCTCGTGCTCGGTGACGCCGAGCTCCACGTACAGGTCGCCAGCAGGACCGCCGCCGGGGCCGACCTCGCCCTGGGCCTCGAGGTGGATCCGGTTGCCGGTCGAGACGCCCGCGGGGATCTTCACGTTGATGGTGCGGCTGGCACGGACGCGACCCTCGCCGGAGCACTCGCCACAGGGGTTCGGGATCGTCGTGCCGTAGCCGCGGCACGTGGGGCACGGCTGGGTCGTACGGATGTCGCCGATGAACGAGCGCTGCACCTGCGTGATCTCGCCGTGGCCCTGGCACGTACGGCAGGTGACGGGGTCTCCCCCGGCAGAGCCGGACCCATGGCAGACGTGACAGACGACAGCCGTGTCGACCGACAGCGGCTTCGTCACGCCGAACGCTGCCTCGGCGAGCGTCAGCCGGAGCCGTACGAGCGCGTCCTGGCCTCGCTGCACCCGCGACCGCGGTCCGCGCGAGGCGCCGCCGCCGAACATCGCGTCAACGAGGTTCGTGAAGTCGAACGCGCCTCCGAACCCGCCCATGTTTCCCATGCCGCCGAAGCCGCCTGCGCCGCCACGGCCCATCGGATCGCCGCCGCGGTCGTACAGGTCACGCTTGCTGGAGTCGCTGAGGACCTCGTACGCCTCGCCGATCTGCTTGAAGCGTTCGGCGGAGTCCGGTTCGGAGGCGACATCGGGGTGGTAGCGCATGGCGAGCTTGCGGTACGCCTTCTTGATCTGGTCGGCCGTCGCATCACGCGGCACACCCAGCGTCTCGTAGTAATCGGTCACAGGTCAGTCATCCTTCGGCCAGGAAACGGCCAACGTAGCGGGCAACGGCCCTCACCGACGCCATCGTCGAGGGGTAGTTCATGCGGGTGGGGCCGACGACCCCCAGAGTGGCCCAGACATCGTCGGGCATGCCGTAGCCGCTGGCCACGACCGACGTGGACTGCAGCCCGACGTGCTCGTTCTCGTGTCCGATCCGTACGGTCACGTCGTTCCTCGCCTCGCCGAGCAGCCTGAGAAGCACGACCTGTTCCTCGAGCGCCTCGAGGACCGGCTCCATCGCGGCGTGGAAGTCGTCGCCGAAGCGCGCGACGTTCTGGACGCCTCCCACGACGACCCGCGTCGTCGGATCCGTGGCCAGCAGCGCGGTCAGCGCGTTGACGACGGCGGGCAGGACGGTGTCCGTGTCTGAGTCACGGACCAGCTCGTTGAGTGTTCGTACGGCCTGGGCAGACGTCAGGTTGCGTACGGCGGCTCCGATCCGTACGGCCGTCGACTCGACGTCCTCGTCGCGCGTCTCGACCGGCAGCTCGACGTGGGCCTGCGTGATCCGGCCCGTGGACGTGACGAGCAGCAAGAGGGCACGATCGGGGTGGAGACGGATCACGTCGATGTGGCGGATCACGGCGGTCGACACGATCGGGTACTGGACGATCGCGACCTGCTGGGTGATCTGGGCGAGCAGCCGGACCGTGCGGGAGACCACGTCGTCGAGGTCGGCAGCGCCCCCGAGGAACGTCGAGATCGCGCGCTTCTCGGGCTGCGACAACGGCTTCACCGTCGTCAGCCGGTCGACGAACAGCCGGTAGCCCTTGTCGGTGGGGATGCGCCCGGCAGAGGTGTGCGGCTGAGTGAGGTACCCCTCCTCCTCGAGCGACGCCATGTCGTTACGGATCGTCGCGGGCGACACGTCGAGGCGATACCGCTCGACCAGGGCCTTCGAACCGACGGGCTCGGAGTTCTCGACGTAGTCGGTGATGATCGCTCGAAGGACCGCGAGCTTGCGTTCGTCGAGCATCTCCACCTCCTCACGACTGGCACTCGGCTCCTGAGAGTGCCAAGTCTAGCCCTGCCGCGCCGCCCGTCCGGCATCGTAAGGCGCGCGCCCGCGTTCCTTAAGTAGGTTGTGACCCATGAACTCCACTGAGCTGCAGCCGATCTCCTGGCGCCCGGTGCGCGACGGCGTGTACGTGACGACGCTCGAGCCCGCCAGTGTGAACTGCGGTCTGGTGGTCGGGACGAGCGGCGCGTTGCTGATCGACACGGGATCCAGCCCGGCCCAGGGCGAGGCGCTGCGCGCGTCGGTGGCGCAGGTAACCGACGCCCCGCTGCGCCATGTCGTCGTGACGCACCACCACTGGGATCACGCGTACGGGCTCGGCGCGTTCGCCGGCATCGAGTCCATCGGCCACGAGTCGCTCGCCGAGAGCCTGCCGAGCGAGGCCGCCCGTACGGCGGCGGCCGCGGCCGAACAGGGGCTGTCAACGGATCAGGTCGTGGCGCCGTCCATGCCGATCGCGATCATCGCCGCGCGCGACCTCGGCGGCATCCACGTGGAGATCGGTCACTTCGGCCCGGGTCACACCCAGGGCGACCTTGCGGTGCTGGTGCCCGAGGCGCGCGTGCTGTTCGCCGGAGACCTCGTCGAGCAGGGCGGCCCGCCCCAGGTGGACGAGACGACGTCTCTGAAGAACTGGCCACGGGTCATGGAAGCGCTGCTGACCTTGTGCAAGCCGGACACGATCGTCGTCCCGGGACACGGGGACGATGTCGATCCCCCCTTCATCTCGTGGGAGGGCACGGGGCTTGACGCCATCTACGGCCAGTGCGAGTGGCTCGTCAGCCAGGGGGTCGCCGAGGCCGATGCCTATGCTCACCCCGACCTGCAGTGGCCCTGGGACGAGCAGTGGGTACGGGCGGCGATCAGCCGTGCGTACGCCGAGCTTGCCGCATCCGGCGTGAAGCCGGTCGTACTCAGCTTGCCGATTCAGGCGGTGCCCCGAGGCTGACACCGGGGTCGCTACGGCGACGGCGAAGCCTCCCCGGCCCCGGGCAAAGGCCCCAGACGCGCCTCGGCGGCATCGGCCAAGGCTGCGAGATCAGCCCGGTGGCGCCGGATCCGCACACGGCCGTCGAGGAAGCCGATGCCCTCCTCGCGCCAATGCGGTACGGCCTTGTCGACGAGATGGTCGGCCATGCCACCGTCGGCCCGTACCACCCGCCACCACGGAAGGTCGACCGCGTCGTTGGCGGCCATGATGCGGCCGATGATGCGGGGGCCGGTCCCGAAGAGCTCGGCAAGATCGCCGTACGCCACGACGTGACCCGGTGGTACGAGCCCCACCACCACGAGCACGTCGTCGGCGAGTGTCACCGCGGTGCAGCGCCGATGGCGTCGGCGACCGCGTGCCAGACATCCTCGGACGCCGCCGAGAGCAGCACCCCGTACGGCTCACCCGGCGCGTACGTGCTGCCGTCGAGGAGCCGCGGTACGGCGCCGAGCTCGGTCATCATGAGCGCTCCGGCCGCGTGGTCCCAAGGCTTCGGCTTGCGGTACACCAACGCGTCCACGTCGCCGGTCAGCAGGCGTGGGTAGTCGACGCCGCAGCAGAAGCGCGTGTGGCCGACGCGCCAGTCAGCTCTGGTCGCCAGATCGCCGAGGTCTCGACGCGACGACGACTCGACCCGCGGCGTACCCGTACGCGGCACCGGTTGCAGCAGCTCCCCGTTCCGGGTGACGCCGGCGCCCCGCTCGGTGACGTACGCCGCGTCGTACTCCGGCTGGAGGATCCATCCCCGTGACACCTCGCCGGCCTTCAACTCGGCCACCATCACCGCGTGGTCGGGGTTGCCGTTGACGAAGTTCCGGGTGCCGTCGACGGGGTCGATGACGAACGCGTGCTCAGCCGAGGGCACCGCGGACATCAGGCGGGGATCCGTGAAGGACGCCTCCTCGCCGACGACGAGCGCATCGGGATAGGCGGAACGAAGTGCCTGGGCGATCGCCAGCTCCGCCTCGCGGTCGGCGATCGTCACGTAGTCGCCGGGCGTCTTTTCGTCGATCTCTCCCGCGGTGAGCGCACGGAAGCGTGGGGTGATGACGCTCGCCGCCACCTCGCGCAACAGCTCGAGGATCTCCTCAGTGGTCATGCGTGCTCCTCACCTGTGGCACGCGATGGCCCTGGTGGTCGTCGGTGTAGGGCCTCGTGCCCAAGGGCCTGGCCGCACTCGATGCTAGTTCCCCGGGCGCGGGCGGCCTGTGCCCGGCCTCGACGGTGGGCAGTTGGCCACGTGACACCCGGAACGCGATCTCCACGACCAGGGCGCCGATGGCACCCGCGACGAGTCCCCACCCGATCGACTGCGGATCCCACGAGATGGCGAAGAAGCTACGCCCCACCGGCAGCACGTACGCGAGCGCGGCGATGCCCGCCATCGCGGCGACGACCACGATCTTCCACAGCCGGTACGGACGGGCCAGGCAACCCAGCAGCCACAGCATCGTGACGAGCAGCGAGGTGAGCGCTGCGGTCGACGCGGCGGGAGCACCGGCGACGCCGTGGCTGAGAACGGCGTAGACCGCGAACGCGCTGATCCCCGCCACGATCCCGGCCGGGATCGAGATCGCAAGGACACGGCGTAGGAAGCCCGGCTGGTACCGGCGGTGGTTCGGTCCCAGCGCCAGGACCGCGGCCGGGATGCCGATCGTCAGCGTGGACACGAGCGTGAGCTGGCTGGGCAGGAACGGGTAGGCCAGCCCGAAGAAGGCGGCTGCGAGGATCGACACGGCGCTCATGACGTTCTTCGTGACGAACAGGCTGGCGACCCGCTCCACGTTGGCGATGAGGCGACGCCCCTCGGCCAGAACGCCCGGCAGGTGCGCGAACTTCGAGTCGAGCAGGACGAGCTGTGCGACGGCTTTGGTCGCCTGTGCGCTGTTGCCCATGGCGATGCCGATGTCGGCGTCCTTGAGCGCCAGCACATCGTTGACGCCGTCGCCCGTCATCGCCACGACGTGGCCGCGCGACTGCAGCGCCCGGACGATCGCGCGCTTCTGGCCAGGGGTGACGCGGCCGAAGATCGTGGTGCGCTCGACGATCTCGGCGAGCTGCTCCGGGTCGTTCGGGAGCGTTCGGGCGTCGACCGGGTCGTGGATGTCGAGGCCGACGGCCCGCCCGACGGCCATGACCGTACGGGGGGTGTCGCCCGAGATCACCACGACCCGCACACCCTGGGCGCGGAAGAAGTCGAGCGTCTCCCGGGCGTCGTCGCGGAGGAGCTCCCCCAGCGCGATGATCGCCGCGGGGCGGATTCCCCTGGGCACCTCGCCCGGTCCCGGAAGCCCGTCGGCCCGGGCCAACAGCAGAACCCGGCCGCCCGCGTCCGACAGCTGGTGCACCCGGGCAACGAGCTGGGGGTCTCCGGCTGCGTCCAGCAGGACATCCGGCGCACCGAGCAGCCACGCCTGCCCCTCGATGACTCCACCGCTCCACTTCCGAGCCGACGAGAAGGCGGCCCGCTCGGTGACCTCGAGGACCGCGCTCGGGAACGCTCGTGCCAGAGCATGGCTCGTCGCGTTTCCAGACGTGTCGTGCGCGAGGGCAGCGAGCACCCTCCGTACGTGGTCGTCCGACTGCCCGTCGAGCACTTCGAGGCTCTCGAAGCCGATCTCGCCCTCCGTGAGGGTCCCGGTCTTGTCGACGCAGATGACGTCGACGCGGGCGAGCAGCTCCACGGCCGGCAGCTCCTGGACGAGCGCCTGCTTGCGGGTGAGCTGTACGGCGGCGAGCAGGAACGCGAGCGTCGTCAGGACGACGAGGCCTTCCGGTACGAGTCCGACCAAGCCCCCAGCGGTACGGAGCACGACGCTCTGCCAACCCTGGTCCCCGACGGCGCGCCACTGGGACCATGCGGAGATCGGCAGCATGATCGCCACCACCCACGTGAGCCAGCCCAGCAGCACGTTCGTCGAGTGCTGCACCTCCGAGTGGGCTCGGGCGAACACTTTCGCCTCGGCGGCGAGTTTCTGAGCGGTCGCGTCTCCTCCGACGACGTCGGCGCGGTACCAGCCCGTACCGGCCACCACCGCCGTACCGCTCGAGACCCCGTCACCGACCGACTTCACGACCGCGTCCGACTCTCCGGTGAGGTTCGACTCGTCGATCTCGAGGTTGTCGGCTGTCAGGAGGGAACCGTCGGCGCTCACCTGGTCGCCGGGGCGCAGCGCGACGACTTCGCCGCGGACCATCTCGGAGCTCGCGATCTCGTGACACTCCCCGTCGCGGAGGACGACGGCCGTCGGGGCGTGCAGCACCGCCAGCGAGTCGAGCGTGCGCTTCGCATGCCACTCCTGGCCGATGCCGAGCAAGGAGTTGACGACGAGGGCGATCCCGAACAGTGCGTTCTTGTACGAGCCGGTGAGCAGCACGAGCACGAGCAGTGCGCCGAGCAGCCCGTTGAAGCGGGTAAAGACGTTGGCCTTGATGATCTCGGACAGAGGACGGCTCGTGACCTCGACGACGGCGTTGGTCTCTCCCGCAACGATCCGAGCCTCCACCTCGCTGCGCGTCAGGCCCGTGACGGCATCGGGAACCGTCACGCGCACGGCCGCGGAGGTCGTTTCCATCACCTGTGAAGGCTAGCGCCGGACGGGAGGCTCGCCCTGGCCGTCGGGGAGGGCTCAGGGCACCCGTACCGTCCAGTCAGGGTTGGCGAACTTGGTCCGTACGAGCTCCTCCGCCTGGGCCATCTCCGCCTCGCTGAGCTCGCCGTCGACGACCGTGTACCGCCCCCGGAACGTCGCCAGGAACGATTCCATGACCTCCTTGCGTGGCAGATGCGTCTGGGAACGTACGGGGTCGACACGCTTGTTCGCGCTCTTCGTGCCCTTGTCGCTGAGCTTCTCGCGCCCGATCCGCAGCACCTGGAGCATCTTGTCCGCGTCGATGTCGTACGCCATCGTCACGTGGTGCAGGACAGCGCCGCCGACGAACCGCTTCTGCGCCGCGCCGGCGATCTTGCCGGCGGGAGAGGCGATGTCGTTGAGGCCGGCGTACGACGCCTGGACCCCCACGCCCGCCAGAGCGGCCAGCACCCACTCGTCCAGGAACGCGTACGACTGCTCGTAGCTCATGCCGTCGACCAGCGACTCCGGCACGACAAGGGAGAACGTGATGCAGTTGCCCGCCTCCATGAACATCGCGCCGCCGCCGGAGATCCGCCGTACGATCTGCACCCCGTACAGCTCGGCCGCCTCGGCGTCGATCTCGTTGCGCACGGACTGGAACGACCCGATGACGACCGCGGGGTTCTCCCACTCCCAGAACCGGAACGTGGGCCCGCGGCGTCCGGCGGCGAGCTCGCGCCCGAGCACCTCGTCGAGCGCCGCGTGGATCGCAGGGTCGAGGGGCCCGGGGTCCAGGTACGTGATCGTGTGGTCGCCCCAGCCGGTCGAGTGGCCCAGCGCGCGTCGTACGGCCATCGCGACGGCGCGCGCGTCGAATCCGGCCATGGTGACGGGCCTGGTCAGGATCGCCTCCGTACGTGCCAGCGTGAGCGCGGCATCGATCCGCGCCGCGAGCTCCGCTGCCGCCATGCCCACGCTCACGCCCTCGAGCGCTCCGTCGATGACCTCCAGCGCCTCGTCGGGGTCGAGGAAGAAGTCGCCGCTGACACGTACGTCGGCCAGGCGCCCCTCGTCGACGTGCAGATCGACGGCCACGAGCTTGCCGCCAGGAACCTTGTACTCACCGTGCAGGAGTTCAGCCACGGGGCAAGGGTAGAGGGCGGGCGAGCCTCAGAGGTCCTGGGTGAAGTCGATGAGCCGCTCGACCTCGGTGACGAGGCGGCGGTCGAGGTCCTTCCAGCTCGTCACCTTCGCGAGGATCGCGCGCCACACGGCGGCGATGTCCGCCTGCTCGGCGTGCGGCCAACCGAGGCGGGCGCACGTCCCCTTCTTCCAGTCCTCGCCCTTGGGCACGTCGGGCCACGCCGGGATGCCGATCGTGGCCGGCTTCACCGCCTGCCAGATGTCGATGTACGAGTGGCCGGTGACGAGCACGTACTGTCCGTGGCCCCCCGACCGAACCGCCTCGACGAGCCGCGACTCCTTGCTGCCCGGTACGAGGTGGTCGACGAGCACACCGAGCCGTCGGTCCTTGCTTGGGCGGAACTGCTCGACGATCGCGGGCAGGTCGTCGACTCCGCCGAGGTACTCGACCGCGACCCCCACGTGGCGCAGGTCGTCGCCCCAGACCTTCTCGACAAGCTCGGCGTCGTGGCGCCCCTCGACGTAGATGCGCGACGGTACGGCCACCTTCGCCCGGCCCGCTTCGGCCACCCGAGACCCGGACGCCGTGTGGGTCTGCCGGACGGGCGCCTGCCGGGCAGGAGACGTGAGCTCGACCGGTCTCCCGTCGAGGAGGAACCCCTTGCCTATCGGGAACGATCGACGCTTCAGCTTGCGGTCCTCGAGCACGACGATGCCGTTCTCCCAGGCCACCACAGCACCACAGAAGCCGGTCAGCCCTTCCTCGACGACCATGTCCCGCTCGACCGTCACCTTCGGCGGCGGCACCTTGCGCGGCTGGTTCTCCGGTGCGAGGACATCCCGGTGGTAGCGATCGATGGGCACCCCGCGAGGCTAGGCCAGGATGCGGAGGCTCGTGCGGCAGGACGCGCCGCGGGGGCGCGCCTCAGTCCAACAGATCGCGCACGACAGCGTCGGCGAGCAGACGCCCGGCGAGCGTGAGGACGAGGTGGTCGCCGGTCCGTACGAGCAGGTCGCGGGCCACGAGGTCGTCGACCCTGACGCGTTCGCTGGATGTCAGGCGCGACCCGGGCAGACCGTCCGCGAGCCTGATCTCCAGCAGCACTTCCTCGACGCGGCGCTGGTCATCGGTGAGGACCTCGCGGGCCTGCCCCGGGCTGCGTCCCTGGGCCAGCCGCTCGGCATAGGCAGCGGGGTGCTTCACGTTCCACCAACGCACACCGCCGACGTGCGAGTGGGCGCCGGCACCGATCCCCCACCAGTCCGTGGAGCGCCAGTACGCGACGTTGTGGCGGCACGCGTGACCGGGGCGCGCCCAGTTGCTGAGCTCGTACCAGTCGTAGCCAGACGTGCCGAGCAGCTCGTCGGCCAGCACGTACTTGTCGGCCAGGTCGTCGTCGTCGGGCGCCGGCAGCTCGCCACGCCGGATCCGTCGCGCCAGGGGGGTGCCGTCCTCGACGATCAGTGCGTACGCGCTGACGTGGTCGGGCTCGACCGCGAGAGCGGCATCCAGCGACGTGCGCCAGTCGTCGACGGACTCGCCCGGGGTCCCGTAGATGAGGTCCAGCGACACGTCGTCGAAGCCGGCAGCGCGCGCCTCGGCAACCGCCTGCGCCGCACGCCCCGGGGTGTGCACGCGGTCGAGGGTTCGCAGCACGTGCGGTACGGCCGACTGCATCCCGAACGACATCCGGGTGAAGCCACCCACCCGCAGCGCGGTCAACGACTCCGGCGTCACCGACTCCGGGTTCGCCTCCGTGGTCACTTCCGCGCCGTCGGCCAGGCCGAACGTCTCCCGGATCGCCCCGAGCAGCGTCACGAGTGTGTCGCTGGCCAGCAGCGTCGGCGTACCGCCTCCCACGAACACGCTGGTCACGGTGCGCGGACCCAGCACGCGCCGGGCCAGTGCGATCTCCTGCAACGCCGCCGCCACGTACGAGGTCTGGGATGCACCGGGCGCGGCCCCGAGCTCAGCGGCCGTGTACGTGTTGAAGTCGCAGTAACCGCACCGTGTGGCACAGAACGGGACGTGCACGTACATGGCCAGCGAACCGTCCCCGGCCGTCAGGGCGGACGCCGGCAGCGACCCGTTGTCGGGTACGGGATCACCATCGGGAAGCGGACCTGCCACCTGATGAGGCTAGCGGTGTCATCCTTGAGGCATGCAGAGCGCCGCGTTCGACTGGTCCAGGATCCGTAAGGGAGCCATCGTCATGGCGATGGTGCTCGCGGGCCTGTGGCTGATCGAGGGCGTTGACACGATGACGAACCACGCGCTCGACGCGTTCGGCATCCGGCCGTGGAACCTGGTCGGGCTGGACGGCATCATCTTCGCTCCCCTGCTCCACGTGAGCTGGGCCCACTTGGCCGCCAACTCCGTACCGCTGTTCGTGCTCGGCACGGCGTTGTGGACCAGCGGGCTGCGGCAGTGGATCGTCGCCACCGTGACCGGCTGGATCACATCGGGCATCCTCGCCTGGCTGCTGACGCCGATCCACTACGTCGTCATCGGAGCCTCGGGCGTCATCTTCGGCTGGCTCACGTACCTCATCGTCCGCGGATTCCTGAGCCGCCGCTGGCCGCACATCATCCTCGGACTGGTCATCGCCTTCGTGTACGGGTCCGTACTGCTGGGCGTGTTCCCGATGAGCACGGGCGTCTCGTGGCAGGGCCACCTCGGCGGCGCGATCGGCGGCGTCCTCGCCGCGTGGCTGCTGTTCCGTCGCGAGCGCAAGCGGCAGGCCAAGCACCCGGTCATCTGAGGCTGGAGCTACCCCTCCTCGTTGTCACCTGTGTCCGCTTCTTCCCACGCTCGGTAGCGGCGGTTGCGGAGTCCCAGGATGACCGCCGCGAGCAGCGACGCGATGAGCGACGCGAGCAGCACCCCGAGTTTCGCGTTGTCGTCGGCCAGGTGGTCCGTCGGGAAGCTCAGCTCGGCGACCAAGAGGGACACGGTGAAGCCGATGCCGGCAAGTACGCCGACACCGATGATGTCCAGCCAAGCCACCGACTCGTCGAGCGAGATCCGCCGGAAGCGGGTGACAAGGAACGACGTCGCGACGATGCCGACGGGCTTGCCGAGGACGAGTCCGGCGATGATCCCGAGCGTCACGGGGTCGCGCAGGGATGCGTCGAGTCCCGACAGGCTCCCCACGGCCACCCCGGCGGAGAACAGGGCGAAGACCGGTACGACGAAACCTGCCGAGATGGGCCGGATCACGTGGTCCAGCGTGTCGGCGAGCGGGGGATGGTTCGAGTCCTCCTGGCGGGTGCGGAGGACCGGTACGCACATACCCATCGCCACGCCGGCGATCGTCGCGTGGATGCCGGACGCGTGCACCAGCGCCCACGCCACCGCCGCGATCGGCAGCAGGATGACAACCAGGCTCCAGCGCCGGGCGGAGAAGAACGTCGGCCAGCGCTGTACGAGGAAGGCGAACGCGCCGATCGGCAGCAGCGCCAGGAGCAACGCGACCACGTTGATCGAGGCCGTGTACGCGACCGCGATGATGATGATCGCGATGAGGTCGTCCACGACCGCCAGCGTCAGCAGGAACGTACGGAGCGCAGCGGGCAGGTGAGACGAGATGATCGCCAGCACGGCAAGGGCGAACGCGATGTCCGTCGCCGCCGGTACAGCCCAGCCGCGCAGGCCGTGGCCACCCGCGTTGAGCGCGAGGTAGATGAGGACCGGTACGAGCACGCCGCCGGCAGCAGCCGCCACCGGCACGATCGCGGTCGACGGTGACCGGAGGTCGCCCGCGACGAACTCGTGCTTCAGCTCCAGCCCGATGAGGAAGAAGAACACCGCCAGCAGGCCGTCCGCCGCCCACTCCCCGACCGTGAGGTGGATGTGGAGCGACTCAGGCCCGAACGCGGTGTCGCGAAGCGCGCTGTACGAGGACGCCCAGGGCGAGTTGGCCCAGACCAGCGCGATGATCGCCGCGCCCACGAGGACGAACCCGCCCACCGTCTCCGTACGCAGCAGGGCCGCGACCCGCCGCAGCTCACGGCGGCTTCCACGAGCGAAGGCTCTCGCAGCGGGAGATGGTGTCAGCATGTGCGGCTCCGGACGTGTACGTACGACTGCCGACCAGACTTCCCGGCGAACCCTG
>Ga0182021_10001712_pt1 | contig 25406 bp, 17 predicted proteins | sample 612E3MmetaG_FD_120493 | JGI IMG/M metagenome (GOLD analysis project Ga0182021, IMG submission 120493) | Permafrost microbial communities from Stordalen Mire, Sweden - 612E3M metaG (Illumina Assembly) | ecosystem: Environmental > Terrestrial > Soil > Wetlands > Permafrost | place: Sweden... | reverse complement strand
TTGCAAACTTAATTTTGCCGAAACATCAACGATTTCAAGGTCTTTCCCTGAGGAGAAATTTGAAAGGGTCGCTGCAAACTCAAAAGCTGATATTTATGTAATTAATACATGTTCGGTTACTGATACGGCAGATAAAAAGTGCAGGCAGGCGATAAAAAAATTCATCAATCTTTCACCGGGAGCGTTTATAGCTGTGGTAGGCTGCTATGCTCAACTCAAGCCTCAGGAAATATCGTCAATCCCCGGTGTTGACCTGGTACTCGGAACAAATGAGAAGTTCGATATATCCAACTACACAAAAAGTCTTGAAAAGAAGCCGGAAACCGAAATACATTCCTGCAATCTGGCAAATACCGATAATTATTGCTCTTCATATTCCATGGGTGACAGAACACGGTCTTTCCTGAAAGTACAGGATGGATGTGACTACGGATGTTCATATTGTACTATTCCTCTGGCACGGGGACGAAGCAGAAATCCGGAGATAAAATCAATCCTTGCTGAAGCGGAAGAAATTGCCGGGAGAGGAATAAAAGAAATCGTTCTAACAGGTGTCAATATTGGTGATTTTGGAAAATCAACAGGAGAATCTTTTGCCGGTCTTCTCAACCAACTGGTAAAAGTTAATGGCATCGAGAGGTTTAGAATATCATCGATCGAACCTAACCTCCTGACCGATGAATTGATTTATATGACTGCAAACAGCGAAAAAATTCTTCCTCATTTTCATATTCCTTTACAAAGCGGGTGCAACAAGATACTGGGTCTCATGCGGAGAAGATACACCAGAAATGTCTTTGCAGACAGGGTTATTAAAGTGAAGGAAAAGATTCCCCTGGCAGGAATCGGCGCCGATGTAATTGTTGGTTTTCCAGGTGAATCACCCGCTGATTTCGAAGATACCTTTTCTTTTCTTACAGAAATGCCTCTCTCCTATCTGCATGTTTTCAGCTTTTCCGAAAGACCTGATACAATGGCTGAAAGGCTGCCCGATAAGGTATCGCACATGGAAAAAGAAATCAGAAGCAAAAGACTCATCGCCCTTTCAAAAAATAAAAATCTGAAATTTCTGGAATTAAATATCGGCCAGACAGCAAATGTTCTGTTTGAAAGAACACGCAGTGATGGACAGATATCAGGCTTTACTCCAAATTATATCAGGGTGGAGCATCCATGGCAGGCAAAACTGGCCGGTCAGGTAAGAAAAGTAAGGTTAACAGGAATATCACCGGATTTTAAAATGGAGACCGAACTAACTGAATAAATCATGATAAATCTCAGAAATATTACAATTGAAATTGAAAAAGCTGCACGCGAGACAGCCGTTTTTATTCTTAAGGAATCTGAAAGTTTTGATAATTCAAGGACCGAAAGCAAGGGGCTTAACAATTTTGTCAGCTATGTTGACAAAGGATCCGAAAAGATGCTTGTCGAAAGATTGAGCTCAATTCTTCCTGAAGCCGGATTCATTACCGAAGAAGGGACAATTGAGAAAACCGGATTAAAATACTGTTGGGTGATTGATCCTCTTGACGGAACCACCAATTTCCTCCATGGCCTTCACCCCTACGCAATCAGTATTGCTCTTATGGAGTATGATGAAGTAGTTGCCGGAGTGATTTATGAAGTAAGTGGAAATGAAACATTTACTGCATGGAAAAACGGAGGTGCATGGCTGAATGGCAGGCCAATTCATGTTTCAAAGACAGCTAGCCTGGCTGACAGTCTTATAGCTACAGGTCTTCCATATAGCGATTTTGATCGTCTCGAACCATATATGAATTGTCTTACTTATTTCTGTAAAAATACCCATGGTATAAGACGCCTGGGATCTGCTGCAATGGATCTGGGTTATGTTGCCTGTGGCAGGTATGAAGTTTTTTATGAATATGCTCTTTATCCATGGGATATTGCCGCAGGAATCATACTTGTCAGGGAAGCCGGAGGCCGGATAAGCAATTTCTCAGGTATCGAAAATAATCTCACCGGTAAAGAAATTGTGGCAGCCAATAGTCTGGTGTATTCGGAAGTCCTCGAAATTATTGGCAAATTTATGAATAATTAAATCCCTTGATAAAATGGGAGCAATCGGGTATTATATTTTCTTTGGAATAAACTGGTTAATGGCATTACTGCCGTTAAGGGTTTTGTACATTTTTTCGGATTTCCTGTTTCTGCTGCTGTATTATTTCCCATCATACCGGAGGAAGGTTGTCATAACCAATCTGAAAAATGCATTCCCTGAAAAATCTGAATTGGAACTCAGAAGCATTGAAAAAAAATTCTATAAACATCTTGCAGATTTGTTTGTTGAAACTTTAAAGCTCACACATATGTCTAAAAAGCAGTTGTTGAGACGATGCACTGTAACCAATCCTGAAATAATGGACATTCTTCTTAATGATAAGCGCGATACGGTAGCAGTACTTGGACACTATAATAACTGGGAATGGCTCATCATAATTTCGCAGTATACAAATTACAGATTTACCTCTATATATAAACCTTTGCAGAACAAGTATTTCGATAACTTCTTAAATAATATCCGGACACAATATGGTACCCTTCTCGTTCCGATGTCACTTATACTCAGGGAAATAATAAATGACAGGAAAAATGGAATAAACACTTTTTCCGCCTTTATTTCAGATCAGACTCCGGCTAAAGGTGATATCAGATACTGGACTAGCTTTCTGAATCAGGATACGCCGGTATATCTCGGAGCTGAAAAAATTGCCACGAAGTACGATATGGCTGTTGTTTTCTTTAACCTTCAAAAAGTGAAAAGGGGATATTATAACCTTACTATTGAACTTTTATTTGATCATGCAAAAGGATTACCGGAGTATGCTATTACTGAGAAGCATGTCAAACGACTTGAAGAGATCATAAAAGAGAAGCCTGAATATTGGTTATGGACCCATCGCCGATGGAAACACAAAAAGCCGGTTGAAAATGACTAAAACAATAATTGTTATACTAAACTGGAATGGTCTTGAATACCTGAAGAAGTTTCTGGGGATCGTTATTCAGCATTCGGTAAACAGTGAAACAGTTGTTTGTGTTGCCGACAACGGGTCGACAGATGGGTCGCCGGAATGGATTACCGAAAATTTTAAGGATGTACAACTTTTAAGATTTGAAAAAAACCTTGGATTCGCAGGTGGTTACAATGAGGCAATTAATCAATTGGATGCCAGATACTTTGTTCTGTTGAATTCTGACATTGAAGTAACGGATGGATGGCTTGAACCTCTTGTCAGTTTCATGGATTCTAACCCTGATGTTGCATCTTGCCAGCCAAAAATACTTTCCTACTTCAGGAAAGATTACTTCGAGCACGCCGGTGCAGCCGGCTGTTTTATTGACAAGTACGGCTATCCATTTTGCCGCGGACGGATCTTTAACAAAGTGGAAAAAGATAACGGGCAATATGATTCTCAGATTGATGTTTTCTGGTCGAGCGGAGCTTGTATGATTGTACGGGCTGATGCCTGGAAAAAATGTGACGGATTCGATAGCTTATTCTTCGCTCACATGGAGGAGATTGACTTATGCTGGAGATTTTACAAAGCCGGATACAGGGTTTGCTATCTTCCTGAAGCAGTGGTATATCATGTCGGTGGAGGGACACTTCCATATACTTCACCCTTTAAAACATATCTTAACTTCAGAAACAGCCTTTATCTGCTTTATAAAAACCTGCCCGACAATAAATTACATTCTGTATTATTTAAAAGAAGAATTCTGGATGGTCTTGCTGCCCTTTATTTTCTTATGAAAGGCAGTATCAGAAGTGTATTGGCTGTCTGGAAAGCACATATGGACTTTTACAGGCATTTAAGTGAGCTCAAAGTGAAAAGGAAAATAGTTAAAACACTCGAAGTAACTCATAATTCTGCACCTGTTTTGAACAAGAGCATTGTTTTTGAGTTCTATGTTAAAGGCAACAAATCTTTTAACAGCCTGAAAACGGATAGTTGAATTAAAATGAAAAGAATCCAGATGATTATTTTTTTTGCCATAGTGCTTACAATTTACTCGCTTTTGAATATTTATTTATTCTTCAAAGGGTACAATGCAATTCCTGCTCTTCATAATTACAGGCTGATTTATTCGATTTCATTTTTTTTGCTTGCGGTAATCTTTATAGTTGCCAAAATCCTTGAATCAAAACATTCTTCAGTTATTACCGATATTCTGAATATCATTGGAGGCTTCTGGATCGCCTTTATGTTTTATGGTTTTCTGTTTTTCCTGCTGTCAGATATAATTTTAATTTCTTTAAGAATTACAGGAATCGTTAGTGGAGAGAATATTCTGGTCTTTCGTAAATGGTCATTATTTATTACTCTGATCTTTTCTTCGCTGCTAATAACCGGAGGTTTTATTAATGCGGTTATTCCGGTAGTCAAAAAGTATGATATCACAATTAATAAGCCTGCCGGAGAAATAAAGACATTACGCATAGCAGCTGTATCGGACATTCATCTGGGCAGCATAATAAGAAAAAGAAGCATGAAAAAACTATCGGTCATGCTTAAAGATCTGAGACCTGATATTGTTTTGTTGCTTGGAGATATAATTGACGGGGAGATAGGTCCTGTTCTGAGAGACGATCTCCTTCAATATTTTTCACAACCGGTAAGCAGCGATAAGCTTTTTGCCATAACCGGCAACCATGAATTTATAGGAGGCGCCAATCGTACGATTCCATATATTGAGAGCAGAGGAATAAGAGTCCTTAAAGATGAGATGGTAACGCTGCCAGGCGGCATCCAGCTTATCGGGAGGTTAGACAGGGATTCACGCCGCTTCATGGGTATTGAAAGACAATCCCTGGATGAACTGATGAAGAAGGCGGATACTTCCAGAGCAGTAATTCTGCTTGATCATCAGCCTTTTCATCTTGATGAGTCTGTTAAAAAAGGCGTTGACCTTCAGCTCTCAGGGCATACCCATAACGGACAGATGTGGCCTCTGAATTATGTAACTGCCTGGATATATGAATTAAGCTATGGATATCTGAAAAAAGGGAAGACACAGTTTATTGTATCATCGGGATATGGTCTGTGGGGACCGCGTGTTCGTTCAGGCAGCAGATCCGAAGTACTTCTTATCAATATTAATTTTTCAGGAGAGAGAACCTCATCCCGGCAATGATATTTTAAAGCAGATCATAAACCTTTTCCAACCCCATTCCTCTTGATCCTTTTATAAGAATTGCATTCCCCTTAACGGATTCACTTTTAAGGAATTCCACAAGCATTGCCACATTTTGAAATGATTTAAAACCGGATTCTGAGGAAACCTTCTGAAATACCGGACCAACAAGAAGAGCATTTTCAACTTTGCAGGATTGAAGTTCATTCAGAATCTTATAATGCTCCTCTTCGCTTTTTTCGCCAAGTTCAAGCATATCGCCCAGAATGACAAGCTTCCGTTCCGCATGAATTCCTGAAAATGATTCGAGAGCAAGATACATGCTCGTCGGGTTTGCATTGTAACTGTCACAAATGAGAGTGTTGTTCTTTGTTACTTTGATCTGCGACCTGTTATTTGCGGGTTGGTAGTTTTGAACAGCATCAACTATATCATCCATTTCAACTCCCAGGAATAAACCTGTAGCAATGGCAGCCCTTGCATTTTCGAGGTTATAGCTCCCAAAAAGATTTGTATTAATGTTATATGACTGATGATGATATGTCGCTACCAATTTTAGATTAAGTTCAGATGGTACCATTTCAACTAAAAGCTCAATACCGGTGGGATCAGAAAACGGGACAGCTCTGTTTACCATCCTGAAAATCTTTTCCCTGAGTAACGGATCATGGTCATTATACAGCGCTATACCATTTACCTTGCGCAGGTAATCATAAAGTTCGGTTTTCGCCTTTATAACTCCTTCCATTGACCCGAAACCTTCAATATGTGCTTTCCCGATATTTGTAATAATTCCATAATCCGGCTTAGTTATCTGACATAGAACCCCTATTTCCCCGATATGATTTGAACCCATTTCAATGATCATCATCTCAGTCCCTTGAGGAGCGGACAAAATGGTCAGAGGAACTCCGATATGATTATTCAGATTGCCTTTGGTTGAATGAACCTTGAGTTTCCTTGCCATAATGGAGGAAAGCAACTCTTTTGTAGTAGTCTTACCGTTAGTGCCTGTTATGACAAGTACCGGCACTCCCATTGTTTTTCTGTGAAGTGTGGCCAGTCCCTGAAGTTCCAGAAGACAATCATCAACAAGAATTGTCTTTTCAGTTTCAAATGCAGGATCATCAATAACCGCCCATGAAGCACCTTTTGTCAGGGCAGCTGAAGCAAATTCATTTCCGTTATATTTACCGCCCCAGAGTGCGAAGAAAATCTGTCCATTCCCTACTGTCCGTGAATCGGTGGAGACACCAGAGGATTCTTTAAAGAGTTCATATAGTTGATCAGTCTTCATATTTTTATAAAAAAGGCCTCATTATGCTGTCATAATGAGGCTTATACTAAAACTATCCAAATTTTATAAACCTTTTGGGCTTCCAACCCTTATCATTGCACACCTGAAACCGATATCATCGCGGGAACTTTCCTGATCGAGGAATCTTCTCGTTGACGGATTGAGCCAGTAGGCTCTGTCTTTCCAAGACCCTCCTTTATATACCCTCGCATTATCGTTAATAAGAGTTACGTAATCATTGCTGGCACCGGCAGTGTTATCCTGAGCATACATTCTGAGTGATGCTTTTTTGCCATCGTCGTTGGTAAAAACAGTTCCTCCTCCTTCCGGTATTGATGATTGCAGATCTCCATCCCTGTAATTCCGGTAATCACCCTTCTGATAATTGTATCTGTTTGCAACATCAATATCTTTTACCGTATCGACATACAGACGTCCGAGCTTGTCTTTTCCAACAACAGCACCATTTGCATCTCTGCGGACATCAGTATAAACATTGCCTCTGAAAGGGTTGAATCCATCAACATCATCGGAAGTAAGAGGTCTGTAAACATCCTGTACCCATTCATTAACGTTTCCCGCCATGCAATAGAGTCCATAGTCGTTTGGCCAGTAGGATTTAACATCAACAGTTATACTTCCGTTATCATTAAGACTGCCGGCTACTCCCATCAGGTCGCCTCTGCCACGAACGAAATTAGCCATCATCTCGCCACGTGATTTCTTTGAAGGGTTTCTAACATTATGACCATCCCAGGGGTATATTCTTCTTTCATAAATCCTTTCCTCGTAAGTATTTCCTCTGAGGGCATAAGCTGCAAATTCCCATTCAGCTTCTGTAGGAAGCCTGTAAGCGGGAAGAAGAATGCCATCTTCAAAATTTGTCCTCCGTTCTGTCTGATTTGGATTAAGGCTCTCACGTAACTGATTCACAACGCCTTCATATAAACCAGAAAGGTATGCTTCAGTATTAAAATTCTTATCATTCAGCTGATTTGGATCAGGATTCAACTCTCCTTCATCAATCAGTATCTGTTCATTGACCCTGTCAGTTCTCCAGAGGCAAAAATCATTTGCCTGAACCCAGCTTACTCCGACCACCGGATAATTATTATAAGCAGGGTGTCTGAAATAGTACTGAACATAGGGATCATTAAAACCCATAGGGCTTCTCCACACCAATGTGTCAGGCAAAGCTTTCCTGCGAACTTCAGGATAATCTTTATATACCCTTCTCAGCCAGAAAAGATATTCACGGTAATCGACGTTCTTAACCTCAGTTTCATCCATGTAAAACGAAGAAACTGTCACGGTTCTTGGTTTGTTGTTCCAGTCAAACATAACGTCCTGTTGCACCTGCCCCATTGTAAAGCGACCGCCCTCAATGAGTACCAGCCCGGGACCGGTTTTTTGTTCGGCACCCACCGCAACTTCGAATCCACCATTGTCGGGATCATTATAGGCCCAACCTGTTGATGTCGAAACTTCTTTTCCTTTCTTCTTGAAAATGCAGGAAGAAAAGAATAATAAACAAATTAGAATGATTAGTAAGGATCTGAATTTATACATAACTCCTTTAGTTTTACGGCTCTTATGAATTCTCAAAAATAATAAATTTTAAAATAATTTCATTCATTCACCAAATATAACTACAATTTAGGGAAATTTATTGTTTTGATTGCATTTCTTTTATCAACAGCGGTCAAAGTAAATGACAATCCTGTCTGATGAAGAAGTGACAATGGTAACATATCATTCCCTGATATAATATTAAACCGGTAATTATAAAAAAATAACACATTCCCGATTTTAATTGAAAATCCGGATTGATTATTAATATTTCCGGCGTTATCTGCCAGTAACATGGAGTTGACTGACAAATATTCACTTTCCAGAACAACTCCCGCACCGCCGAAATAAAAATCGCCCTGAAGTCCCATATATGCCTGTGGCCTGATTTTTAGAGTCTTACTCCTGTTAAGGTTAAAGTCGCCGGCAAGATTTAAAAGAAGTTTTCTCTTCAGTTTTTCAGCCGGGTAGCCTTGTAAAGACAGATCCGGTTCAGAAAGGTGATTAACGGAAAACCCTCCGAATATTTTGCCTGAAATGAAAAGCAAACCGGCTCCAATGTCAAATACAGTCCTTCCACCCGATGACAGTATCTCAGAGGCAGGAAGTATCCCGCCGCCCAGAGGATCGATCTGTTCCGGCAAAAGTGCGTTGCTGAAATTAAATCCCCTGTGATAAACCGAACCCGAAAGACCTGCATTGATATATAACTCTTTTCCTGCCTTTAAAAAGTACGAATATGAAAATCCGCCTCTCAGATCGTTAATAATCCCTCCCAGGTAATCATCAGTAAGATAGAAACCTGCACCTCCGTGCAGAGCAGTAAAATAGGAATCGTATGAAAGATAAACAGAATGAAGGTTATAATTGTTGCCGGGGAAAAAGTTAAGATATGACAACCTCAGAGCGCCATCACCTTCGCTGCCGGAAAACGCAGGATTATTAATTAATATCATCTGATAACCGGGGCCGGGATCAGAATCCTGGCCAAAACATTCGGTATGGATCACAACAATGAATAAAAGTATCTTAATGGACCGGTTAATCATATTGAAAATACTGCAATATCAACGTAATGATGTCGTTATTATTATCAAACAGACAATCTTACAAAAAAACAAAATATGTTAGCAAACATAAAGGACATTTCTATCTTTGTCGATATTAAATGAATAGAATTATTCAAATATCGCAATTATTTCTTTTTCTGCTGACGACAACCCTTAATGCGCAGACCGCCAAAGATAGTTATTCCCCTTCATCAGTTCTCGCTTCGGGTCAATGGTTCAGGATTGCTGTAACAACAGACGGTATTTACAGGATTGATTACTCAAAGCTAAAGCAGATGGGATTGGTCAACCCCTCCAATCCAAGAATATTTTGCAACAATTTCGGTCAGTTATCCTATTATAATGATGATCCCAAACCAGATGATCTCATGGAGTTACCTGTCTATCTCAATACCGGAAACGACGGAATTTTTAATGAGGGGGATTACCTGTTGTTCTTCGGAAAAGGTACTCACAGATGGGTTTATAATAATACTTCTAAAGAGTATGATTTCATCCGGCATAACTATTCAGACACTGCATTTTATTTCATCACTTCAGGTACAACCCAGGGAAAAAGAATTACTGTCGCTGAAGAACCACCGCTGCCTTCAAACTACTCCTCATCAGAATCAGACGCTCTGTTTATATATGAACAGGAGATTGAAAACCTGCTTAAATCAGGAAGAGAATGGTTTCAGGAGATTTCATCACTAACAATAAATCCCGGCTTTACGGATTTATTAACTTCAGAAAAGGTAAAGTTCAGGATCAGAGTGGCTGCCAGAGCTTCAGTTCAGACCATTTTCAGATTTTATGAAGGTACGTCTTTAAAGCAGGATATTCAGATGCAGGCTGTTAATCTCTTTAATACCACAGGCACATATGCCAGTATAGCGGATTCTGCTGGTTCATCGTTACCTGCAACCTCATCACCTGTCTATGATATAAAGTTTTTCAAGAATGGTGAAGAAGGAGGGCACGGCTGGCTTGATTGGGTAAAACTGCAGGGCAGAAGAACAAATTTCTTCAGAGGTTCAGCATTGCAATTCAGTGATTCAAGATCTGTTGCTCCTGACCGTATTACATTGTATTCGATCCGCAGCACTGTTAATGACGTAATTATATGGGATGTTTCCGATCCTTTTAAGACCAAACAGATCCAGTATATAAAAAGTGGTGATAATATTAACTTTAAAGAAGCCAGTGATACTCTGAAAACATTTTTTTCTTTTGTTACGGGTAATGCATTGACACCATTAATTAAACCAGTTGCCCTGCCAAACCAGAATCTTCATTCGTCAGAATCTGCCGATATGATTATTGTCGTTCATCCTCTTTTCAGAAAGTATGCTGAAAAGCTGGCAGATATTCATTACAAAAACAATGGTCTTATTTCACAGATTGTTACACCCGAACAGATATATAATGAGTTTTCAGGTGGTATTCCCGATATTGCCGCTATCAGGAATTTTGCAAGGATGAAATATTTTAAACAACAGGGTTCGATCCATCCTCTTAAGTACCTGCTTCTTTTCGGCGATGGGTCATATGAAAATAAAACTCCGCCTCCAAATCCAAATTTCATCCCCACTTACCAGTCACAAAACTCAAATGAGGTTGTTTATTCGTTTACATCGGATGATTTTTACGGATTACTGGAAGATGGGGAAGGTGAAGCAGAAGGTACAGAGAGTATCGGTATAGGACGTCTGCCTGTTTCCGATACTATCCAGGCAGGCAATATTATATCGAAGATCGTCAAATACCTTGATCCTGACAATATGGGTGACTGGAAAAATGTGATCAGTCTTGTTGCAGATGATGAGGATGGCAATATCCATATGTCTGATGCGGAGGGCCTTGCTTCCTTCATTAAGGATAGTGTTCCTTCAATGAATGTAGAAAAGATCTACCTGGATGCTTTCAAACAGATAACAACTGTGAACGGTCAGTCTTATCCGGATGCGACCAAAGCAATCAATGACCGTATGAATTCAGGATGTCTTATTTTCAACTATACCGGACATGGAAGTGAGGGAGGTCTGGCAGCTGAAGGTGTGGTTAAACCCGAATATATCAACTCCTGGAAGAATAATGGAAAACTTCCGCTATTTGTCACTGCCACCTGTGAGTTCAGCCGCTTCGATGATATTGATCTTAACATAATTACCAGGGTCATGTCTGAGAAGACCTCTGCAGGGGAGATGGTGCTGCTTAACAAAGACGGAGGAGGTATTGCGCTTATGTCAACTACACGCGTTGTCTATTCTGCACCAAATTATCTCCTCAATAAAAATATCTTCAATGCAGCTTTTAAACGCGACGCGAATGGTAATACCATGTGCTTGGGCGACATAATCAGGATTGCCAAAAACAATACAGGAGAAGGAATCAACAAAAGGAATTTTACCCTGCTGGGCGATCCTGCATTAAAACTTGCCTGGCCCTGGCATGGGGAGGTTATAACCGACTCAATAAATAATATCCCGATCTCGGAAAAAATCGACAGTCTGAAAGCTCTGTCGGTAGTTACTGTTTCAGGGCATGTTGAGGACCAGGCAGGACAAATGATGAGCTCTTTTAACGGGGTTATTTCACCTCTCGTTTATGATAAAGCAAGTAATATAAAAACATTGGGAAATGACGGTGGCCCGATTATGGACTTTGAACTCAGGAACAATGTCCTGTTCAGCGGCAAAACACTGGCAAAAAACGGAAGATTCAGATTCAGATTCATTGTCCCGAGAGATATAGATTACTCATTCGGTTCAGGAAAAATAAGCTATTATGCCAGTAATAACAATGAAGACATGAATGGGAACTTCACAGATATTATTGTCGGAGGTTTCTCCAAAACCGCTATGCCTGACACTTCAGGTCCTGATATTAAACTATTTATGAACGACACCCTCTTCAGAAACGGAGGTATTACCAATAACCATCCTGAATTACTTGCAATAATTGAAGATAGCGGTGGGATAAATACAACAGGCTCGGGTATCGGCCATGATCTGACAGGATTTCTGGATAACGATCAGAATACCTCGTTTGTGCTCAACAGTTATTTTGAGAACGAGTTTGATAATTATTTAAAAGGAAAGATTGTCTATGATCTGACAGGATTAAAAGCAGGAAGTCATACCCTTACATTAAAAGCGTGGGATAATTATAATAATTCATCAGAGAAATCGATTCTGTTCCTGGTAGAAACCGGTGAAAATTTTATACTTAAAAACCTGATCAACTATCCTAACCCTTTCCTCGACAAGACCAGTTTCAGCGGTGAACACAACAGGGCTGAAGCTGAATTAAATGTTACTATAAATATTTATAATCTTGACGGAAGGATAATAAAAATCCTTAAAACAAAAGTTATGTCGCAAGGATTCAATCTTCCACCCGTAACCTGGGATGGGAATGATGACAGAGGAATGAGAGCAGGGAGGGGTATATATCCTTATACTATAATTGTTACGACAGGTGAAGGAGAAACTGCAAGAGCTTCCGGCCGACTTATAATTTTGTAGTATATATACAATAAATGAAGCAATTATTTGTTTTATATTTGCAAAATCGCAGGAGGAAATAAACCGTTCTGATGTAAAGAGTATGTTACACGCGTAGAATAAATAAGAAAATTATAATATAAACTAAAGCATGCTGGCTACGTCACACCTTTAAAAAAAAATTTTATGATAAAAAATGCAGTCAAAGTTGTGTTAGTTATATTTATTCTGGCAGGAAATTCAGAACTTTTCTCTCAAAAAGGCTCTAACGAGCTGAATGCGATACAAACAGTAGTTCCGTTCCTGATTATAGCACCCGATTCACGGGCAGGCGCCATGGGAGATGCTGGTGTTGCAACATCACCTGACGTCTACAGTCAGCACTGGAATCCTGCTAAATATGCTTTTATCCACGGCCAGGGCGGAGTCGGAATATCCTATTCTCCATGGCTGAGGAATCTGGTACCCGATATAAACATTGCTTACCTTGCAGGATACAAAAGAATTGATTCAAAACAGGTTATAAGCGGAAGTCTTCTTTATTCCTCTCTTGGAAAAGTTCCATTAACCGACGAATGGGGTAATGCGATAAGAGATATTAATCCTAATGAATTTGCCATCGATGCCGGATATTCAAGGTTATTCACCGATTATCTTTCAGGAGGAGTCGTTTTCAGATTCATCTATTCAAATCTTACCAGCGGACTTCCTGTCGGAGGACAGGAAACAAAACCAGGTATCTCCTTCGCAGCGGACATATCAACATATTACCAGAAAAATATTTCTATTTTCAAGAAAGATGGTCAGTTGAGTTTCGGACTGAATTTTTCAAATCTGGGATCAAAAATGAGTTATTCCGATTCGCAGACATCTGATTTTATTCCTATGAATATGAGGTTAGGTACGGCAGCAACAATAAATCTGGATAACTATAATAAACTCACTGCCACTCTGGATCTGAATAAACTTCTCGTTCCGACACCACCAATCTACAGCCAGACAAATCCTGACAGCATTATTTCAGGCATGAACCCTAATGTTAGTGTTCCTATTGCGATTTTCCATTCATTCTACGATGCTCCAGGCGGTTTCAAGGAAGAACTTCATGAAATAACCTATAGCTTCGGATTAGAATACTGGTATAATAATCAGTTTGCAGTCAGAGGTGGTTATTTTTATGAGAATGAGACTAAAGGTAACCGGAAATACTTTACTGCCGGTGCAGGTTTCAGGCTAAAAGTCTTTACGATTGATTTCTCATATCTGATGCCACTGGCACAAAATCACCCTCTGGCACGTACATTGCGATTTTCATTATCTTTCGATTCAGATTCCTTTAAAAATACCAGTAAATCCAAGAAATGAATATCCGCACAGGACAGGGTATTGATTTTCACCGGCTTGAAAAAGGATTGAATCTATATCTTGGAGGTGTCAGGATACCATCAGAAAAAGGCTGTGTCGCCCACTCCGACGGAGATGTTCTTTTGCACGCGATCTGTGATGCCCTGCTTGGGGCAGCAGGATTAAGGGATATCGGATATTACTTCCCCGACAGCAGTATCGAATTTAAGGATATCGACAGTAAAATACTTCTTAAAAAGACTATTGATCTTATAAAGGAAAAAGGATTCAATATAGTCAACATAGATAGCACTGTCTGCCTCGAAAAACCAAAAATAGCCTCTTTCATACCAGAAATGAGAACTGCAATAGCAATAATTGCAGGAACTGACCAGAATAACATTTCCATAAAAGCCACTACAACTGAAAAGCTTGGTTTTACCGGACGGGAAGAGGGTATAATTGCAATAGCTGCAGTATTGATTTCAAAATAGAGAACTTACACCCTATTTTCTACCAAACCTGTTATGTAACTTATTCTTTATATGCACTTATCCCCTTTCTCAATCCTCATGAACTCACCCCCTTTTTTTCCCCCTTCTGCCACCCCTGCGATCGGGCTCGTCGCTAAACTAGCCCACCGGGCTAGTTCTTTACGCTCCGCCCTGTAAAGAGGGGGAATACTCTGACATACAACCTATTACTCCCCTCTTTGCATAGCAGAGAGGGGATGGGGGTGAGTTCATGGGAACGATAGAAGAAGCCTGACGATGTATAAATAAACTTTTATGCAACCCTGCCCTATACCTCTTTAAAAGCTTTATCAATTATATTATCGTCAGCAATATTAGGAATTGTGACTCTGAGTCCCGGAGTTCTTTCCATTTCTCTTTTCAAAGTAAACATTGCAGGTTCATTCCTGGCCCAGCTTCGCCGTGCGATCCCGTTATTCACGTCCCAGTGAAGCATCATTCTGAGCCTGTTTTCAGCATCTTCCGTACCATCGAGAACCATTCCGAAACCACCATTGATGACTTCACCCCACCCTACACCGCCGCCGTTATGTAATGAGACCCAGGTAGCGCCACGGAAAGCATCCCCTATTACATTCTGTACTGCCATATCTGCCGTGTATTTCGATCCGTCATAAATATTTGATGTCTCCCTGAACGGAGAATCGGTACCGGAAACATCATGATGATCCCTTCCGATAACTATGGGTGCAGAAATTGCTCCGGTAGAAACGGCTCTGTTGAATGCTTCGGCTATTGCTGTTCTTCCTTCAGCATCGGCGTACAGAATTCTTGCCTGAGAACCAACGACAAGCCTGTTCTTTGCTGCCTCCTTTATCCAGTGTATATTATCAGCCATCTGCTGTTTTGTCTGATCAGGGGATTTCTCACTCAATCGCGCAAGTGTTTCAGTCGCTATCCCGTCAGTTACCTCCAGATCGCCAGGTTCATTTGAACAGCAGACCCATCTGAACGGACCAAATCCGTAATCAAAACACATTGGTCCCATAATGTCCTGAACATAAGAAGGGTACTTAAATTCTCCTTTGGAGTTTAAAACATCAGCTTCTGCCCGTGATGCCTCAAGAAGAAAAGCATTGCCATAGTCAAAAAAATATGTCCCCCTTTTTGCATGTACGTTAATTGCGTCAACCTGCTGCCTGAGAGATTTCCGGACAGCCTCCTTAAAATTCTCATGTTCCTCCGACATCATCCGGTTTGATTCTTCATAACTATATCCTGCAGGATAATATCCTCCCGCCCATGGATTATGCAGAGATGTCTGGTCAGAGCCTATGTCAATATATATTTTCTCATCTGTAAACCGTTCCCACAAATCAACAACATTTCCTTGATAAGCTATTGAAGTGATTTCATTAGCTTTTAATACATATTTAATTCTGGAAACTAATTTATCCATATCTGTAAAGACCTCATCGACCCAGCCCTGTGAATATCTTATCTGAATGGCTTTCGGATTTACCTCTGCAATTACAGAGATTATACCTGCTATCTTCGCTGCCTTGGACTGTGCTCCTGACATTCCTCCCATGCCTGAGGATACGTATAGTTTGCTCTTATGCGCTTCACCGGATTTATTTATCATCCTGGCGGCATTAAGTATGGTAATGGTAGTTCCGTGAACTATACCCTGGGGTCCGATATACATGTAGGAACCTGCAGTCATCTGTCCGTATTGTGAGACGCCCAGGGCATTGAACTTTTCCCAGTGATCCTGAGTTGAGTAATTCGGTATCACCATTCCGTTGGTAACTACTAACCGGGGGCTGTTTTTATAGGATGGAAAGAGTCCGAGAGGATGACCCGAATAAACTACAAGTGTTTGTTCATCAGTCATCTCAGAAAGATACTTCATTGTTATGCGATATTGGGCCCAGTTTTGAAATACGGCTCCGTTACCACCATAAGTAATAAGTTCATGAGGATGCTGGGCAACATCATTATCAAGATTATTTGAGATCATCAGCATAATTGCACCCGCATCCCGTGAACAGTAAGGGAAATCATCAATATGACGGGCTTTTATCACATAATCAGGCCTGAACCTGTACATATATATTCTTCCGTATGTAGCTAGTTCATGTACAAATTCTTTTGCCAGGACAGGATGAAATTTTACCGGAAAATACCGGAGCGCATTCTTTACTGCCAGCTTTTTCTCATCGATGCTGAGGATATCTTTTCTCTTTGGTGCATGATTAATGGAATAATCATAATCCTTAGGAAAAGGAAGTTCCGAAGGAATACCTTCTGCAATCTGTTTTTTTAAATCAGAAGTGTTCATAATACCGGATTCTGAGTTGGAGATGTAAAGTTAATGAATTCTTTTTCCACACTCGTCCCAACAACTGCTTTGATATCCGACTCAACATGGCGCCTCAGTTTTGAACATCCATCTCAGCCAAGCCTTCTGTTGAACATCCACCTCACCCCAACCCCTCTCCCGGGGGAGAGGGGCTAAGACAATGATAATCTTTTGTTTAGGGAGATTAAGTGGAAATTAAAAAAGCCGATCCCTTCCGGGACCGGCTTTCAATATCCTAATAGTCTATTACAGGTGACCCTCTTTGATTATTTCATCATCAACAAGAATGCGTCCGCAATATTCACAAACTATGATCTTCTTTCTCGATTTGATATCCATCTGCCTTTGTGGCGGGATCTGATTGAAACAACCTCCGCAGGCATCTCTCTGAACAGGTACAACTGCAAGTCCGTTACGTGCGTTGGAACGAATCCTCTTATATGCAGTAAGTAACCTTTCTTCAATTATAGCCTCGATTTTTTCTGATTTTTTATATAGCCCTTCTTCTTCTTTCTGTGTGTCAGAAATAATTTCATCAAGTTCAGATTTTTTATTATCAAGATCTGTTTTTCGTTCGGAAAGGGTAACTTCCGAATCCGCTATAACCAGCTTCTTTTCTTCAATCTGAAAATTGAACTCCTTGATTTTTTTGTTATATAATTCAATTTCGAGATTCTGATATTCAATCTCTTTTGAAAGCGAATCAAATTCCCTGTTATTCCTGACGTTTTTTTGCTGTTCCTCATACTTTTTAATCAGAGCACCGGAATCGGCTATCTCATTAACCTTCTTTGAAACCGCTTTTTCCAGAGTTACAACCTCTTCTTTGAGATTGCCCAGTCGGGTTTCAAGTCCTGCTATTTCATCTTCAAGATCCTGTACTTCAAGAGGCAACTCACCTCTCAGAGTTTTTATTTTATCTATCTCTGAATCAACCAACTGTAATCCATATAATGCTCTTAGCCTCTCTTCCACAGAGATTTCAGACTCATGTGATTTTGTTTTTTCCATATTTACAAATAATTAATCGGATTCGTGTTTGTTTCTGAAAACCGGACTGCAAATTTAGGGAATTTTTTAATAATTAGGTTGTATAAAATTTCTGTTGCGAATTTTTCACTTTCAAAATGTCCGGTATCGACGAGGAGAATCTTATTATCAGCATCAAAAAAACTATGATATTTAATATCAGCAGTTATAAAAGCATCCGCTCCGGTTGCTATTGCTGCATTGATCAGGGACGCACCGGACCCGCCGCAGAGTGCAACAATTTTTACAGGTTTCCCTGATAATTTAGAGTACCTGATGCCCTTTGCATCAAATGTTTCTGAAACAAGCTTCAGAAAATCTTTTTCACTGATCTCTTTACTAAATTCTCCTACGCATCCCAGACCAATCTCAATATTTTCGTTTTCAAGAGCATAAATATCGTATGCAACTTCTTCATAAGGATGGGCCTGAAGAAGAGCCCTTATTACCCTTTCCTTCAGATGAGAAAATAATATTGTTTCAAATCTGATCTCTTTCTCATTATGGATCTCCCCTTTTTCGCCCAAAAACGGATTGGAGGCGTCGTTTCCTCTGAAGCTACCTGTTCCTGAGGCGGTGAATCCGCATTGATCATAATTGCCTATTACTCCGGCACCTTCTTCAAACACAGCTTCGCGAACTTTTTCAAGATGAGATTCAGGGATGAAGGTAACAAGTTTTAATAACCTGTTTTTTAACGGAGAAAGCACTCCGGGATGCGTCAGTCCTAATTTATCTGCCATCTTTCTGCTGACACCATTATCGAAGATGTCAAGGTTAGTATGAGCTGAATAGATAGCAATATCATGTTTAACAGCTTTATAGAGTATCCTTTCCGTGAAGGTCTTGCCGGATATTTTTTTTATCCCGTTGAACAGAAGAGGATGATGTGAAATGATAACATCACATCTTCCCGATACCGCCTCATCAATAACCTCCTCGGTAATATCGAGTGTCAGGACAGCAGAAGAAATCTCTCTTTCCGGCAGCCCGATCTGCAGGCCTGAGTTGTCATAACTTTCCTGAAAGGACAATGGTATTGCCGAATCGAGATAAGAACAAAGATCTTTTAACTTCATATTGATTTCCCCTCAGTGAAACTCTGTGACTTCTCCGTGGAACTCTGTGAAAGCTCTTCGGTTACGGTTACAAAGATAGACACAGAGAATTCACAGAGATACACAGAGAATTTTATATACTATCCCTTAGATCGAGAAGAAGAGTTTTTATTTTCTGAAGCGATTCGTTAATTTCGAACTTGTACTCCGTATCATCCCACTTCCCTGAAATTCTTTTCCTCGCACCTGAAAGAGTCATTCCCTCCTCTTTTACAAGATGATGAATTATTTTCAGGTTTTTAATATCTGCCTGTGTAAATAGCCGGTTCCCCTTTTTATTCTTCATCGGCTTCAGAATGTCAAATTCATTTTCCCAAAACCGTACGGTGGAAACCGGTACGTCGAGCATATCGGATACTTCCCCAATAGAATAATAAAGCTTTTCGACTTTTTTTTCTTTGTAAGGCATGATAAAAACTTATTAAAGAGATAATAAAAACTTCAGGGGGTATTACCTTTATTCGAAGAAAGTGATTAATCAAATGACTGGCCTGTTTTTGAAGCGATTTCAATTATTTTTTCATATTCTTCTGAAGAAAGGTCATTAAAATAGTAATTCACAGGATCAACATTAGACCCATTAATTTTAACCTCATAATGGAGATGGGGCGCCAGAGACATACCGGTGCTTCCTACAAAACCAATTACATCACCACGCTTGACATGCTGACCTACCTTCACATTGAACTTTTCAAGATGTGCATAAATGGTCATATAACCAAAACTATGGTCGAGAACTATGTTATTACCAAGTCCTCTTTTTGATGATACTACATCTGCAACAACGCCATCGCCTGTGGCATAAACATCTGTTCCGGAAGGAGCCGTGAAATCCATTCCATAATGGAATTTTGTGATTTTATAATATGGGTGAATCCTTAATCCGTAACCTGATGCTGTACGTGTAAGATCTTTATTTGAAATAGGAAGTATTGCCGGAATACACCTTAACATATTCTCCTTTTCTTTCGCGAGTGAAATCAAGTCATCGAACGATTTGGATTGTACGTAAATTTTCTTTACGATTTTATCCAGTCTGCCGGCTGTTTCGATAACAAGATCCGAGTTGTTATATCCCTCAAGAGCTTTATATCTGTTTACCCCACCGATTCCTCCTTCTCTGAAAGTAGACGGAATGGGTTCAGCTTCAAAGATTGTTCGGTAAAGATTGTCATCCGTTTTCTGCAGACCTTCAAGTACCGATTCAACATTACCCATCTCCCTGTGAATAAGGTCGTATTGAAGTGTCAGCTGTGCTACTTCTCGCTTCAGGGCTTTCTCCCTCGGAGAGTCGAAAAATGAAGCAAAAACCGCCCAATAAATTATAGAAATAATGACGGATCCTGCAAAATAGCCTAAAAAACTGAATAATAATGTTTTAGCGCTGAGCCTGACTTTATCAAAGCTGAGGGAATGCGGATTAAATTTATATCTTGGACGCAGCATAATTCGGCAAAGATAATTAATTCTGGAGAACTAGGGTATGCGGAATTCTGTTATCGAAATTTAGATTGTTAATATAATACAGTGGGATGATTTATCTTAATTTTGATCTTGAACCAAGAGTCTGGATCATCTCATTATACTCTTCTTCCGTAATATCATTATTAAAGAAGTTAAGAGCATTTTTATGCTCACCAAACTGTTCAATCTGGTAATGCAGATGAGGCCCGGAGGAGATTCCTGTACTTCCGCTGAGACCTAAAAGGTCGCCTCGTTTGACATTCATTCCCTGCGTAACCCTGATATCGCTGAGATGACCGTAAGTAGATCTAAGTCCGTTTTCATGATCAATCACAACACAATTACCGAAACCGCCTGAGTTCCAGCCCGATTCTATAACCTTGCCATCGCCTGTGGCATATACATTTGTACCATAGGGAACCTCAAAATCCTGGCCATAATGCATTTTGGGCGTACCAAGGACAGGATGAACTTCCCTGAACCTGAATCCATCACCAAGTTTGAATTTTACGTCAACCGGGCTGATAATTGGCTGGTGATCCATCTCCCTCTTCCACTCAGCAACAGTTTCCGTAATTGTTTTGAAAGATTCAGCCTGCACATTTGCCATACTTTTGATCTCTTCTATTCTGTACCTGTAATAAATGAGAAGATCGGAATTCGCATAGCCTCTCAAATCACTGTTCCTGTCAACACCGCCGAACCCTGCTTTTCTATATGTCTCAGGCACTGTTTCCATATTGAGTATCGGACGGTAACGGTTGTCATCCGAGAGTCTGAAACTATTCAGATAGGTCATGGAATTATCTAATTCCCTTCCAATCAGAGAGTACTGAAGCTTCATATTTTCAAGCTGCTGATTAAGTAACTTCTCTTTGGGAGAACCAAAAAATTTTTCGAATATAGTACCGTAAAAAAAGGTAACCAGAATTGAAAAAGCAAAAAATAATAGGAAACGTAATACTTTTACCTTCCAATGCAACCTCACCTGTTTATACTGCAGGTCAGATAAATCAAGAATATATTTCCGGGCTTTTAACAAAAGGCGTGGTTTTTCAAATATTATTTTGTTAAACGACAAATCTAAACCAAATAAATTAATTTTACAACCCTAATTTCAGAGATATTTATATTAAACAATAATAAAAAAAATGAATTCACAGGAACTGAGACAATTATTTTTTGATTTTTTCCAGTCGAAAGGTCATAAAATCATATCATCCGCGCCAATGGTAATCAAGAATGATCCTACTCTTATGTTTACGAATGCAGGGATGAATCAGTTCAAAGATATATTCCTCGGGAACCAGCAACCGGTAAGCAGAAGAGTTGCCAACTCTCAGAAATGCCTCAGGGTTTCAGGTAAACATAATGATCTTGAGCAGGTTGGCCTTGATACATACCATCATACAATGTTTGAAATGCTTGGAAACTGGTCGTTCGGCGATTATTTTAAAAAAGAAGCAATTAACTGGGGATGGGAACTACTGGTAGAAAAACTTGGGATACCGGAGGATCGTATATATGCAACAATATTTGAGGGAAGCAAAGAAGATAATGTCCTCCGGGATACAGAGGCATTTGAATATTGGGAAAAATGCTTTACAAATCCTGAAGGCAGGATAATTGAGGGATCAAAAAAGGACAATTTCTGGGAGATGGGAGAAACCGGCCCCTGCGGTCCCTGTTCTGAGATCCATGTTGATATAAGGGATGATGATGAAAGGAAAAGAATACCAGGTCATGAACTTGTGAACAAGGGACACCCCCAATTAATAGAGATATGGAATCTTGTATTTATTCAGTATAATCGCCGGTCCGACGGAGTTCTGGAGCAGCTCCCATCGAGGCATGTCGACACGGGGATGGGTTTTGAGAGGCTCTGCATGGTTGTTCAGGGCAAGAAATCCAATTATGAAACTGATATTTTCCAGTCGGTAATAAAAGAAATCTCTGCAATCACAGGAAAAGAATACGGAGTAAACGAAAAATGGGATATTGCCCTCCGGGTCATTGCTGATCATCTGCGAGCCGTCTCTTTCTCTATTGCCGACGGACAGCTTCCTTCGAATAACAAAGCCGGATATGTAATAAGAAGAATTCTTCGCCGTGCTGTAAGATATGGCTACAACAACCTCGATATTGAGGAACCATTTATTTACAGACTCGTTCCTGTTCTTGCGGGACTTATGGGGAATCAGTATCCTGAACTCCGGTCGGGAAAAGAACAGATCGCCAAAATAATTTTTGAAGAGGAGACAACATTTCTCAGAACCCTTGGAAAAGGGCTGAAAATGATTGAAAGAATGATCTCCGATCTCAGGAAAGAAAATAAAAATGTCCTTCCCGGAAAAGTTGCTTTCGAGATGTACGATACTTTTGGTTTTCCGGTCGACCTCACACAACTCATTCTCAAAGAAAATGATATGCATCTCGATTATAAAGGATTTGAAGATGAGATGAAAAACCAGAAGAACCGGTCACGGGAAGATGCTTCAATTGATGCAGGAGATTGGACTATTGTCCGCGATACTGAAGGAACAGAATTCACAGGCTATGAAAAGACGGAGGATGAAGTTCTTATAACAAAATTTCGTACTGTGAAAGTTAAAGGGAAGGAGATATTCCAGCTTGTATTCAATAAAACTCCATTCTATGCCGAGTCGGGCGGGCAAATAGGGGATACTGGAGTAATAGGCGCAGGAAACGAAAAAATTATAATAACAGATACTTTAAAAGAAAATAATCTGATTGTTCATCTGGCAAAAAAAATTCCTACTGATCCCTCCCTGGTTTTCAGAGCAACCGTGGATATGGAGAAGCGTTTAATGACTGCAAATAATCATACAGCCACTCACCTTATCCATTTTGCGTTAAGGACAATTCTGGGAAAACACGTGGAACAGAAAGGTTCGCTTGTTACTTCTGACCGTCTCCGTTTTGACTTCAGCCATTTCAGCAGGTTGAGCAAAGAAGAGCTGTCAAAAGTGGAACAACTTGTAAACACCATGGTCAGGGAAAACTTCAGCAGCAAAATCACCGACGGGGTATCAATGGAAAAAGCCCGGATGATGGGTGCTATGGCCCTGTTCGGTGAAAAATACGGTGACAGGGTGAGAGTCGTTGAATTTGGGAAATCAGTGGAACTTTGTGGAGGCACCCATGTCGAGGCTACAGGCAAAATCGGCATTGTAAAAATAATTTCAGAAAGCGCCATAGCTGCCGGTATCAGAAGAATTGAAGCTGTAACAGCCTCAAAAGCAGAAGAATATATCAATAATAAAATAGAAGTAGTTGATTCAATAGCTTCCCTGCTTAAAAGTACCGGAAACATCACCGAAGGTGTTGAGAAACTAATTAATGAGAATTATTCACTAAAAAAGACGATCGAGAAATTTCAGGCTCAATCAGCATCTGCGATAGTGAAAGACCTTATAGATAAGTCTGTAATTATAAGCAATATAAGATTGGTATCAGGTCAGATTGAATCCGGATCAGCTGAAGTACTTAAAAATATTGCTTACCAGATCCGTAATACATCAGAGGACACAGTTCTTGTCATCGGATCAGAAATTGGAGGAAAAGCTAACATCCTGGTGATGGTCAGCGATAACCTTGTTAAGGAGAGGAATATCAATGCGGTTACCATCATTAAGGAGATTGCCGGGGAAATTGACGGTGGAGGCGGAGGACAACCGTTTCTTGCAACTGCGGGAGGGAAAAAACCATCCGGTATTCCCGGGGCACTCGCCAAAACTGCTTACATTCTGAAAAATATATAGTAACATATACCATCCCCTGGGTTTATTATGTCCGTTCGAAAATTGCCATAAATTGTATTCTCATATTGTACTGTTTGCCTGCTACTTACAATTTATTTTTAATTTATCCCCGTAGACATATTTACTTGTTCGAAAATAAATCGTTATAATTACTGCGAGATTAGATTTTATTACCCAGACCTTTTTAGTTTACGTGACTATAAGGAATCAAGAATAAAAGATTGAAATATTCTCCAAACCCATGAACTCAACCCCCCGACCCCCTTCTCTTGCAAGCAAAAGAAGGGGGAGAGAAATAGCCCCTCTTTGCGTAGCAGAGAGAGCCTGCCCTGAACGAAGTGAAGGGGGTTGGGGTGAGTTCATGAGAACAAAACGTTCAAAGAAATTGATTTTCAAGCGTGTTCAATAATGAAATTTTTATTTTTTAATTCATATCCGTGATGCAGGTAAAACGCACTTTTGATATAATTCAGTTGAATCTTGAGAAATATCCCCGCAATGATATGTATGGCGGGAAAAAAGATAATGAATGGATTACTTATTCGACCCGGGAAGTAAGTGATAATGTCAACTGGGTAAGTTACGGGTTACTTTCACTCGGGTATAAAAAAGGAGACAAAGTTGCGACTATAAGCGGAAATAAACCCGAATGGAACTTCGTTGATCTTGGGCTTGCACAGATTGGGCTGATTCACATACCTATTTATCCGACAATTGGTACCGAGGAGTACGAATACATACTTAAACACTCTGATGTCAAGGTCATTATTTTAGGCAATAAAACAATATATAATAAAGTAAGTCCGATTGCAGGTAAAATAAGCGGTTTGAAGGAAATTTATTCATTTGACCCGGTTGAAGGTGTAAAATCATTTAATGAAATAATTGAAGCCGGTAAGATCAATGCAGACAAATTCCGGGACGAACTTGAGAAAATAAAAGAAAGTATTAAACCCGAGGACCTTTTAACAATCATATATACTTCAGGCACCACAGGCAATTCCAAAGGAGTAATGCTTTCGCACAATAACCTGGTAAAGAATGCAGTAACAACATCAAAAGCACACCACCTTGGTTACGGACACAGGGCCATCAGTTTCCTACCGCTTTGCCATGTATATGAGCGGATGGTCAATTATCATTTTCAATATAAAGGCATCAGTATTTATTATGTTGAAAACATGGGGTCGGTATCTGAGGTAGTTAAAGAGATTAAACCACACATTTTCAATACAGTACCACGC